>Ga0187892_10001630_pt1 | contig 49965 bp, 66 predicted proteins | sample MA1701073metaG_FD_139345 | JGI IMG/M metagenome (GOLD analysis project Ga0187892, IMG submission 139345) | Bio-ooze microbial communities from a basaltic lava cave in the Kipuka Kanohina Cave System on the Island of Hawaii, USA - MA170107-3 metaG ...
ATGCCATAGAGTTGGCATGCTCCTCTTCTTTTGCTTCACAAGTTAATCTGGGAACAACTGATCTAGATCTGTTTCGGTATAGGAAACTAGGTTAGATTGTTAATTTTCGGATAGGCTCTAAGTCCCTTCCAGTAGATGAATATCTGACAGATGTTGCACCGTTTTTGCCCTATGGCATATCTACCACGGCCAAATGGTTTCTTTGCTTTGTAAGATTCACAGAAACCCTTGCAAACCAATTTTTCTCATCATACCTTAATGTAACCAATATTGAATGGAACCGAGTGAATTAAGTATACTTTGGTACAGAAGCCTAACTTTTCAAGTAAAGTTTATGTGCAAAAGAGCGCGGAAGATAATTTATGGGATTTCTCCCGTTATCTACAATATTGATATTTATATCCTTACTCGTATCTGTATCCATGGTTTATGCGGAACCTGCAATTCGGATGCAACAAGACGGTAAATACAATATAGAATCTGGTGAACTCTTCAATATCAATACTGAAGTCACGAATAATACAACGGATAGCCTTAGATTTGCATATATGGTTCAAATCAAAGACCCTGAAAATGTAACTATTCAACTGTACTGGGTGGATGGCATAAGCGTAGAGCCTAGTGGGAAGACAAGGCTATGCAAGATTGGATTGCCTGAAGAACCAGGTCAATATATTGTTGAAATATTCGCTTGGAAATCTATTGTTAATCCAGAACCATTGGCTCCAGTGCATAAGGTAACAGTGGTGGTCCAGTAGTAGATCACTTGATCATTTCAAAATATCTCCTATTCTCATTAGTTTGACCACATCTTCTGCACTCTAACTTTGTACTGAAATTTTTGCACGTGATACCTTCGACAGGTTCTCAGATAATGCATGAAATCTCAATCTGTCCTTTCTATTTTTGGGCCTTGTTCGCATCTTTGAACCACAGCACGGGCAACGGTTATTGTTCCATTTAATGAAGAGCTGGCATATCCTGCAAAGCTTTTGTCCTGTAATATACCGCTTACCAAACTTTTTAGCTTTATAACGCTCGCATACTCCCTTGCAGGAAAACATAGTCAGTCACTTAAAATAATCCATATTTTGTACTCTCTTTCCTCTCCACAAGATCCAGCATAGCTTTAGATTTATTTTCTTGGAGCTTAACTGCAAGCCAGTCGAGAAATCTATCTTGCAGTGTCTTATTTTTGGTTTTAAAAAATTCAGAGCCCATGAAATTTATTACCTTCCTAAGTAACTCGTAATCTACAAATACGCTAAAGAAATACCAATCCATTGCATACTGAGGTTCACCTATAGCAAAGGTGCCTTTCTCATGAACCATTAATTCAAGACTTCGCAGTGCTGATTCCATTATTCTTCTGTCTGCTTCATAATGTAGTGTAGAAACAGCGATTCCAATTTTTCCTGTTGTCATCTACCTTGTTTATTAATATCAGATAAGACATAAAGATGATTTGGTACAATTTACTAAATATAGCTATTTTTAGAAAATCGTACCAATATACTTTTGAGTAAAAGAGAATACTACATATTATGCAGATTCTTAGTGTTCTTGGTGCCAGTTTTGTGGGTGGCGTGAAAATCAACAAGGAAAAGGTTTATCGTTACATTATAATCAATCCGGGTTGTTATTTCCGACAGATAAAGAGGGAACTGAATATGGGTACTGGAGGTCTACAGTATAGCCTTTACATTCTTGAGAAAGAGGGTATGATAAGTTCCAAACGTTATGGACTCTATAAGCACTTCTTTCCGAGTAAAAATTTGCAGGAAAAGCAGAAGGATGTGTTAAGCATATTATCTCAAGAGTCTCCAAGAGAAATTTTACTATTTTTAACTAATAAGCCGGGAGTAAATCAAAAGGATGTCGCAAATCATATCAAGACTTCGTCTCCGACGGCATTATGGTATTTGAGGAAGTTAGAGGAGCTAGAGTTGATCTGGAGCAGAAGGCAGGGCAGAGAGATGAAATACTATGCAACAACATCATTAGAGGAGATATCCTCGTTGTTGAAGACTCACAGTCCTAAGATGTGGCACAGATGGGCTGATCGTCTTGCAGACATGCTAAGAACATTCGACAGGCCTAGTGAAAACAATGACAATTGAAAGTCTCTCATTGCAGTTAGGGCATCACACCCTTGGTTGGGAAATATTCAGCTTGGGAAGTGGCCTGCTTGCAGCTGTGCTTCTAGGAATTTCTTTAATTGCGTACAGAAGGCATAAAGTTAGCAGGTTTATTCCGATGTCTATGGCTTTCGGTTTGTTTATGGTCAAGGTGGGCATTGTTCACCTAGATCAGTTATTACCCGCCCTGCAAAATGAGCTTGAACTGGCTGCTGTAGCTACGGAGTTTGGCATGCTATCTATGTTCTTCCTATCTGTTGTAAGGAAGTAATCCTATATACACGCCATTTTTAGCTCAGCTATTTGGGGCTTACTCATACAGAAACTTCCTAATGCCGCCTACTGGGAATCACTTCCACCTTGTTAATGGTCGCCTGTTAAGCTCACGGATAATCTCATGCTGTCGAAGTTAAAATAATGGCTAGATAACAATGAGTCCTCTTCGGGATACAAACTTTTCATACGGAGCTATGTCACGAGCGATACTATTTCAAATTCTTAGTTATCACAACGCCTTGGTCCGTTGATACCTTAATTTCCGACACACCTTCTAGACTGTTTGGCGATGCGATATAAGTTTGTCTTGGAGCGAGCGTCTCGATCATTTCACTGCCCGCATGACCCATATCAACTACTACGTTTGTGAAAGTTCTATCGCTATTATTTATTACTGATACTCTGGTATATTGTATTTCGCCTGGCCCTGTTTCGCCGGTTGAAATCTTGATAATTATTGGTGATGAAGGCTGCAACTCTGTTGCCATAAAAAATACCAATGTCGCTATGACAACAAACAGAATGGCAGCTATTAAAACGCCTTGTTTAATGCTTAACTTGGTCAACCATTCGCATCATCGTAAACGTGTTGCAAAAATGATTTGGTACAGTTATTTAACTATGAAGCGGGATTCACGAGGCGATGCGATCTAGGATAGGGATGCGTAGAGAGGGTTATCTTCCTGTCGCGCTTGTATAGTTTTACACAATATGTATTCTAGAACAAGATTAACAACAGCACGAATGGTGTATCAATAACAGGGACAACAGTTGTTCCAGAGTTTCCCATTCCAATCATACTTTTAACGCTAGCACTTTCGTCTCTCATTCTTTATGTTAGATTAAGGTGAGATACCATTCTGACAATAGACGTTGTTACAAAATTCTTCTTGATTTCTTGAATTCTTGACTAGTTGATACGTCCTTTATATATAGACCTCCCCCCTCTATAGCTTTTGTATCCGTGCGTTTTCTGGCGCATTAGGGAATAATCAGCATGTCTAGGTATGAGATCATAGTATGTATCTATGATTGACGAGGGAAAATCTGTTCTGGACCTTACTGAATGGTTGTCTATCTACACCTATTCATGAGCCATTCAGTATTAACTATGTCCTTGGCGATGCATTTAAGAAATTGAGAATTAGATTATGATCATGCGTATATGTTCATTGTTACCAAGTGCCACAGAAATCCTCTACGAGCTAGACCTAGGGGATAGCGTTGTTGGTGTAACCCATGAATGCGATTTTCCACCTGATGCAAATAATAAAACGGTCGTTGTCCGAAGTGCTTTTGATGCCTCCAGGCTAGACAGCGAAGAAATTGACAAGATAATAGTTCAGAGAGTAAAAGAAGGTATGGATATCTATGTTGTCGATGACAGTGCATTAAGAAAAGCAAGTCCCGATCTTATAGTTGCGCAGGGCTTGTGTGAGGTCTGTTCGCCACACATGAAGGAACTCAACAGGGCGATGAACATACTCGAGAACAAACCCAAAGTCATTGTTCTTGATCCCCATGACCTTGATGAGGTACTGCTTAGCATACAACAAGTTGCAAAGACTGTAGGGAAAGAAATGAAAGGCGGCGAGATTGTCCGAAAGCTAAGAGAAAGAATCCAACACATTAGCTCTGTAACAAAGAATGTAAAGAATAGTCTGAAAGTATTGTGCATTGAATGGCTTGACCCTATATTTTCAGCAGGACACTGGATACCACAGATGGTTGAGATCGCTGGAGGTATAAACGGTGTAAGCAAACAAGGTGAACCGTCACGAAGAATGGAGTGGAAAGAGGTTCTGGAATTCGACCCAGAAATCATAGTTCTCATGCCCTGTGGATTTGATATTGAACGCACGATGAAAGAACTCTCGAGGATAGAAAAACATGAAGAATGGCAACAACTTCGTGCAGTTAAGAACAAGATGGTATATGCAACCGATGCGAGTTCATACTTCAGCAGACCCGGACCAAGAACAGTGACTGGATTGGAAATATTAGCAAAGATAATTCATCCAGAGACGTTTAGGGATCTAAACGTCCCTGATCGTTCGTTCAGAAGCATTTACTGATTTTTGTTTTATGGCGCTCTGTGCTGCCGCAAGTATTGCTATCGGTATTCTATGCGGTGAAGCGCTAACATAATTTAGTTTGATGCTATCGCAAAACTCGACTGATCTTGGATCTCCTCCATGCTCCCCACAAATTCCAACTTCAAGATCACTTTTTGTACCGCGTCCTAGATCAACAGCGATCTTCATTATTTTGCCTACTCCTTTGGCATCAATATTCTGGAATGGGTTGAACGCCATTATTCCTTTTTCAAGATAAAACGGAAGGAACTTGCCCTCCACATCTTCCCTGCTAAAACTGAACACAGCTTGTGTAAGATCGTTGGTTCCAAAACTAAAGAACTCTGCAACTTCGGCAATATTGTCAGCTGTCAGACAGGATCTCACAACCTCGATCATTGTACCGAACTTTATTCGTAGTTTAGTCTTATGTTTCTCCTCAACTTCGGTCTTGACCCTATCGTATATGCGCTTTATTGTGATTAATTCTTCCGCACTTCCCACTTGAGGCACCATGATCTGTGGTTCGGCCTTGATTCCTTTAGCAATAAGCACAGCTGTTGCCTCGAATATAGCGCGAATCTGCGTCTCGTATATTTCTGGATAAGTTATGCCTATTCTAACACCTCTATGACCCATCATTGGATTTATCTCAGCCAACTCTCTCGCTCTGTGAAGCACAACTTCCTTTTCCTTTACAGATTGATCGTTCTTACTCTTTGATTCGTATATCGTTCTTAACAGATCTTCAATTCTTGGCAGAAATTCATGTAATGGTGGATCTAACAATCTTATAGTTACTGGATAACCTTCCATTGCTTTCAATATATCCTTAAAATCAGATTTTTGCAACTGCATAAGTTCATCCAACACTTTCTTCCTTTCTTCGTCACTCCTCGCCATTATCATCTTTACAAATATTGGTAATCTATCGCGTTCATTGAACATTCTTTCAGTCCTGCACAGTCCAATGCCTTTTGCGCCAAATTTCCTAGCTAGGGATGCTGCTTCCGGCGTATCTGCATTTGCTCTAATTCCAAGTCGTTTGACTTGCTCAGCCCATTGCAATAATTGTTGAAACTCTTCTGTTATCTCTGGTTCTATCGTTGGCACTTCGTCAAGGTAAACCTTACCTGTTGAACCATCGATCGTAATCACATCACCATCTTTCACAGTAACATTGCCCACTGTGAATGTGTTGTTTGTGTAATCTATGCTTATTTCAGAACAACCTACGATGCATGTCTTTCCCATTCCTCTAGCAACAACTGCAGCATGTGATGTTTTGCCGCCTCTACTTGTCAATATACCACTCGCATTGAAGAAAGCTGGTACATCATCAGGTTTTGTCTCTTCTCTAACAAGCACCAATTTCTCACCATTTTTGCCCATCTCCTCTGCCTTTTCTACATCAAAGACAACCTTGCCACTTGCTGCGCCAGGTGATGCTGCAATTCCAGTAGCGATTGGTTTGACTTTAGCTTTAGGATCTACTCTTTTGTGCAGTATCTGCTCGAGTTGCTCGGCATTTATTCTCAATAACGCTTGCTCTCTTGTAATCAGTCCCTCCTTGACCATGTCAAATGATGTCTTTACTAGGGCAGCTGCATTCATCTTTGCCGCTCTTGTCTGGAGCATGTATAACTTGTCGCGCTCCAACGTAAACTCTACATCCTGCGGTTCTCTATAATGCTGTTCAAGTTTGTTGCAGATCTGAAGCAGTTGTCTATACGCCTCTGGCATCTTGGACTCTAATTTGTCAATAGGCTCTGGTGTTCTTACTCCTGCTACTACATCTTCCCCTTGTGCATTAACGAGAAAATCGCCGTAAAGCTTCTTTTCTCCGTTTTCTGGGCTTCTGGTAAATACGACTCCAGTTGCGCTATCGTTGCCCAGGTTGCCAAAAACCATGCTAACAACATTGACTGCTGTTCCATGCGCTATATCTGGCGTTATTTTGTAGTACTTTCGATACTCAACAGCTCTCTCTCCCATCCAGCTCCTGAATACAGCGTCTATTGCAAGTTCAACTTGCTGATACGGATCTGTGGGAAAACTCTTGCCAGTGTGTTCTTCACATACCTTCTTGAACCTCGTGGTTAGCTCTTTAAGTGCACCTTCATCCAGTTCGCTATCAAGTTTGACATTTTTCTGCTTCTTCTTGTCTTCGAGCAGCTTGGAAAATACATCATCATCAACACCCAAAACTATCTTGCCAAACATCTGAACGAATCTTCGATAAGCATCCCACGCAAACCGAGGATTGTTACTCTGCTTGGTTAACGCTTGAACCGTATCTTCATTCAAACCTAGATTGAGTATGGTATCCATCATGCCTGGCATGGATATCGGAGCGCCGGATCTTACAGACACTAGAAGAGGATTGTCCTTACTGCCGAACTTTTTACCAGTTAATTCTTCCAGCTTCCTCATGGAAACTCTTACCTCTTCTATAAGCCCCGTTGGTAACTTTCTACCATTCTCATAATACTTGTTACAAACCTCAGTAGTAATCACGAATCCTGGAGGTACCGGCAAACCCAATCTGGTCATTTCGCATAAACCTGCACCTTTACCTCCCAGTAATCTCTTATCCTTACCATTTCCTTCTTCAAAGAAGACGATCAGCTTCGCTGTGTCTTGCATCCAAAGTAGTGAAATTTCTGCCTATTATCAACCTTTTCCTAACTTGAGTTACAGATCTGTAATTAGTAATGATTGGCGAGTTTCTTTCTCCACCAGTCGAGAAAGCGACCAAACAGTCCACCAAATACGAAGTTAATAGCTGCAGAGAATCCCGCGAACACAAAAACTTGCCAGATCTCCAAACGCAAAACAAAAAAGTTAAAGATCAGATACAATGGTACCCAGAAGACAAGTGATGCCAAGGAATCGACAACATATTTGCGTCTCTTGCTCTGCTGACTAATTTCAGTCACGCCCTCCTACTTTCGCTGAGGTATGATATAAGAATTTTAACGTTCCATTGCGTCCGCAAATTCCTTTATCTTAGCCTTCCAATTCCGTGCTTTCACTATACCACTTGCAACAAGGATCCCTCTTGAACCGAGCTTCATTGCAGCAGACACATCCGCCCCATCAACGATGCCGGCTCCGCAGATCACTTGGATCTTTCTGTTTCTAGGATTGACAGCTTTAACTGATCGAGTTATTACTCCGGGTTTTGCCTTTGACACGGCAATGCCACTGCCTATAAGTTCAGGAGGCTCTATTGCTATGTAATCGGGCTTCAAGGAAGCAAGTTTCTTGACTTCGCTAGGGGTTCTAGCACAGACAACAGCCGTCATCCTCAACGCTTGTAATTTCCTTATCAACTTTCCAATCTCTACAAAAGGAATCCTATGTTCGCTATGATTTATCAGGGAACCGCTGATGCCGTACAGCTTTACGATTTCCGGTACCATGAATCCAGTCGTACTCCCTGCTTGGGAGAAATCAAGATGCTGAGCAAATACAGGAATGCTAACTTGACTGGCTACCATAGCTAGCGATGCCTGAGGAGGTGCTACTACAATCTTTACTTTAGAACTTCTTGCAACGCTTTCTGCAGTCTTCGCAAGCATAACACTCTTCTTGCCAGATATCTCTGGATAGTTCTTGAAGTTGATCACGAATAATGGTATTTTCATTGCTTTGAACGCGACTTCTTTGCACTTCTGAACTTGCTGTTCAACTTCTTCATCCTTGCCTTGTATCCTTTGTTATATTCTAATTCTTCTGGCACAAGTGTGGCCGGATGTATGAAACCTTGATTTCGCATATCCATTGCCCTCTGCGTTGCTATGTTTCGAATATAATCCCAGTCAGGAGTGTCAAAACCATCATGTGGTCCAACGAACTTGCCGTTGTGCATGCTGAAGACAGCGGCCATCACAAGTGGAATAGAATAATTTAGGCTCGCCGGACTGTTAAGCTTCACGGGCATCAACGGGAGGTGATGGCTACCCCTTGTATTCCCAGCTACAAAATGTGGATTGTTGAACGCACTACACGCTTCTTCTGTTGCTGGAAATGATTTCTGGCATCTCACAATAGCTATAGGATCGTCCTTACCAACATATGTTCCCGCAATGTTGTGCAATCTATCCGTAGAAGCGGAGACTATAGGCTCTCCCTTCTTGCTTGTAACTGATTCAACGACAAACCTACCAGGATACATGAGAGCGGCCTCTATCTCTGGTTTGTCTTCCCAAAGATTAAGTTCTGCTATCTTTCCGGACATTACATCCATCACATTGAAGACAACGCCCTCAGCGAGATCTGGATTTATTATTATTCCAGTGTTGCTTCTGCTTTCAATAAACATTCGGTAAAACGGAAAGTTGAACGCTCCTGGTTCAGTTTTGTCAGCAGCAAATACAACAAACGCCTCGTTGGGTCTTTCCTCAAACTCCAACTCTGCAACACCAGGTCCCATTCCTTTTACATTGCCAGAAAATGAATCCTTCAACAAATCTTGGCCAGCGCCATAAAGGCCCTGTTCTTTAGCAACTTCAGTACCTTCTTTGAAGGCGTCCCATGCAAGTTTATGTATTCTATTATTTTCAACTCTGTTTTTGTGACTCATTATGATATGAATATCATCGCCGGCATATCCTATGTAATAGTCAATCAATAAATCATGCTTGGCACGCTTTACAACCTCTTCAACTCTTTTCAAAAGTTCCTTGCTGGGTTTTGTGTGACCACCAACGCCGCCAATATCAGCCTTTATCGCAGATAATGTAATCTTCATGATTGGATTTAGAAAATTGCGGGTTAAATGTCTTGCTATTAATTTTACTTCAAATTAATGATAAAATAAAAAATCGTTAAAGTGCTTCGTCGCCTTTTTTCTTGGTACCAACATCAACAACTTCGTCTACTTTGGAAACGAATATCTTTCCTTCTCCAGTCAGTCCACTACTCGCAGCCGACAAAATTGCCTGAACGGCCTTGTCAACATCGCCATCTTTTACTACGACCATAAGTGTGCAGTTGGTATTGAACATAGGCGTAAAGACTCCACCACGGCCCGCACTTCTTTGCTGTATTGGTACTTGGCCACGACCCTTTGAGTCGAAGCACGTTAGCCCACCTACACCGACCTTTTTCAATTCGTCACTAACGTTGGTTAACCTCTCAGCAGGAATTACAGCATCAATTCTTTTCATCTTATGCTATCGCCCGTAGGGGTATGAACATACTTGCTTATAATATTTGATGATCTCATGCCCTCGTGAAGTTTTTTACCGTTTTTCTCTCGAGGTTCACTCAACAGATAAAGGCTGTAAAACTTGGCTTTTTTAGAATCCCTGTAGTTCCACACATCCGGACTCAATTTCAGCCTAGTAAAAAGCCTCTTTAGAGGCTTTGGTAACACATCGTAGACCCATTTTCCTATGATTACCTGTCTAGGTTCGGCAATCTGGACGATCTTTCCAACTATGCTCATAGTGTACCCTAGAAGATCTACACTCCCCCCAAGGCGAACTATTTGGTTTTCACCAACATCTATTCCGATCTTGAGACGGAGTTCAGGATATTCATTTTCTGTAAGAATAGGGTTTAGTGCATAATCTATTATTTTAATCATCGACCTTGCACAATTGACTACGTTGCCACAAACCTCAGGTAGATTGGTTTCTACAGGAAAATATGCAATCACGGAATCGCCAGCATACTTCAGGACATATCCTTGATATGCAGATACGAGGTAAGACATTTCCTGTACGAAGATCTTAATCATGGTAGCAAGCTTATCTGCGGGAAGAATCATTCCCATACTGGTTGAACCGGCGATGTCAACATAAAGGACAACAACGTTTAGTTTGGAATTAAGATGTTCTACAAGATATCGCTCAGAAGGTACTACCGCTGTTTCGAACTTTAATCCCTGCCTGATGGCTCGTCTCACTCTGGTCTGGCTTTCCAATATATGCGTGTAAAGATCTTCAACTGTAGATCTTGCAGATTGAATTGGTTGCACGGTCATTTCATCCATGAGAATCCTGAATACTGCTTCCGGAATGAAGATCTTTTCGCTTTTGTCGAAGAAACCTTTCTCACTGTTGACAGTTCTCTTTTCATATCTATTGGGATCTAATCTTACAGTGAACTGTACCTTCTTCTCTCTGCCATTCTTTCTTACAACTTTATCAATTATGAAGTCTAGGCTATCTTTGTCTTTCATTGACAATACTCGCTCTTACTTCTAGAGGTTTAATATACTTAATCAAGAAAATAATGAAGAAGACTTAGACAGCTTTGACCTGCTTTACTATAGGTGGTCTGGATTTTTTGAAGACTCTAAAACCACAAATGCACTTTATTTCTGGTAGTTTCTTCAGTTCTTCAACGGTTACCTTAGTGCCACACCGCATACATTCGTAAATTACATTTCCCACATTTTCGCTCTGGCTTTCCATGCACGGCAATCTAAAGATCCCACATTTAATCCTAGTTGAGAAATTACCTTACTGCGTTAACGAGAGTTCGATGTGCACGTCGTCTGGAATCTTTAACCGCATAAGCTGCTTCATGGCTCTGTCATCTGCGGCCAAGTCGATTACACGCCTATGGACACGCATCTCCCACTTGTCATATGTATTAGTTCCCTGTCCGGCAGGTGACTTTCTTGTCACTATCTTTAGCTTCTTAGTTGGTAACGGCAACGGGCCTTTGATCTTGATACCGGCCTTATCCCCTATGGATCTTATTTCGGTGCAAACCTCATCGAGTTTCAGTAAATTTGTACTCGTAAGCTTTATCCGCGCTTGCTGTACCATCAGAATTCACGTTAAGCCTTGGCAGCGACCTTTTCAGCCGTGAACTTTTCGGTTATTTCCTGCACAACGCCAGCAGCTATAGTAGTACCCATGTCTCTTAGCGCAAACCTACCCAATTCTGGAAATTCCTTGAATGTTTCTATGCACAGTGGTCTTAGAGGCCTTATCTTTACAATTGCAGAATCACCGTTCTTGAGGAACTTTGGTTTTTCTTCAACTATCTGTCCATTCCTTGGGTCTATCTTTGCAACAAACTCAGTTATTGTTGCAGCTACCTGTGCTGTATGCGCATGCAGCACTGGAGTGTATCCTGGTGCTACAGCTGTAGGATGGAATATCACAATTATTTGAGCCTTGAATTCCTTTGCCACTGAAGGTGGATTATCTGGAGTGCCAACAACGTCGCCACGTTTGATCTGCTTCTTGTCTATACCTCTAACATTGAATCCTATGTTATCACCTGCCATAGCCTCTGGCATCTGTGTATGATGCGTCTCTATGGACTTCACTTCACCAACCACTCCATCCGGCATTACAATTATCTTGTCGTTCGGTTTCATTTTTCCAGTTTCTATTCTACCTACTGGTACAGTGCCCGCGCCAGTTATAGAGTAAACATCCTGTATAGGAATCCTTAGCGGTTTGGTTATAGGCTTCTCTGGTTCTGTAAATTCATCTAGAGCCTCTAGCAACGTTGGTCCGTCGTACCACTTCATATTTTCAGATTTCTTCGCCAAATTGTCTCCCTTCCATCCAGATACCGGAATGAATCTGACTTTCTTGGTATCATACCCAACGCCTTTCACCAACGTTTCAACTATTCCCTTGACCTCTTCAAACCTTTCTTTGCCGTACTGCGCATCATCCATCTTGTTTATCACAACTATTAACTGGTTTACACCGAGGGTTCTCAAAAGGAAGGCATGTTCCCTTCCCTGTCCACCTGCGGCGACAGCAACGTCAGTCTCTCCTGGCTTTGCTGATACAACTAGAATTGCGCAGTCTGCTTCTGATGCCCCGGTGATCATATTCTTTACGAAATCTCTATGACCGGGAGCATCGATGAGCGTATAGAAGAACTTCTTTGTTTCGAATTTCTGAAACGCGAGATCAATGGTTACACCTCTTTCTCGCTCATCTTTCAGTTTATCTAGAACCCATGCATACTTGAAAGTATCACCTTTTCCAGTTTTCTCTGATTCCTTGGCAAATTCATCGATAGTCCTCTGGTCTATTGCACCCGTATCGAACAAAAGATGCCCCACTAGAGTCGATTTACCATTATCTACATGGCCTGTAACTATTAGATTCAGATGCGGCTTCTTACTACTCATATCGCAATACATCTGTTCAGGGGCTTTATTTGTATTTCTATTTTAGGCTCTGTTAAGTCTATGGGTGATTGTTGTTCGTGTTAAGAGGTGGGTGATAGTTCACATACACTATTAGTATATTACTATGAGGTATGGATAAGAAACGAATCAATGTTACTACCATGCAGAATCTATCAATTGAAGAGTGTAATCATTTATTAAACACACTACAACAACTAGACGAATTTGAATTCTTTATTGATCTTCAATTAGAGATGAATTATGGCAAATAATCATGTTTGTTTTACATCAACACCGTTTTTCCCAACACTAGCCATGATCGTGGGTTCTTTCTCCCAATAGATCGTGTTACGATGTCCTTCCTCACACTCATAAACACGTTTGATGTAATCATCGCTGGTTGGTTTTTCTTTGGGAATTTTGTAACTAGCATCTGCTGGAGGTATTAACTCGAATGAATTAGGACATTCAGCACATTGAGCTCTTTCGTACGGCAATAGATCACCTTAGTCTTTGTCGTTCCTTCTTGTCTAAATGCTTTGCTTGTCCACGTGGTCTATCCCAATACGGACTCTTACACTTTGGGCAAACTCTAGGAGCCTCTGGATCTCTAGGAACCCACGTATGACCGCATCTCTCACAAACATAACCTTTGAGAGTAATTTCTCCCATACCTAATATTGCTACATACTAGTATATAACTACTACGGTATTACTGCTCCGTAAGGCTTATATCTACGTACTAGTATATTACCAGTAGGTATATGATGACCAATAGCCGTGAAGAAAGAGGAAAAGAAATAGCAAAGTTGGAGAATCAGATTAAGAGAATAGATACTACGCATTATACAGTCAAATCACAATCAAACAACGGGCAATATGATGTTATCCAAACAGAATCTGGATGGATATGCTCGTGTCCAGATCACGAATTTAGGAAAGTAACATGCAAGCACATCTATGCTGTAGAATTCAGCTTTGCGATAAGGAAAGAGGTCGAGGCTAGAGTAGTAATTCAACCAACAAACGCTTTAGCGTGTTTAAGATGTGGTTCAGATAGGATAGTCAAGAACGCACTAAGGCATAACAAATACGGTGATATTCAAAGATATGCTTGCAAGGAGTGCGGTAAGAGGTTCTCCTTTAACATGGGATTCGAGAAAATGAAGGCTAATCCACAAGTAATTACGAGTGCCATGCAGTTGTATTTCACAGGCGAATCGTTAAGGAACGTTCAGAAATTCATGAGGTTGCAAGGCGTGAACGTTAGCCATGTATCTGTGTATAACTGGATACGAAAGTACATAGTATTAATGGAGAAATACCTAGATCGAATAACCCCGAATGTTTCTGACACATGGAGAGCTGATGAACTATTTATCAAGATCAAAGGCGATATGAAATACCTCTTTGCGCTAATGGATGACGAAACTAGATACTGGGTTGCTCAAGAAGTAGCAGATACGAAGGAAAAGCATGACGCTAGACGATTATTCCACGAAGGTAAAGAGATAACAGGCAAGAAACCAATGACGATAATAACCGATGGATTAAAGGGATATCATAAAGCGTATATGAAAGAGTTTTGGACACAGAAATATCCACGAACTAGACACATCAAGAATATCACGCTAAAAGGCGAGCATAACAATAACAAGATGGAAAGGCTAAACGGTGAGATAAGAGATCGAGAGAAGGTCATGCGTGGGTTGAAAAAGAAAGATACACCCATAATTACAGGGTATCAGATATTCCATAATTACATAAGAGAGCATAAAGGATTGAAAGGTAAGACTCCAGCCGAGGCTTGTGGTATAAAGGTAGAGGGTAAGAACAAGTGGGTTACTTTGATTCAGAACGCCAGTAAAACTGCATAGATTATAATAATTTCAGTAATTCAACCATAACTATGCTAGAACTATTATCTTGGCTAATCTTATTAGCACCAATATGGATTCTAGTATTGATGGATGCCACAAGACGATCCGAGACACTCAAAATATGGAGTTGGCTAGTGGGCATATCATATACTATTTTGGGTATCACACTTATGAAAAATCTTCCTATCGAATTTGGATATTGGGTTGGATCCCTAGTCGCTACAGGCGGATTGTATTATCGTGAACTTATATTATCACAAGCAAGCAAGGAAGGTAGACTCACACGAAATAGAGATTATCCAGCACTATCAGAAAGGTTTCAAACTGAACTTCTTATTAGGTTTATACAAGTAAGTCCGACGATTGTTTGGATATACGTTATAACATCCAAAAGTCCAATTCTCGTATGGATAATTGGAGCACTAATGTTGATTGTTTGTGCAATTTACTTGGCAATACATGAACATAAATGTCTGTGGAAAGACGCACCATCACCCACCTCTTAACACGAACAACAATCACCCATAGACTTAACAGAGCCCTATTTTAGAATAGGCAATAAGATACATAAATAAGGAAAAAGATGTCTACTCGCTATTCGTGATTACGTCCTCTACAGCTTGACTAAGATTTACCATTCCTTTTGATTTGGCATACTTCTCGATCAATTTTAGCTGCTCTTTTGTGAAGCATACGGGCATGGTTCTTTCTGGCATGATATCTAACGATAAAAAATTAGTATATAACTCTTTTTGTTCGCATGAGATCAAACGCTTTAGAACTTAACTGTAAGGTCTGGGAGGGTTTGCAAATCTGTTCTTGGGATCTAGGTGATACTTTACAGGAACGTTTGGGTCCTTCTGTCTTCCAGTTAGTATGCCAACAACCACATCATCTTTAGCTATAATTCCCTCTTCCCTTAGTTTCTTTACACCAGCAGGGACAGATCCCGAGGCAAGTTCACAATCGAAACCATTGAGACCTACGATGGACATGCCATCATACATCTCCTTGTCGCTTACCTGCGTAACAATACCATTGGTAAACTCCAGCGCTCTCAATGCCTTGAGTATGTTGGCAGGCTTGCCTATCTGTATTGCAGTAGCCTCAGTTTTTGGTCTAATGCCGTTCTTGTCCATGTACTGATAATAATCATCAATAATTTCAGTGTTGACCATACCTTTATTCCACCGCAACTTCACGTTCTGATATTTTCCGTTGTATAGGTTGTAGAGTGTGTTTGCGCCCTCGGAATTGATCACGGCTATCCTAGGTATCTTCTTTATCCACTTCCATTCGTACAATTCCATAAGTGACTTGCCACAGCTTGATGTATTACCCAATGCACCGCCAGGGTACACTATCCAGTCTGGTGCCTTCCACTTCAGATGCTCCAAGACTCTATACATGATAGTCTTCTGTCCTTCGATCCTAAACGGATTGATCGAGTTAACCGTATATGCACCTGATCTCTTTGCCTCTCTTAAAGACGCCGCAAGGGCGTCATCAAAATTACCCTCGATCTCCACGACCTGCGCTCCAAACTGAAATGCCTGACCAAGCTTGCCGGGAGCTACCTCCCCCTTTGGTATAAAGACATCACAGCTTATCCCTTCGTTAGAAGCATACATGGCAGCAGCCGCAGATGTGTTGCCAGTAGACGCACAGATTATCGTCTTTACTCCTAACATCTTGGCATGCGTTAGCGCTGTTGACATGCCGTTATCCTTGAACGAACCACTCGGGTTGTAGCCTTCTGGCTGCAAGAGCAGGTTGTCAGGTTTGAGGCCAACGAATTCTGCAGCTTTTCTCATATTGTATGGTCTTGACAGTCTGCCTTCAGATCCGTCAAGGGAAACAAGAACCTTCGCGCACTGGGTCTGACTTTCTGTATCTATCCGACTGAAATTGATTAGCTCCCTGAACCGCCAGACCCCGCTTTCGTTGTATATGTTCCCACCATGGTTCCTTCTCCTGTAGAAAACATCCTGAAGACGCTTTGGAAACTTGCCCTTGTACTTGACATCCAGCAAATGTCCCCTATCGCAATGAATCCTTGATTCTGCAATAGAATATTTCAGTCCGCATGTTGGGTTTATGCACTGCTGATAAGCCTCAACTTTCATTTGTAACGTGAACAGGATTAATTGTTATTTAAACCTAGATTCGTTTTGCAAATATGAAAAATTAAGAATTATTGCTGTTTGCCCTCAATAGCTTAGGGCCTGACCTAAGGTGAAAGTTCATGCAGCAGTCGCATTCCTTTTCAATACATTCCTTTTCTGACGAGTGGCCGCAAATGCCACATTCGCAATGGATCATGATCAATATTCGCTTCTCGTACATTTAAAGTTACTCGTAAATGAATATGACTTTGAGATCAATTTTTGCTATTTATTGTTCCTTCTGCTCCTTCTTTTCAAATAATTTCAACAAAGCCTGAATGACGCCGTCAAGGTCGTCATCACGCGGTTCTGGGTTTACCGAATGTCTTTTTAGATCATTTATTGTAGTGGATATGGCAGAACTGATCTGGTCGAAGCTTTCGACATCGCCATAGCTGGCTGTATAGAGCTTCCTTAGGCGCGTTGCTAGCATCGTTGTCTGCTCGCTCAACGTTATAGTGTAATTGCGCCCGTTGACCTTCACAGCCTGCGTTATCACACCATTTCATTTTGGGTCATCATGGATAAAGTTTACTATGGTCTAAGGTGTTCCGTAGTGTAAATGGCATCTTTACTAATTAGTCTAGATCTATTTCACTTATTCTCACCTTACTTTGCACTGGTAGAGGAGCCATTCAGTAAGGTTCAGAACGGATTTTCCCTAATGCACCAAAAAACGCACGGATGCAAAAGCTGCTAGAGCGGGAGCCCTTATAAAGGATACATCAACCAGTCAAGAAATCAACAGAAAATTTCGGAACCTAAAGCGTCTTAGTTTCAAATAACAACATAGTCCAGTGCAATAGCACTCGCAAGTAATTCGAAATGCTTGATTCCTACTATATACCCATTCTTCACTTCCGTAGCACGCACCCATCTATTAGAACTGCAAAAACCCCTCCGCGCCTTCACCTCTACTTCTATCGCAGCTAGATCAAGTTCCCTTTCTTCAACCTTGTTAGCTCTCACATCCTTGGTTATGAGAAGAATCTTCTTCACAAGAACCCTGTCTCCAAACTTGAAGGAGACCGGATCGATAACACCATCTTCAATCTCAACAAGTTTTATTTTGAACTCCCATCTGTTCAGCGCGTCTTTGCTTATTAATAGACGGTCATCAGCATAACTCTTGTAATCCACAAGTATGATTCTCAAGAGTGCGTTAAAAGCCTTCGTTTTTGCCGTTTTGGAATGGCATAAGAAAATCATTCAGTTCGAGCTTCTTTTGCTTGCCATTCGTATGCATGTACATAGCACCATCGTACTTGCAGACAAAGTCGCACGGTGTCTTGGTAGGATTCCATAGTTTGAAGTACTCCTTTCTTTCTCTTTTCTCATATATGCCAACATTCTTCCATTTTTTTGACATGAACTTGAAAGCTACCACTGCATACCGATTCGAATATTTGTCAAAAGCATCTAGCCATGCTAAGCAACGCTCGATCTGATCACTTGGCACAGGTATTAAATCGGTGCTTCCCGATTTTGCTTCTATCGCAAGTATCATGTCATGGTTCGTGTTTGCGGCAATTACATCTGGAAGGCCAATACTGGGAGAGCCTAGTCTGAATGCTTTCCAGCCATCGCATGTGTTTAGTCTTTTAACGAGAACATCCTCCCATCTATATCCGCGCTGCCGCCTGGTTCTAGCTGATCTTCGTGTGCTATGCTTTCCCATACTATCAATTAGCGAAAGTAGCTTAATGAAATTTTCCTTGGCATGATTAAGTGTATAGTATTTAGTATAAAGTATCAACTATTGCGATCATTAAGTTACTCTTGGATCATATTAAGAGGAAATATAGAGGTCATATTGGTTCAAATTCGTAGTAAGGATCACTGTTATTCATTCCACACCTGAGCAACCTAACAGGAATTTCTTTCTTTAGCTGCAAAACGTCATCGCACTGTATCTTTGCTATCAACCTTATCTCATGATCCAACTCAACAAGACCAAACACACTGGGTCGCTCTGGAAGAAACGACTTTGAGAATTCTATTAACTTACCCTTTCCATCGATATCTACCCATTCTATTTTGTTTGACAAGCATTGTGGACAGACATTACTAGGCGGCCATATGACATGTTCACATAAAGAACATTTAGTACTCCTCAATTTTCCAGAATTCAAGTACTCGATAAATTCTTGCAACGCTACACACCCATTGTTACAATCGTAGTCGATGTTGCAGCCGCAGAAAGATTATGTGTCAACCCAATCTTGCAGTCCTTAACCTGCCTTCTCTCTGCCTCGTTTCTCAATTGTGCTACAATCTCAACAGCCTGAGCAATACCAGTGGCACCAATAGGATGACCAGTTCCTATCAAACCGCCCCTAGCGTTTACTGCAACTTTTCCATCGATCCCGAATTGAGATTCCTCAGCAAACTTGCCACCTTCACCCTTTCTCGCAAAACCCAGATCTTCGTATGCAAGGATTTCGCAGATTGTAAACGCATCATGGACTTCAGCGACATCTACCATATCCGGTTCAATCTTCGCCCTTGCATATGCGTCTCTCGCAGCAAGTGCTGTTGACTCCATTCTAGTTAGATCGCTCACCTTGCTAAAACTTGCAGAAACTGTTCTCTGTCCAATCCCGGTTATCCAAACTGGTTGATCACCAAACTCTCTTGCCCTTTCTTCTGACACTAGCAGCAACGATGCAGCGCCATCACAAGGCGCAGAACAATCATACAGTTTAACAGGTTCTACAACCGGTTTAGAATAAAGAACATCATCAAGCGTAATCTTATTTTGAAAATATGCCTTTGGGTTCATCAGAGCATTGTCATGATTTTTTACAGAAACCATGGCCATCTGTTCTTCCGTTGTCCCGTAAGCATTCATATGCGATTTTGCAAACATCGCAGCCCAGTGCGCAGGGTGCTTGAACGATCCTCTGGAGATATCCCACTCTAGTCTGGCAGCTGGACTATCGGCCTTTTCAACACCGATCACAAGTGCCACGTCACAAAGACCTGATGCTATGAAAGAATAAGCAGATATGATCGCATTTCCACCTGAATTGCACATGTTCTCTATCCTATGCGAAATCTTCGGTCTCAGACCTAACATCTCTGATATTATGCTGGATGTATATTGTTCGTTATCACACGTTGACACAAGTACAGTCTCCACATCTTGCTGTGAAAGGTTCTTAGCATTTTGAAATAAATCTCTGGCTGATTCACATGCCAGAGTGTAGAGCGAATCATTGCTCTTTCTGAATTTTGTCAAACCATACCCAGCAATCGCTACCCTTTGCATACTAAACCTCCCTAAGTGTTGACAAAACCTCCTTAAAGGAATTTTCTGTCTCGCCTACAGGGTTGAACTGAATTATAGGCAGAGAGATACCGGTTTCTATGAACTTTCGAAGTTTCTTCCTGCATTCCTCTGGTGCACCTGCAATGGTTATGGAGTCTACCATATTATCTGATACCAGCTTGTGTATGTTCTCAAGGCCGTGCTTTTTGTACTCCTGAGTTATCTGTTCCACCTCGTTCTCAAAGCCACGAGATGCGACAAAATCACTGTATATCCTACCCACGGCAATATAGAAGGAAAGCGTCTTTCTGACCCTGTCTCTCGCAAGCTCTGCATCTTTCGAAACAGCAGTCATTATTACGCATGCTACATCAAACTTCTCCTTGCTTGCTTTCAACTTGCCTACTGTTACTTTTAAATCGCTGATGGGCCGCAAAAACAGAATTGTGCCGTCAGCTATGCTGGAAGATAGCTTCAGCATTTTATCATTTACTGCAGCTATGTAAATTGGAATGTGTTCACGTATGGGCTTGAAACCAAGTTTGAAATTATTTACGTTTGCAAATTTTCCTCTATAGCTAACTTTATCGCCCTTGCAGATCATTCTAATGACATCTACATACTCCTGCATTCTGGTAATGTGATTGGAAAAACTCATCCCGTGCCAGTTCTCCACTATTGCCTTGCTGCTAGCACCCAGTCCTAACAGTGCCCGGCCATTTGACAGCGCGTCCAGCGTTGCTGCAGCCATTGCTATGCTTGCCGAGCTTCTGGAGTAGATGCCTACTATACCAGTACCGAGCAACACTCGTTTTGTTAGTGCAGCAAGAGTACCAAGTGTAACAAAGGCTTCCCTGCCCCAAGATTCTGGAATCCATACGGATTCTACTCCTTGTTTGTCAGCAAGCACCGCACACTTGAGAACCTCATCGTACTCTAGCAGCGTACCCAGGCTGAATCCTAGCCGCATGAAATTGAGCCATAACAATCAGGTATATAGATTAATGTTTCAAAATTCGAATTTTGAAATATATTATTTGGTTAGCGCCGTTTTCTTGGAAAGTGGACCTAACTCTGCTGCTGCCTCTTCGATATCCTTGTGCGAATCGATGGAGCGCCAAAACGTATTTTCATACTTGATCGCTTTCAGCTTTTTGTTTTTGGCAAGCGCTGGCAATGCAGTAGTTTCTATATTGCCTTTTTCTGGAAGATAATCAAAGATCTTCTTTGAAAAACAATAAACACCAGCATTTATCCAGAACTGATTTATCGTCGGCTTCTCCTTGAACCCAAGTACTTTAGAATTATCATCAATTTCGACGATACCAAATGGGCTGGGCAGAGGCACCACTGCCAGCGTTGCCACAACATCGCTCGTTAGATTCTTCCTAAGATTTGACGCAACAATATTTGTTAAAACATCACCATTGAGCATAAAGAAACTCTCTTCACTGGAGAGAAGGGCTTCAGCGTTCTTCAAAGCTCCGCCAGTTCCCAACGGTTCGTCTTCCACAGTGTAACCAACCTTTACCGCAAACTTGCTTCCGCTTCCAATGTAGTTTATTATGTGATCCTTCATATAGCCAACACAAATTATGACGTCGTCGATATCATTATTTTTCAACCATCTGATCTGCCATTCTATTATTGGTTTGTCAAGAACCTCGATCATTGGTTTTGGTTTTTCATCAGTTAGCGGCTTGAGCCTTTTGCCATAACCGCCTGCAAGTATGACGGCCTTCATATCACGATCTTGCTATAGATGTTATAAAAGCATGTTTATGTGTTTGTAAGATTGTGATGTAACTCTTGGTAACACTCAACACACAATTCTTCATCATTATGTTCACATGAGAAAACTCTCTCGACTTCTTTACTGCACTTTCCGCACGTCTTCATATGAGAGATTGCAAATGTGGTTATTTAAGATGTAGATGGAGCTTGCCATATGCGTTTCTATATCTCATGTCATCTTCCCTTGTTAGGTCAGGATCGATGCCATTTGTTGCAGCAAGGTGATACGCAAAGAGCTGCAATGGAATTATGGAAATTATTGGATTGATATGCTCTTGGCATACTGGTATTTTTATGACATGCTTGCAAATTTTTGCTAAAGCATCACCATCCGTGACTGCTATCGTAGATGCGCCGATTTCCTTTAATGCTCCTGCCGCTTCAAGTATCCGTTCATGTGCTTTACTGGTTTTGGGAGCAATAAGAAATACAACATCCTCTTTGTCTATACCAGATATCGATCCGTGTAGCATCTGTTCAAGCTGCATTCCTTCTGCGTCGGTAAAGTTACCTTCCTTCATCTTCAGTGCCATTTCGTATGCTGTTGCTGTATTGGGTCCTTCTCCCAGAATGAAGAATCTTTTCTTGCTAGAGTATGTGTCAACGAGCTCCCTACCTTGCTTTTCAGTATTCAATACGTCATTCATCAACGCAGGGATCTTGCGTAAATCTTCATCTTTTGAATTTGCTATTAGATCCAATGCAACTAATTCGGTAGTGTAACCCATGGTAACACAATCTGATTCGTCGAACTCTTCATTGGTTCGCAGAAAAACCTTTGAGCCCTTGGCAACCTTGTTTGCAGTTATGCCTATACATGTTTTTTTGTTGCTTTCGAGAACGCGGATTGCTTTGAGAGTTGTTTGGGTTTTCCAGCTGTGACTTGCAACGATCGTAATGGAGTTTTTGAGATCTGGCGTGTAATGCAGCATATCCATGGCATGTATGGCAAAAGCGTCGAAACCATTGGCACGTAATACATATTCACCGTAAAGCGCCGCATGAAACGAAGAGCCGCAACCAATTATGTATACGCGTTTATTCTTCAAGAGTTTTGCTACACCAGCGGCTTGCTTGGCGCAGTTCCGTATAGTATATTCAATAGTTTCTGGCTGCCTCTTTATCATTTTGTACATGCTGTGCATGCTCTGGGCTATCAACAATGACAAAATAAAACTTGTGAAACGGTTAGTTTTCTGCGGATTTACATCCTGTACGTGCTTACGGCTCTGGCCCTTACACTCTTCACTATACCCAGTGCGATTACCCATGCGCCCATTCCAACAACAGGCAACCCTAATCCAACATTACCTGCAACAACTGGCATTATTCCGCCAATCAGTATCAGAACGCCATTTACCAATAACAGCACGGATACAAGCGTAGATTTCTGTCTCATTGCTACGAAAAAGCCTGCTGTCGAGAGAGCAACAGCTGAACCTCCAAATGCTATTCCTCGCGTCTTCGCGTCAAGAGGTAGGAATCCAGCTTCCTCCATACCTTGCTCTGCAGCTGCGTCTGCACCGTATATGATCAAGAGAGCGAGAGCTGCTATTAGTAGGCCCTGCGCTATTCTTACTGCCATAACGTTCATTGTATAATAAGCCTAATAAATCTAATGAAGATCATGAGATGAGAAGGTCGTATTTTACATGCCTGCTTACCACATCAACCATATTGCTTGCGTCCAATCCATCAACGAATGGTATGGATCCTATTACAAATATTTCAGTTAGATCATGAATAAGCTCATTTGCTGTTTTTTCGGCAAAGTTATCATTTCTTACGCAATTTAGAACTATGCCAGCAATGTTAAGATCGTACTCTTTACATGCTGTTACTGTTAGCACAGTATGATTCAGTGTACCTAGGGCAGCTCTGGAAACGATCAGAACTGGTAAATTCATTTCTTTGATCATGTCAATTACAAAATAATTCTGTTTTACGGGCACCATTACACCGCCTATGCCTTCAACAACAACAAAATCATGTTTGTCGCTAAGACGCTTGAACGCAGAAAATATTTCATCAGCTTTAATATCGATATTCAATGCTCTGCTGGCAGCCAACGGTGACGCTTCAAGAGGAAGGAAGACAGGATTAATTTCATTCTCCGGGTCTTTGGAACCAGATATTTTTGCAAGTAGTTCAGCGTCAGAAGATCGGAAACCATTTTGTTGTGGAATACCGGTTGCTATAGGTTTCATAACGCCCACATCGATACCGTCTTTTCTCATGGCACCAGCTATGCCAGCAGCAACTAGAGTTTTGCCTACGCCCGTATCAGTTCCAGTTACAAAAACCCCGCTCATATACCGTTATTAACCATACCAGTAGAATTTAACTGAATTGAATCTCACGGACCTTGACAAAAAATACGTCTGGCATCCGTATACCCAAATGAAAGATTGGGAGAAGTTTGATGTCAGAGTTATAAAAAAAGCAAAAGGTCCATGGCTCATCGATAGTGAGGGCAAGAGGTATTTGGACGGCGTTGCAAGTATGTGGACCAATGTCTGGGGACATTCAAGAAAGGAGATTGTAGAGGCTATAGTTAGCCAGACAAGAAAACTGCAACATTCCACTCTCTTTGGTTTAGCAAATGAACCATCTATACTGCTGGCGCAAATGCTGGTAAAACAGGCGAATGGGATGTCCAGAGTATTCTATTCAGATAATGGTTCTACTGCGATTGAGGTAGCGCTAAAGATGGCCTTGCAGTATTGGCGCAATCTAGGAAAACCAAATAAGAATAGGTTTGTCGCACTGCAAAACGGTTACCATGGGGACACGATAGGAGCCATGTCAGTAGGATATATTCAGAACTTCTTTTCCAGTTACAGAACAGTACTATTTTCTGCGCAGAGAGCACCCTCACCATATGTGTACAGAAAACCGAGGAACATGAGTGAAGAGGAATTCGTAACTCATTGCATCGACTCCATGGAGCGAATACTGAAGAGGAACAAGAATATTGCTGCCGTGATAATGGAAAGCGGAGCACAGCTTGCAGGTGGTGCTATAATATTTCCAGATGGTTATCAGAGGAAGATCAAGAAACTGTGTGAGAAATATCATACATTATTCATCCTTGATGAAATTGCTACGGGTTTGGGTCGATTAGGATCTATGATTGAATACAGGAAACAAAAATCAGTGCCAGACATAGTGGCGTATGGCAAGATGCTTACGGCTGGCTATCTACCACTCGCAGCAACGCTAGCCACTCAAGATGTGTACAACGCATTTCTCGGTGAATTTGAGGAGCAGAAACACTTGTTTCATGGTCATACGTTTACAGGAAATCCTGTTGCCTGTGCTGCTGCAATTGCCAATCTGCGTTTGTACAAGCGAGAACATTTGATCGAGACTCTGCAGGAGAAAGCACACGTTATTGAGAAACGCCTTGGCGAGCTAGAACAATTTGACATAGTTGGTGATGTGAGGCATAAGGGGATGTTAGCAGGTATTGAGCTTGTAAATGATAAGCAGAGCAAGAAACCCTGCACCACAAAAGGAATGAGAATCAACTATCGCATTATGCAAGAGGCATTGAAACGTGGAGTGTTTCTAAGACCTCTCGGACACATAGTCTTGCTAGTGCCTCCGCTCGGGATTCCAGTTAAGGAATTGAACATGATTCTTGATGTTGTTATAGAAATAATAAAACAGATACAGAAATTGCGATAAATCATTGTAAACCAAAATCTTAATTACTGGTTTACATCACGTTGTTTGTGCAAAACTGTTCTGACTGCATTTATTCTTGCATGAACAAGGTTCTATCTGGCAAAAAAATTACTATGAGTGAGGCTAAACAGCTTCTCGAACTTGATGATAAACACCTGATGGAGCTTGCTGGCGCTGCAAATACCATATGCAGAGAAATGAACGGTGATGTAGTCGATGTTGAATGCTTGATAAATGCCAAATCTGGTAATTGTGCAGAGGATTGCGCATTTTGTGCCCAGTCAGGCAGATACAAAACTGACATCAAAAAATATCCATTCCTTAGTAAGGATATCATTCTTGATGCCGCTGCAAAAGCCAAGAATGGTGGTGCAAGAAGTTTCTGTCTAGTATGTGCCTGGAGGGAACCTCCAGAAGAGGATTTTGATGATGTTTGCAGTGTGGTTAGAGATATTCAAGATAAAGTTGGTATAGATGTTAATTGTTCGTTGGGGTTTCTTACCGAAAGACGTGCCAAAAGGCTAAAGGGGCTAGGAGTAAACAGATACAACCATAATTTGGAATCAAGCAAGAGTTTCTTTGATAAAATGTGTAGCACTCACACGTTCTATGATAGAGTGAATACTGCAAGAATTGTAAAATCATGCGGTCTGAAGTTGTGTTCAGGGGGAATACTTGGCATGGGAGAGACAGAAGAGCAGAGGTTGGAACTTGCCTTCCAAGCCAGTGAGCTGGAACCGGAAGAGTTTCCGGTTAACATACTAATACCTAGAGCCGGTACGCCACTGGCAAACTCAAAACCATTGGATCCGATGGAAGTTATAAAAACCATCGCTGTCTACAGGTTCATACTTCCTAGATCGATAATAAAGATAGCAGGAGGAAGGGAAGTTCATCTAGGCAACTTACAGTCTCTGGCTCTTCTGGGAGGTGCAAATGGCATCATTACTGGTGGCTACCTTACTGTCGGGGGCAATGAAGCAGAGCAAGATATTAGGATGATCAAGGAACTTGGTCTCAAGGCATGAACGATTGAGCGTAAGAGACGAGCTCGATTATTTAGCTGCAAACAATCTCTACAGACAACTCAGAAGAGTAGAAGTACTTGGGCCAACTGCAAGGATAAATGGTAAAGAAGTTATCCTATTATGTTCTAACGATTACCTAGGACTCTCACACAACAAACAAGTAATCACTTCTATGGTAAATTCGCTAAAACATGGTACGTCTCAATGCAGTTCAAGACTGGTTGCTGGTAACAATACTGTTATGGAAAAATTGGAACAGAGTTTGGCAAAGCAGAAAGGTTTCGAACGAGCTCTTGTCTATCCGACAGGATACATGGCAAATATAGGAGTGATATCAAGTCTGGCAGGCAAAGAAGATCTAATAATCAGCGACGAGTTCAATCATGCAAGTATAGTTGATGCTTGTAAGACGAGCAAGGCAGAGGTAAGCATATTCAAACATAATGACTTGAAGGATTTGGAGGCAAAATTATCGGTTACAGGCCACAGAAGGAAGGTCGTAGTAGTTGAAGGCGTGTTCAGTATGGATGGAGATCATGCGATGTTAATGGAGATAGGTAAGATAACTCGTGAAAATGATGGATTATTAGTCGTGGATGATGCGCATGGAGACTTTGTCTATGGCACACATCATAGGGGGACTGCCGAGTATCTTAACGCAGAAAAATATGTCGATGTATTAGTAAGCAGCATGAGCAAGGCTCTAGGGTGTTTTGGTGGCTATGTTGCTAGCAACGGTGAAATTATTGAATATCTGATAAACAAGTCAAGGTCCTTTATCTACACATCCTCTTTACCGTCTGCAATAGCGTCAGGTGCAATAACTGCTCTACAAATAGCAAGGAATGGTATACTACAGAAGAAACTGTGGAAGAATGTCAGAAGATTCAGGGATGGGCTGATAAACATGGGACTTGATATCAAATCTTCGAGTCACATAATACCAGTTATAGTTAAGAACGAAAAGCTGGCGCTTCGCTTTTCCGATTCCTTATTGGAGAATGGTGTGTTTGTGCAAGCTATAAGGTACCCAACTGTTCCAAGAAATGGCGCTAGAGTAAGGGTATCAATCACATCGATGTTTGACAGGCATATAGATGACGCAATCGAAGCATTTCGAATATCGGCATCTAAACTTGAGATAATCTAGTACGTGAATAATTGTATGGTAAAGGATTGTAACCATGACTAGTGTGATCATAGTGACACTGGATCTTAAAACCCTAACATTGAAAAGGGTAGTGTGTCGTTTATATCAAAATGGACAAAGCCTGAGAAGGCTAGCCTAGTCGAGAGAGTAAAGAACACCATTAAACCTCCACCTCCATTGAAATCTCGCATAGAGAACGCGCAACGAAAATTGCAATTACAGGTTGTTCGCCTCGATACAGTTTCTGCAAAACTGAGGGAAAGGGATCAGGCATTATTCAGAAGGATAGTTTCTGCCGTTCAACAACATGATATGCAATATTCTTCTTTGTTATCAAACGAACTTTCACAAATACGCAAGATAACCAAGATGGTTAGCCATGCAAAACTTGCACTGGAGCAGATACAGATCAGGATGAGCACAATAACGGAGCTAGGTGACGTGGTAGTTGCACTCAATCCAGCAATGGCTGTGGTCAAGAACGTAAGATCCGGCTTGGTAGGAATGGTACCGCAAGTTGATAGTGAAATGGAAGAAATATCCCAGTTACTGAGTGGTATACTTGTAGAATCAGCGCAGGTGCCAAACAGCTCTGTACCACTAGCGAACAGCGCAACTGATACCGATGCACAATCAATACTAGATGAGGCAGCCTCCATTGTGGAAAATAGTGTAAAGGCAAAGATACCAGATCTTCCTGCTACAATACAGCAGGAAAAGGTCAATGATAATAACGAAGAAGCACTTACCTAGGACTTTGCTATTCCACGCAATACTTTTTTGATTCTGGATATTGTAGGATAACTATAGCCTCGCTCTCTATAGCTTTTGATCATCATCTTCCAGTTCTTTAGCCTCCATCTGGCTTGTTCAGCAGTAAGTAGGTGCACCTCTCGCTTTATCTTGCTCTTCCTTCCTACCATGAGAAACCCTCCTTTTTTGGCCATCCAGCGTTTGTATTCAAACCTAAGACCTAGAAGTATCTCTTCTATTGGCATTGAAGCAAAGTAATCTTGCAACTCTCTCAACTCCTTCTCCTTTATGCGTTCTCTAACGTTCATCTGTATCGTCGCGTATTCAGCCTTTTGGACCATATTCTTGTGTGCAAATCTATCTTTATCAATATTTCAAAACTCGAATTTTGAACAATAGCTAAAATAAAGTTTAGCTACGTTAAACTCACTGATCAACATTTTGGTATGAAGGTGAAAAGATATGCTGACAACATGGGTTATTTGTCATCATTATATTGAAGGTTAGAGCATGGTCAGCTGCCTATTTTGTAGAAAAAGGATATGGTATAGACGCGATATGAGCAACCCTTTTGCGAGCAATCGCGAAAAGACCTACGCATATGAATGCACAAACTGCAAGATCGTCCTTATCGTAATGAACGAAAGTGATAGAAAGACTAGAGGTACGAAAGAATACTGGCAGGACAAGACCATAGTGAAGGGCAAAGTTTCAAAAATTCTTGTAAAAAACGCTACCTAGCGTCATAGTATACATACCAAGCAATTACGAAGAAGGTCATTTTTCGATGATCCAAGGGTCTGTATGTCGTGGCTATATGAACAAAACTAACCAATGGTGCTGTCTGAACAGATTGATCTCTGCTCATATTTGGTAGCATACATACCCTTTTTGTCGATGAATTTCTGTTGTACAACGTCCGAAAGCATCATTATGCTATAGAAAAGTTCTGTAAAGATGAACCGGATACGATATTCAAGGTATTCAAAGCAAGCACTAGTAGACATATTTTCAATATACAACGAATAAGCGCTATCTTCTTTCAATATTTCAGAATTCGAGTTTTGAAATATATATTGAAGGCGCCGCCGCTCGGACTCGAACCGAGGACCAGCTGGTTTCTACCCCCAGCCGAGCTAACAGCCAGCTGAGCTCCAAGTTGGATCTGCTCTACCACGCTGAGCTACGGCGGCGCTAGTGCAACTCATAGGCTATTATGATTTAATCTTTTCCTCTCACAATTACATGCCTTTTTCTTTTGCGTAAATGTAGAGACCGTCAAGAAAAACTCGCGAATCCTTCTCATGCACTCTAGTTCCTGATTCAATATTTGCAGCTGTCTGTGCAACATGCTCGAGATTAGGACCTTGCACTATCAGATCTTCACCCTGACTACTGACTTTGCATTCTCCGATTATGTCTATAACCCTTGGCGATCTTTCCCCAAAGAAGTTTTCTACATGGACCTGTTTGTCTTTGATCTTGATAGAGATCGGAAAGTGCGCAAATATGATCTTTAGTTTGTACGTGTAACCATTAAGTACGCCGTCGATCATATTCCTTATTATCGATCTACTAGTATTCGTTACAGCAAGATCCTTCTTCCTTTTTCCGTATGGTTTTACAACTATCCTCTTGTTCTCAACCGTAATTGTAACAGGGATCTTGTTGAAATCCTTGGAAACCTTTCCCTTTGGACCATTAACCTCAAGCATATTATTCTCAATCTTTGCATTTACCTTCTCAGGAATCTCTACCTCGCCAACTATCTCTTCGCCTTCCTTTGCTTTCTTGTGCTTAGTAGACGTAGCCAACTAGCACTCCTCCCAAACCCTTCTGCCCCGCATCGTGATGTGACATTACTCCTTGCGAGGTAGATACAATTAGTATACCCATATTGTATGAAGGTAAATACTGTCTCTCCCAGCTTGCGTACCCGTCTTTCTTAACGCTAAACTTGGGGCTTATTACACCGCATTTGTTTATCTTTGCCAAGAGTGTAACTTTGAGCTTCCCACCTCTATTATCATCCACATATTCATAATCTCCAATGTATCCATGTTTTTTCATGACATCTAGGATCTCCCGTGCAAATTTGGATGCTGGCAAAGCTATGCAATCCCGTTTCTTCCTCATCTCGTTGTTGTATATCGTTGTTAGCAGATTTGAGAGAACATTTAATGCTGGCATATTTATCACTCGAATTTCTTAAATCCTAGGCTCTTTGCTACTTCTCTGAAACACTGTCTGCAAAGCATGAGATCGTATGTCTGCATCATTGCAGTGTACTGTCCACATCTCCTACACCATCTAGAACCCTTGCCGTATTTCCTTGTTTTCCTACCCGTAGCACTAAAGTCTCTAATCTTTACCATCACACAACCTCCACGCTGAGTTTTTCCTTGAAAAACGCCATAGCTTCGTCCTTGCTTATTCTGTGCTCTTTGCCTATCTTTGCCGGGATTCTGCTCCTTCTCGACACCCTATATCCAGGACGTTCAAGTGCTATAGCAACATCCATTCCAACAATACCAATTTCTGGCTTGTACTTTATACCGGGAATATCTATATGCTCTCTTATACCGAAGGAAATGTTTCCAAAATTATCGAACGATGAACCCTTGACCTGATTATTTTTTGCTGCAAGCAATTTCTTCAGTATCTCTATAGCCTTCTCCTTGCGAAGAGTAACCATAACGCCTATCGGCTCTCCCTTGTGTATGCCAAAATCTCTTACAGTAGTCTTTGCATTTCTTTCGCTGGGTTTCTGTCCAGCAATCTCCTCAATAGCCTTCTTGGCACGCTCTATCGGTTCTCCAGACTTGCCTATACCCATGTTGATCACAACCTTTCCTATTCGGATACTCTTCATGATATTTTCTTGTTTTAGTTTCTGTTTCATGAGATCATTCCACCTTTATCAAGGGTTTTTCAACACCCACAACCATGACCATATCAACTGGCAATTCGATCTTTCTGTCCTTGAACTTCACTAGTACACGCTTGGGAAGAATAAATGTGCCCTCTCTTATGTCGTCAACCTTGCCAATACTGCCTGCATTGTCGCCCGTTATTACTAGCGCAGTTGAACCTTTCTCAAGCTTCACAGTGTTCGTGACCTTCTGTTCAGGGACAGTCAGCAGGCAAGTATCATTGACATTAACTTTCTGATTGTCAACCAGTGTTCTGCCGTCATGAAAGCCATACTGCAATTTCTTGCCACTTATTGTAACCTTGCGCGTAACCTTGCAGAGCTTAACATTCTTCTCTTCTTTCGGTATTTCTACAAGAGTTATGATCACGCTGTCCTTGGGAACCAACCTATACGCTTTGTCGAGTGCAGCTATTTCTATAACATCCATCAAACCAACTGGAAAATGAATATCGTATCGTATGACGCCGTCAACTTTTATTTCGCCAGAAATTATAGCCTGTCTGGCCTCTCTCATGGTGTTCGCAACCTTCAGAATATCCCTAAGTACAATGCCAAGAGGATATGCCTTCGATATTGGATGCGTGCCAGGACTAACGGTTAAAGCAAATCTCTTATCCTTCCTGCCTATCTGCCAGAACGCAGGGGCCATCTGTCGTTTTAGTTTTGTAGATCCACTTATCTTGCCCATTCTACTCGCCCTTCTTCCTTTCTAACATAGCCTGCCTCCATTTATCATCAAGGTTCAGACTCACAACCATGACCTTTGATGGATGAACAAAAACTGGAACGTTGCCTCCACGGGCTTTTTCTCTCTGTATTCCTTCAATTGCCAAGCCGCTATCCTCTGCATGCACCTTGTTCACCTTGCCTTCTATTCCCTTGTATTCTCCCCTCATAACTTTGACGCCATCTCCCTGCTTCACCCTTATACTTCTTATGCCGTATTGTGCTCTTAGATCTGGAGATAACGTAGCACCGATACTTCTTGATCTTCTGTGTGCAGGTGCATCATAGATCTGCTTTAATCTGGTTTTAGATGGTTTCACCATTGCAATCACCTATACTATCATTGATGCCAAGTTCGCGATTCTTGGCCACCTTTCAGCAGCTTCCGCAGCAACGGGTCCTTTTATGTCAGTGCCCTTTATCTCACCCTCTGGTGTTACAAGAACGCCAGCGTTGTCCTCAAATGTTAACCTCAAACCATTCAACCGCATGATCGGATACTTCTGGCGAATTATTACTGCACCGAATATTTGCTTCTTGAGCTCTGATGGTCCTTTCTTGACTACGACAGTAACAAGATCTCCTATTGAAGCTGCTGGCATCCTTGAAAGTCTGCCCTTGTACTTTGTGACCTGTATCACCTGAATTATCTTTGCACCAGTGTTATCAGCGCAGAAAAGCCTAGTGTAAACTGGTATCGCCCTCGTTATGTAGGGCTTGAACTCTTCCACGCCTTTGGCCGATACTGCTCTAGTTTTTGCTCCCATCTTTGCTACTCACCTCTATCACAACGAAAGAGACTGTCTTGCTCAGTGGTCTGCACTCTGCTATTCTTACTTCATCTCCTTCCTTTACATCAATGCAGGGCGGAAGGTAAGCATGCATCTTGCTCTTGCTTCTCTCATACCTCTTGTACTTCTTGATCAAGTGCGTGTAATGATGTTCTACAACTATCATGTTCTTCGCTTTGCTACTAACTATTTGTCCAGAGAAGAGTCTGCCCCTAACAGCAAGGCTGCCATGGAAAGGACAACGTTTGTCAGTACACTCTTTCTTTGGTAGCGACACTGTTATTCCAATATTTCTTGCCATTTCAGTCCAACCTTTGTATCCTATCCTCTGGTCTGCCTACAAGATCGGTTCCATTGATAACACAATCTTCACCGTCTGGTAACTGCAAAGAGATTGTAACAATGCTTTTTGGAATCTTTACTATATTCTGACCCTTGTTGATAACAAGCAGATTCTTTGTTTCGTAAACTATCTTGCCATGCATATTCTTCATAGATGGATCTGTGCTGTCCAGTATCATTACAGGCTGTCCGATAAGCTCTTGGGCAAGAACGTTTTGCCGTATGATCATAATTTCTTGCCTCTTTCATTCAGTAAAGTCAGAACGCGAGCGACATCACGTCTATCATAGCGTATCTTGCCTGCTCGTTTCTTGAGTGTGCCCTTCGCCACTTCAACCTTCAGCTTGGCCAGATCGGCCTTTAACTCAGATAGTTTGTCCGCAAGTTCATCATCGCCCATCTTTCTAAGATCTTTTAGCTTCATTCTAGCCATCTGCTTCACTCTCCTCTTCTTGGGGTGCATTATCAATCATCTCAAAATCCGGAGGTACGGCATCTTTGTACGCTATCTTGATCCTTATTCCATAAAGGCCCATCTTCAGCAATACATGTGCGACGGCTTCCTTGACAATTCTGGTCGCCGTTTCGCCGCTCTTTGGCACAATGCCTATTGTGTATTTTTCAAAGTGTGATCTCTCACTCCTCAACTTTCCAGAAATTACGATCTCCGCACCAAGTGCACCGGCGTTCATAACTGTATTGAGCGCCCATAATGCAGCCCTTCTGAAGGCAGTGCCTTTTGTAATCAGCTGAGAAACCCTGTTGGCAATTATTCCAGGATTAAGTTCCGGGATCTCGACCTCTAGCACGGAAATCTGTGGGCTGCTTAGGCCGAACTGTTTTTCTAATCTATCAGTAAGATCCTTTATGCCCATTCCTTTTCTTCCTATGACCAGACCAGGGCGCGTGACGTAGAGTGTTATTCTTGTTCCTACTGGTGTCTTCTGCACATCTACGCCTCCATAACCAGCATCAGCAAGTTGTTTACTCAGAAACTCATTAAGTTCCATATTTCGGTAGAAATTTCTCATGACAGTTTTTATTGCAGAATGCGATTCGCCTGGCATATTACTTCTCCATTCCTACAACTTCAACATGCACAAGCGTGTTGTATTTTGGGCTGTTACGTCCAAACGCTCTTGACGTGAACCGTTTTATTTTAACTCCAGGAAAAGCAGATGCGTGTATAATAGTAAGTCTATCGAGATCCATTCCCTTGTACTCTGCGTTTGCTTCCAGATTATTCAGCAAACGTAAAAACTCTCCTGCAGCTTTTACAGGAAATCTGCCAGCAGGAAATCCCTGCAGTTCTGACCTATGCGCGACCTCGTTCTTGTACCTTCTGTAAGCAACGGGTTGCTTCAGAGCTACCACATTCTCGAGGTACTCCTTTGCCTTGTTCAGAGGCATATCCTTGATCGCAACACACACCTCTCTAGCATGTTTGTGAGAAATTTCAGTATCTCTCGAACTGGCTCTGACATGTTTAGTTTTTTCAAAATTTTGAAAAGAGTAAGCGTATTGAGGCATAAAAAATCACTTCAAAGGAACGTAAAGGCTTGAACGGGATGCTCCAACACCAGGAGCGCCGTGCACAACACGTTTATTGGTCATGGCATATTCACCCAAGAAATGACCAATCATTTCAGATTTAATTTCAACAGGCGTAAATTCTTTACCGCTATGAACATGAACTGTAACTCCCACCATTGATGGTAAGATAATCATATCACGAACATGTGTCTTGATCGTTCCTTTTGAATTCTTGGCAGCTTTGATCTCTTCCAACAGTTTTCGTTTTTCATCACTTATCCCGCGAGTCAGTGATCTTCGCTGCCTTGCGGGTAAGAGGGTCAGCAAATTTTCTAATGATAAAGATTGCAGCTGTTCTAGCGTATGTCCCCTATACTTGAATTCTCTAACCATATGCACACCACACGATTTGAGCTTTTATTAAATCTAACGTATTCATTTTACACCAATCCGAGCTTTGTTGCAAGATCTCTTGCTCCTCCATCTGCCTTCATTCTCACAAATGCTTTCTTCCCATAAATCGTTCTTGAAGTATTAACAGCATCAGTTTCAACATCATAAAGCACCTTTAGTGCTTCCCTTATGTTGTTTTTATCTGCCGTGTCATGCACTATAAACACAATCTTGTTCTCCTTCTCTATTAGTGCAAACGTCTTCTCGGTTATGTACGGTTGCAAAATTAGCTTACTTGCCTGTTCAGCGTTCATTTCCTTACAAGCTCCATTAGCTCAACAGTATGATTCGACAAGGATTGTAATTGTTCGACAGCACCTTTTGACCATAATGCAAGTCTTATCGGATGCGAACCTGGTGCCAGATGCAAAACGCTGAGATTCTTTACTGAAGTAACATCAACCCCAAGGATAGATCCTGCTGCCTTACCTACATCCTCATCATTCTTGACCACGATCAAAACGCTCTTGCCGGCACGTCCAACCCTTCCTCTCATCTTGGATCTACCACTTCGTTTCTTCCATCCGTTTCTTACACGATCGAGGTCGTCAGACAAATTCAACGAGTCAAGTACGTTACGCAGTTCCTTTGCCTTTGCGACCTTCTCTATATCATCAGTTACGATTAGTGGAATGGTTACTTTATCAATTCTGTGGCCCCTCCCGGAAACCAGTTCTTTCGATGCAGTAGCTGCTATAGCGCTGCACAGCGCCAGCTTCTTCTCCTTCTTGTTAAGTCGTTTTATTATGATCTTCTCTGACGTTGGATGATGCGCAAGTCTTCCTTTGACTACACCGCCAACACCTGCTGCTTGTCCGGATCTAGGAAACCCAGAGCCCTTTACTCTAGCCATTCTAGCAATTCCAAGTCCAGTATTTCTTGACATCGCGCTAGTCTTTTCTCCTGCAAGTGGATCCCTTCCCTGCGGCTGAAACAAACGCGACTGCAAATTGACGTATGCTTTGTTGATCGTGTCCGGTCTATATGGAGTTGAAAATACTACTGGCAATTCCATGTCTTCAACTTTCTTTCCTTCCAATGAATAAACTGGTGCTCTCAATGCGCAACGACCTCAATGATCTTTGGCTCGACGATCTTTGCAGTTTTCGCTCTTATCGGATAACGCAATTTGATCAATCGTTTCACGGTACCTGGTACAGAACCTCTAACTATTACATAATCTCCATGGACAATGCCATAATGCAAGAAACCTCCTGACGGTGTTAAATTCTGTTCTTTCTCTTCTGAGTTGCCAATTATCAATATTCGTTTGTTATATTCCAACCTTTGATGCAGTCCTCGTTGACCCGCACGAGCAACTGTGTACATTACTACTGCTGGGCTGATAGGTCCTAGTGTACCAACAGCTCTAACAGTCTTCCTCGATTTGTGCTGCTTTTTCTTTACGCCCCATCTAGTAATTGGACCCTCTATGCCTTTGCCTTTTGTTATAGCACTAACATCAATGTAAGAGCCAACTTGGAAAATATCTCTAACCTTCACTTCTTTACCGAGCAAATTCCTCAGGTACTCGAACTGTGTCTTCATATCTCCACCTCCAATACCAACTTCGAAAACGAATGGTTTCTTCTGCGACAGTCCAGCATCCCTAGGTATGACCGCCACAACAGCCATCAGAACAGAAATATCTGCAAGTTTCTGCTCTGCCTTCCCTATTGCAGACTCTAACGGAACTGATTTCATTCTTGCCTTTCTTGCCATCTCTTTCGGCAATTCAGTTGCAAATACATCAAAAACAGATCTAAGACCATAAGGAGTTTTTGCATAGCCCCGAAAACCAATTATCTTGACAGGAGGTGTTGAAATAACGGTAGCAGAACTCAAGAGTGGTTTACCAAAATTTGGTGTCTTTTCCCTATCATCAATAGTTATAACGTGAATATTGGCTGCCTTGAAGCCGGCAAACCCAAGCAAAACTGGCTTTTCAGTCTTAACACTCGGCCACGTTCGTATCCTAGATTCAAAGCTCTTCGCTCTTCCTCTCGGTAGATATGCTAGACTACCTCGTCTTGGTGCGCTGTGCTTTCTGTGACCCATTTCGAACGGTTACAGGCACAGCCCCATTATAAATTTATAACCTGATGAAACGCATTTTATCAACTGTAATCTTTTCTGTTGGTGCAATTTTTGATCATATTTTTGCGCAGCGAATAATATGCGGCAATAAGTATTGCTAAAGATGCTATCTTCAATGGAAGTTGATAATTTGTTACGAAAGATGTTGCAAGTATACCCGCACCGCCGAAAGTAGATATTATTGCAAATCCAAGAGACGTGCATCCGCACGCACCAGTTGCACTAGCAATGAACGACCCTGATAACCAGTACCTGCTTTGCCTCCAACCAAACTGCATCCTCTTTAACATATACAGATTCATGCTGATGACTATTCCAAGAAGTACTGATATTGCAACAGAAAGTGAAAAATTAGCAATGCTATCCTGAGGTATATGAAATATCACTATGGGTGAGAAGAAGAGGTATTCGTCAAGTGTGCTGAAGAGGAGGAAGAATCCTGCAGAAATTGTTATTGCTAGAGCAATGTAACCCTTCTGGGAAAATACCATTTGCATGACACTTGCGTTATTCATTCTAGCCCTCCAACGCCTTGTCTAAAATCTCCTTGAATGTCCCGAACGGCTGCGCGCCTCGTACAGTCATCATCTCTCCATTGCTGTCAATTATTATAAAAGTTGGTGTTCCATCAACACCTAGAGTCTTACCTTCATTGACATTCTTTGTTATCTTTTCTGCATATTTCTTGTTGTTGAAGCACGAATCAAACTGTTCCGCATCTAGATCTATTTCAGAAGCAAATCTCCTAATATTATCTGTGCTCAACCAACCAGAGTTTATTGCTTCCTGATTACTATACATCAAGTCATGCATATCCCAAAACCTGCCCTGATCACCCGCACAATGTGCAGCTAAAGCACCGTTCACTGAATCGCTGCCATAGATCACGAAGTCCTTGAAAACCAATCTTACGTTGCCCCTATCAACATAATTCTTAACGATCAGGGGTTTTACCTGTGTGGCAAATCTTTGGCAGTTAGGACACTGATAGTCGCCAAACTCAAATATTGTTACTGGTGCGCTTATCGATCCCAGCGATGCAGGTTTATCGAATGCTAAATCAAGCACGTCTTCTGGTGGTGCCAATATCCATTCTCTGTTTAGTTCGGTTTTGCTCCGATCCAACGTACTAGCAACCGTCGCGATGCTGTACGCTCCTATACCTATTCCAACTGCACCAACAATGATTGCAGCAATGGCAAAACCCTTTCTACTGATCTTGCTCAATATGCAACTTCTGTCTATTACCTATTAAATGCATTTCCTACAACACTTCAAAATAGCTCATTTATGCGCCACATAGTTCAGTAATGATAGACATCCTAAGATCGCCTCCTCAAGCCTTACAGTTTCTACCATTTGTTCTGGAAAGAAATTCAGAACGTATTTTGTGAATTCCTTGGGATGTCTTCGCTCGTCTTTCAATATTTCAAAGACACCTCTATTGGGAGAACCGAATACAATCAATACAGTTGACGCATCTTTGAGTTGTTGCTTCAGTTCCTGCTCAAACTTGCTTAAAGGTTCTCCCTGCTTTGAAGTCATCACAACTATGTTATTCAGTCCTTTCAGCATTTCACTAATGCTAAGTACTTCCTTAACCTCATACCCCCAATACTGATGGACGTCTTGTTGCGATGCAACAGCGCATCGCAGTGCTGGATACTCAGATGTAAATTTAACAGTAATACGCTTGCCTTCTAGGGCAGAACCTTCCAATGGAACCAGTGCATTCAAACCAGCGTCAACGAAATAAGTGCCTTTAACCTTGATAGTAACTGCCTGCCTGATATCACCGACCTTGATATTCTTGGGATCTATTGATGGTTTGTGATGAGGCGCCTTCAATGGATGTAATATGCCAGCAAATTCGAGCTCAGTTATTTTAGGATACAAGATTCTTCTAAGGTACTGCGGTGTATCCATGAATTCTAGTATCAGTTTAAGCATCTTTCTATCATAGCTGTAATCGCGTTCTCTGTCGCGGTATATGTAAATTCTATTGACTTTGAAAATCGCGCATGATCTAGCTATGTGTGCACTCTTGATGCTCTTATCACGTTTGGTCTGTTCGTCCACAAGTGAAGAATCCGGTATGGCGATCCAGAAATTCATACTTACGATTTTGTACCAACACTATAAAGGTTTAAAGTTTGTTTGCATGCTATAAGGCACAAACATTTCAGAATTCGAATATTGAAAGAAGTAAAAGAAATTGCTTAGCTCTTGCCTGTTTTCTCTTTGGCTTTTACTGCATACTTTTCGACGTCGTCATCTTCGATCTTTCGCAACTTCTTTTCCTTGTAATCTATTACAGCCATCTTGATATGTCTTGTTCCAACCTTATCTTCGCTTACCAAGTATATCGACTGAGCCGCCAACACACAAGCATCATCTAGCGAAATATCTTCCTTATACGATTTCTCCAAGTATTCAGTTACCTGATCAGCGCCAGCACCTATGGCTACTGCATCGTATCCAATGTAGGTACCACTTGGATCTGTCAAGTATAACTGTCCACCATTTCTGTCCACACCGCCAATTATCAATGCTACACCATACGGTCTTACACCTGCGTACTGTGTAAATTGTTGTGCAAGATCAGCAATACCCTTTGCTATTCCCTCAACATCCACCACTTCATCATAGATCAATCTGTTGCTCTGTGCAGCGAATCGCGCGTGATCTACTTGCATTCTTGCGTCTGGTATATATCCAGCAGCAGCGACACCGATGTGATCGTCTACCTGAAAGATCTTCTGCGTTACAGCTATGCTCTGTAGCTTTCTTGCCTTCTCCTCCACTGCTAGAACGACGCCGTCTTTGCTCTTTATTCCAACGGCTAACGTACCCCTTCTTACGGTTTCAATGGCGTATTCGACTTGGTACAATCTGCCATCTGGAGAGAATACAGTTATTGCTCTATCATAACCTGCAGCCGCGGGTAACAAATCGGAGCTTTTGATTTATAAGCTTCATTTAAAAGTTTCTTATTTGGATTTGGAAGAAGAGATCTCGTTTTATGGTCATCCAAATATCACGGCTCTACATGGAATGACAATCGAAATTACAAAGGACAAGAATCTCACTCCTAGAGGAGATTGCATAATTGGTGTAAATGCGAGTAAAGCATGCTACGACTTGCCTGATGCACTGAAGCGTCTCTTGAAGAATGAGAATTCTGTTGTGAAGATGTCAATCATGGTGAACAGCAAGAAGTACGACTTTGCAGCATACGGTAGCCCATCTCTGATTCTCACACACAAACATGACATAGTCATAAGGAGGAGTCATTTCGTTTGCCCAAGAACATTGGCGATTAAGTGTGATAAAGCCTCGAACAGTTTACCTAAGGATATTGTACAGATGCTAAAGGAACCTGATAGGAAGGGAGTCCTGCTCATAAGCGTTGAATAATTATAAAGTTTCAATGCTGATTTTGTATTATGGGAGAATTCTTTGATCAGTCATCAAGGAACCTTGTGTCGGAACTGCCCAAAACGAGTATAGCTAAATTGATGATAAACCTTGAAGATGTAAGGATAGCGCAAGGTTATGTTACGGCCAAGGTTGAAAATAGATATGGCGACATGGTGAATATCAACATTCAGCCAGGTAGACCCGGCATCGCGTTACATGACACACTTGTAAACTTGAAGGGTAGGATTCCAAGCGTTGTTTACATTCTGACAACCGCCAAAGACAAGAAAACTATAATTCGTAAACTACCATTCAATGGTTTTTCCGATTGGATTCTCATATTCGAAGATACGTTATTCTTGGAAGCCGTAAATGATGGTTGCGAGGAGATTGAAATGTTTATTGTCTAATTATGTTTTGTTTTTTGCTTTCCGTTTAATTGCTTCATGAGATCAATGAATTCTCTTTTCTGTACTATTTCAGCAAGAGCTCTGTTCATTATCTCTATTACAACGTACTCCTTACCATGTTGAATGCTGCAATAAGGACAAGAATGTCCGTCTGCACTCTTAATCGCTATGCCATACTTACCCACGATCGAACCGGCAAGTTTGAGAAGCCTTAACGATGTCTCGTTTATAGCCTTAGTATACTTGCTTGAATCAAAGGAATTTTCAAATCCAAGAAACTTTATTGTAGACGCATAATACTTCAGAACGGCACCTCTTACTTCCTGCATTCTTACTATCTCGATCAACCCACAGTCCTTCAGCACGTCCAAATGGTGCCTAACTGTAGTCGTAGCCCTCTCAAAACCTGACTTTTTCAGTTCTTTTGTTAGTTCTTCTGCGGACATTGGTTTGTGTGAAAGTATATTCAGCATTGCTGCCCTCGCTTCATCATCCAACGCCCTCGACCTTTCTACGCTTGTAGTGATGATTTGATTTATCCTGACATCTTTCTTGAGTATTATTGACATTTTCTAATTACCGTTTCCTACTCTGCAAGATTATGATCTATGGTTAAAATGCCCGGTGTTGCATTTTATTGTCCTCTGGCAAAATCTTTCTTACATTATCATGCATTTGCTACCATTGTGAATATCATAAGTACAATATGAGAATAATAGTACTATTACTAGAATAATAGTAGCAAAAAGATCATCCACCGGAAACCGCTCCCCAGTTACAGGTCAAGGGTGTCCCCGAAATTGAGTGGAGGGTTCTGAGCGTGAATAGATTCTCTGTAAAAAGACAGATTGCTGCCCCATTGCATTATGCTTTGCGCAAATTCTTAAGATACTTCTTGTATCCTTTCTTCTTGAGATCTTTCGCCTTTAGTTTGACTGTTCTCTCAAGTTCTGCTTTGTACTTAGCTATCTTGCTATCTATGTGTCGATGCTTTATTCCTAGTATCTGGCATGCTAGAATAGCTGCGTTCTTAGCACCATTTATGGCGACAGTAGCTACAGGCACTCCAGGAGGCATCTGAACTATTGACAACAAAGAGTCCATTCCGTCAAGATTTGATGTCTTGATTGGAACTCCGATGACAGGTAAGGAGGTCATAGATGCAACCATACCTGGCAGATGCGACGCTCCTCCAGCACCCGCAATGATAACCTGCAATCCACGCTTCTTAGCCGTTCTAGCATAATCTAACATTCTCTTAGGCGTTCTATGTGCAGAGACTACCGTTATTTCATAACCTACGCCAAATTGATCTAGAACAGAAGCCGCGTCCATCATTACACTCAGATCAGAATCGCTACCCATGATTATACCGACGACCGGGCTAACCAACTTTTACAACCTTTGAATCCAAAACCTTGATCTTCTTCCTTGCTTTTCTAGCCTTTGCTATTGCGCCAGCAATTGTTCTGTCAGTCACTGTAATATGACCTATCTTTCTGCCCCGTTTGGAAATCTTCTTTCCGTAAATATGCAGCTTCGCTCCTGGAATACTCATCATTTCTTTGATGCCCTTTACTGCGTATGTGCCCTCGCAGTCTTCTTCCCCTAGTATGTTTATCATGGCTGCAGGAGACAATTGTCGTGGCTCTACAAGTGGTAGATCAAGTATAGCCCTGATATGTTGCTCGAATTGAGATACGTTGCACGCCTCAATAGTATAATGTCCGGAATTATGGGGTCTTGGAGCAATCTCATTGATCAGAACTTCGCCATTTCTTGTTACGAACATCTCTATTCCAAATATGCCAGATCCTTTTAGGGTCTTCATGGTTTTCGTAGCTATCTTCTTCGCCTTTTGTTTTATCGCGTTAGAGACTCTGGCTGGTGCTATCGTCATATCCAGCACGTGGTTCTTGTGAATGTTTTCTACAAGCGGAAATGACGTTATCTGTCCCGTAGCGTTCCTTGCAATCATTATAGAGACTTCCTTTGTGAATCTAACAAACCGCTCAAGGAAACATTGCCTGTCCCTTATGAATTCGAGCGCTTTCGGCACGTCATTCTTGCTCTTGATTACAAAATTACCCCTTCCATCGTAAGAATCTCTTCTGGCCTTCAATACCGCTGGATAACCAAATTTCTCTAACGCTTCAAACAACGACTTTTCAGATGTAATCTCTTCAAAGTCTGATACTGGAATTGCATTCCTACGCAACACTCTTTTCTGCTGTAACTTATCTTGAATTACTCTAAGAGTTTCTGCTGATGGATGGACAGTATGACCTTCGCTTTCAAGATGCATAAGTATATCTGAATTACCGAGCTCGATCTCATAGGTTATCACGTCCGATTCTGTGGCAAGTTTCTTAATAGCGGATTCATCCTTGAAATCTGCTATTATCTGCCTGTCCGATACAACTGATGCCGGGCAGTCAGGTGTGGGATCTAGTATGATAACATTGAATGACATTCGTTTTGCCTCCTGTGCCAGCATCTTTCCGAGCTGTCCTCCACCAATGATACCGATCCTGACAGGATTATCAATTGCCAGCAGATCGTGCATACTACTCACCCTTCATCTGTGCTCTTGTCTTGAATACGGGTTTTATGCCAAGGCTTGCATAATTGCCTGTTGAACAAGTAAAACACAGTTCATCTCTTGGCAGCCCTATCGCCTGCGCAAGGTTGTCAGTGTCATTATAACCAACAAAATCTGCACCGATTGATCTTGCAACTAATTCTCCTACATTTTCCTGACCATTACCATTGGTAACTCTATGCGCAAGCAATTCGTCTTGAGATGGAAAATCAATACCTGCATAACAGGGGAATGTTATGGGTGGATAAGAAATCACCAAGCTTATCTTCTTCGCACCTGCTTGTCTCAATGTCTTGATTATTGCAGCGGAACTAGTGCCTCTAACTATGCTATCATCGACCACTACAATACTCTTATTTTCGATGACTTCTCGTATAGGTATAATCCATCTGGTTATTTCGACTCTATCGCTATGATACGGTTCTATGAAACTTCTGAAAGGTCCCTTTCTACTATACCTGTCCTTAAGAAGACCCTCTTCAAAAGGTACTCCCAGTTCTTCTGCATAACCTAACGCTGCTGGTCTTGCAGAGTCTGGAACAGGAATCACAATATCTGCTTCTGTTAACGGGAATTTCTTAGCTAGATACCTACCTATCCGCTTCCTTGCTGTGTAGATGTTGATGCCTTCCATTATACTGGTTGGATGGGCAAAGTACGTGTATTCAAACGCACAGTGTGAATGCGGTTTCTCTGTTGCAAAGATCTCGTGTTCCAATCCCTTGTCGCTTATCTTGATAAGCTCACCAGGCTCAACATCTCTGATTAGAGTCGCGCCAACAGCCGTAAGGGCGCATGATTCAGAAGCCACGATGTATGAATTTGTTTGTTTATGATAACCCAAAACCATAGGTCTAAAACCCTTCGGATCCCTAGCCGCAAAAACGTAGCCATGATCTGTAACAAATGTAAAGCAGAACGAGCCTATCATTTCACCCCTTAAAACACCCAGAGCCTCGCCCATGTTGCCTTTGTCATTAAGCAAGCTCACAATCCTCTTTGCAGCTAAGAGTGTATCGTTCATAGTTTGAGGTGTGAAGGTGCAACCGCCAACCATGCTAGACAAGTCTTCCACATTAGCTATGGTTCCGTTGTGTGCAATGCAAAGGTCCTGCACCTTTAGTGGTTGTGCGTTTTCAAGATTGCTCTTGCCAACGGTAGAATATCTAACATGTCCAATTGCCGCATTTGATGCGTATTTCTCTTCAAGAATATTATACTTGCTTGCAGCTTCTGAGACCAGACCGATCTCCTTGTAGGGTGATTTTCTTGGAATCGCCACCCCCCATGCTTCCTGTCCCCTGTGCTGCATAGCTCTCAAGGAATCAATAACAATGGGAATTACGTTCTTTCCATCGAGCGAAAAAACCGCAATAACGCCACAGTTCTCCCTAACCATGCTCGACCACTCCCTCTATCATACGTACCCATGCATCCTCGGCTTTATCAACGCTTACGTTTATCACACTGCCATTTTTTGAAAACATGATTGAATTTCCCTGTGCTTTTCCCATTATACCGTAAGTGATATTGTTGCTTTCCAGCATATCTGTAACTCGACCAAGTTTATGGCTTTCCACTGACAAAATAAACCTAGAATGCGATTCTGAAAAAAGTAGATCATCTATCCTTGAACATTCGTTAGGTATCTTTGAAGTGTCAACAGCAGCACCTACATTGGAAAGTATGCACATTTCCGCCAACGCTACCGCCAGACCTCCCTTGGAACAATCGTGTACAGAATTCACGAATCCATTCCTGATCAACTTCAACAAGATCTGTGTTACTATGTTATCATTTGCAGGATTAACTTTGGGCACATTACCTCCAACTATACTGTGAATGTATTCGTAATACTCTGAACCGCCCATCTCATCTTTCGTTTTGTATACTATGATCAAAATGTCACCTTCTCTGATCATAGTGGTCTTGATCCAAGATACATTATCGATCAAACCTAATACTCCGATCACAGGTGATGGTTTGATCCTTCCCTTACTGCCTTCATTGTAAAAACTTACCTTGCCACCAACACATGGTATATTCAGTGCCCTGCCATAGTCAGAAATTCCTTTCAACGCTTCAGTAAACGTCCAGAAAACTTCTGTGTCCTCCGGACTGCCAAATTGCAGATGATCTACCATCCCTATTGGTTCTGCACCAACAGCGATCACATTCCTACATGCTTCGGCAAAGCATCCCATTGCTCCATTATACGGATCCAAGTAGCAATGTTTGGAGTTTCCATCAAGTTTTACCGCAAGAAACTTGCCGTTATCGAGTCTCAGTACTGACGCATCGGCATAACCAGGCTTGACCACAGTTCTCACACCGACCTCATGATCATACTGCTGATAGATCCATCTCTTGCTGGCTATTGTAGGGTTTGAAAGCATCTTCAGCAGGATCTCGCCAAGATCACTAGGAAGGGTTGGTTTCTTTGCTGATGCGAGTTCATCAATATATGCTGGCTTCCTTGCTGTCCGGTTTGCAAGTGGAGCGTTAGCAACCAAACTTGCAGGCATCTTGGCAACCAAGTCGCTGTTGTATCTAACCACTAGCTCTCCATGATCCTTGACCTTGCCAATTACAGAATAACTTATTTCATATTTATCAAGAATGGAAAACAACTGTACTAGATGCGCTTCATCGACCACATACAACATCCTCTCCTGTGACTCTGAGATCATCAACTCTCGAGGCGTCATTCCGTGTTCTCTAACACGCACTTTGGATATATCGACCTCGATTCCTTTTCCGATCTTATCAGCTGTTTCAGATAAGCAGCAGGAGAGACCGCCACCACCTAGATCCTTTACAGCTTTCACGCATTTTGCATTTACCGCATCCATCGTTGCTTCTATAAGCAGCTTTTCCAGAAACGGATCTGGTATCTGCACTGCAGAACGGTTCTCTTCTTCCAATGCTTTCGATGCAAATGATGCTCCATGAATGCCATCTCTTCCTGTAGAACCTCCTGCCAAAACGACATAATCTTCCTCATCCGCAACTGTGGTGATGATATCTTCTTTCTTTCCTAGACCAACGCTTGCAACATCAACTAAGCAATAGTTTTCAAAGGAAGGGTCGAATTCCACCTCGCCGCCAACAGTGGGTATTCCGAGGCAGTTTCCATAATCAGATATTCCTCTAACAACATGCCTGAACAACCATCGTGCGTGATTGTCCTTCTCTATGTTACCAAATCTCAATGCGTCTAGAACGGCAATAGGTCTAGTGCCAATGCTCAAAATATCTCTTATAACACCTCCGACACCTGTTGCAGCTCCTCCGTAGGGTTCCACAGCGGATGGATGGTTGTGACTTTCTATATGCACTGTAACAACATAACCATCACCAACATCCAGCACACCAGCATCATAACCAGGGCCTAGAAGAACACGCTTCCCTTGGGTTGGTAATAACTTCAGCAATGGTTTGGATGACTTGTATGAACAGTGCTCTGACCATTCTGCTTCAACTATACTTAGTTCGACTTCGTTAGGTTGTCTCTTGAGCTCATTCTTCAGATAAACGAGTTCTTCTTGGGTTAGGCTCATCTCTGCTCATCCAAGTAATCTAGAAGGGATTCGAAGATCAGCATGGCATCGTCACTTCCGAAGGGGCTTAGCACACTTTCGCTTGCCCTTTCAGGATGTGGCATCATCCCAACGACATTGCCTTGCTCATTGCTTATTCCTGCTATCGCACTTATGGATCCGTTAGGATCATCATCGTGGTACTTGAAAACTATCTGGTTATTATTTTCCAGCGTCTCTATAGTCTTTGGATCTGCGTAGTACCGTCCTTCCTGGTTTGCCACCGGTATTCTTATCTGCTGCTTTGGTTTCAATGTGTGAGTAAATGGCGTCCTGTTGCTTTCTACCGTAATGTTCGTCCATCTACAGACGAATTTCAGTGAGTTGTTCTTCATCAATGCACCTGGCAATAGACCTGATTCAACCAGTATCTGGAAGCCGTTACAAACACCCAGGATAGGCATCCCCTCACCCGCTAGCCTCCTAACCTCCTTCATAATAGGGCTGAAAGCCGCTATCACACCAGCTCTCAATCTGTCACCGTAGGCAAAGCCTCCAGGTAGTACTATTGCATCATAGCCCTGCAAGTTATCTTGTTTATGCCATACAAAATCTGCATCTACATGCAGAACGTTGCGGAGAACATGATGGACGTCTTTATCACAGTTGCTTCCAGGGAATACAATTATCCCTATTTTCATTAGATAGCTCTCGCAACACAAATTTGTTATAAATATCTTCTGGATCAAGAATCATTAAATTCTGATCCTAGCATCCAGAAAATAAGAATCAGTTTCTTGCTTCTGCGACATTTACAGATTCTACTCTACAATTGCTAACAACCGGATTATAGATCCGTAGCTCATCGCAGAGTTTCTTCACACTATCTTCAGCATCCTTGCGATCCCTTGCCTCTATTGTTATGTTTAACATCTTAGCTGTTCTAACTGCTTTAACAGTATTGTAACCACCCTTGGCTATTAGATCCTTCAGGATCGTTTCTCCTTCAGGATCGTTGATGTAAGGCTTGTTCTCAATTATAACGCTGACAAGATACTTTTCCATGACACTTCTTTATTTCGCATTAATTTAAAGGCAATGATCGGATTTGACCTGCAAATCACATCCACTAATGCTGATCGATAATTCTATGGTTAACCTTTTATTTTGTGGGTATTTGACACTATCAAGCGCCTCGGTAGCTCAGCCTGGTAGAGCGAGTGCCTTGTAAGCACTAGGTCGCGGGATCGAGGCCCGCCCGAGGCTTATGCCACATGGGGATCGAGGTCTGTCTTTTCGAGTATGACTTTGTTGTTGGGCAAGGTCCCAACAAAACGCCAGCCTTCTATTATCAATTCTTCGGCTTCTTCAGACGTGGTTACCTTCTGAGCTCGGCATTGCAGATCCTAGCACTGCCAGAACCTTTTGCACCTGCTCAGGGTTTGCCTTTGCTACTGCCTTCTGTAATTCTTCCCTCTGCCTCTCAAAGATGGACTTCGCTTCCCTCTTCTCCAAGTCAAGGAACTCTTCGCATCGCTTGTAGGCTTCACGCATCGAATCTTTTTAATATCATAGTCCTGTCTTAGCATCAGAGCTTGTATGAAGGCAATTTTATGGGTCGGGATAGTTGTTGTCTCCGTTCTAGTTGCAGCAACTGTAACTATAGCAATAAATGAGCAGCAGGCAGAAGCAGCAGAAATGAGTAGAAGGTTCACAGCGCAAACTACTGCAATGTCAGATACAGATCCAGTGCCTGGGCATTCAGCACACCAGTTAGTCCTTGCGGTTCCACCAAGAGAAGACGGACAGATTTGGTCTGGAACAGTAACATGGACATCAAGCATACCTGTTGACGTTGTGGTATTACATGCATATGATCCAAGCATGGAAATAGATGAACGTGGTGAACCTTTGACAGCACCATCACCATTCAGTGATGGAGTAATTGCAATAACATTAGTTCACCCAGACTCTGGTTCAGTAGTTCCTTCTGGGACTCTGTCATTCACAGGCAGTGCGTTAGCTTTCCATACAATTGATGGCACCCCATTCACCATAACGTATACAGTAGATGCACTAGCAAAGAAGCTAAATCAGTAAATAGAACTCCTTTCTTTTTTATTAATTCATCCAAGGGTTCTTAATTTATTCAGTAATTTGCAAGAGTTCAACATTATCTCTTCACACATGCTCATGTATGAAGAAAGACAGTTGAGATCTTACAATTCCCCGAATAAATTAGAAACCCCTGCTCTGCTGACTCTAATCACATGAAAAAAAGTTAATTACTTGATTGCAATTGTAGAGCAGCTAGTTTCATGAAACATCGAAAAAGCGGCAAACACACTAACCTCGGGGCTATCTTTGACAAGCATGTTAAATACGAATTCGAAGATCATGATGTTAATGCTACCATGAGCACTATGGTGGCGGAGCCATATGTGCATAATGTGCCAACTCTAACTGGAGGTGTGGGATACGACGGAGTCAATCGCTTTTATAAGAATCATTTCGTCGGAAAAATGCCTTCCGATACGAAGGTTGTTCGAGTCTCGCGCACAGTTGGTAAAGATCAAGTTGTAGATGAACTAATTCTTAGCTTTACTCATGACAGAGAGATAGACTTTATGCTTCCAGGAATACCGCCAACAGGCAAATACGTGGAGCTTCCTCATGTTGTTGTAATGAAATTCAAGGGTAGTAAGATAGCCCACGAACACATATACTGGGATCAAGCATCCCTTTTGGCACAGTTAGGTCTTCTTGACCCAAATA
>Ga0187892_10001631_pt1 | contig 49962 bp, 55 predicted proteins | sample MA1701073metaG_FD_139345 | JGI IMG/M metagenome (GOLD analysis project Ga0187892, IMG submission 139345) | Bio-ooze microbial communities from a basaltic lava cave in the Kipuka Kanohina Cave System on the Island of Hawaii, USA - MA170107-3 metaG ...
AATCAGATCGCACGGTTCATTCCCGCGCTGCGAGCCGGGTTGCTCGCCCGTCACGGCACGTTGCAGGCCACGGTGGACGCTGAATCGGATGGGCGGATCGTGTTTCAACGCGTTGCCGCCGATTCCAGCGCGGAACGATCGGGCATTCGACGTGGCGACAGACTGCTGACATTTGACGGCGCGGCGATCAATTCGGGCAACCATTACGCGAGCTTATTGGGAACCTATCCCGCGGATTGGCCGGTGCCGATCGAAATCGAGCAGGAGGGGAAACGGCTAAGCGTCGTTGTAAGACTTGACGCGGTCAATCCCAAACTTCGGAAACCGTTTGAACCGCAACGAGAGATCAACGTCCGGGAAGTTGAGCGCGTGCTGCGGGCATTCATGCGGGCGGCGCTCGGTTCGACCGAGACTAGGCGGCCAATGGGTTGGAAGTGGACGATTCGGCGTGAATTCATGGCGGGCGGCGGCGGGAACGTGAAAGCGCCGGAGTGCTATGAGGTCTCGCAGATTGGCGATGGGCCGGTGCGAATGTTACGACGCTATGACGATGGCTCGCCCGGTCCGCTGATCGTCTACGATGACAAGACGGCCACGCAGCGAATTGACGAAAGTGGCGAGCCGTGGGACCTGGCCCCGGAGGAAGGAATGATCGCCTCCGCTCTTTACATAATGCAGCGTTGGATGCTCGAACCTGTGGAGACCATCGACCTGACCAACGTTACGCACGTCGGCGGCGACCGGAACCTTTCCGATGAAAGCGGTCGCAACGCGATTCTTGAGGTGCTGGAGTGGCCGTTGGGGCAATCCACCTCAGCGAAATTCAGTTTTGACAACCGATCCGGACGCCTGTTGATCGCCCGCTTGCGCGACGCGGCATCCGGTGCGGAGGCCACGATCGACTTCGGAGACTATCAAAGCGTGGGCGGGATCACCTGGCCAATTCGGCTGAAGGTCGGCGGGGCGGGAAGAGAGTACACCGACGTATGGTCCAACCTGGAGCTGACGCCGTGACGGCCTCGCGCATCGTTTGCCATCTTCTGATCGCTAGCCTCATTACTGCTGATGCGAGATTGGAATCTCGCACCAGCGTGGCGCGAGCGGCGGGCGGCGGAGGATTCGATCGCGCGGTCGAGTCGGCCTTGCCACGGGTGGTGAAGCTCTATGGTTTGGGCGTCGGGGCGCAGGCGGGGTACGGCACGGGCGTCGTCGTCTCGTCGGACGGACTGGTGCTGACCGTGTTATCGCTCTTGATTGACGCACGCCGGGTCCGCGCGGTGACGGCAGATGGCACGCTCTATGAAGCGGAGGTCGTTCATCGGGACAACGCCAGACAACTGGCCTTGTTGCGGATCAAGTCGCCGGACCAGGACAGCAAGGCCGTGACGAAGCGGGACTCCGTTCATGGTTTCGCGTATTTCGACTTGAAGTGCGACCCGGCCGCCAAACAGGACGAACCGTTGCACCCCGGCGACTGGGTGCTCGCGGCGGGCAATCCCTTCAAAGTCGCCGACGGAGCGGAGCCGGCGTCCGTGGTCCACGGGGTATTCTCAGCCCGGACGCGGTTGGACGCGCGCCGGCAGGTGAAGGAGTTTCCTTACCGCGGGGACGTATTGGTGATCGACGCGATCACCAGCAATCCCGGCGCGCCGGGAAGCGCGGTGGTGGATATCGATGGGCGGTTTGTCGGGATGATCGGGCGGGAAGTGGTATCGAACCTCACCCATACGCATTTCAATTACGCCATGCCCCGCGACGTGTTGTGCGAGTTTCTCAATGAGGCGACGGGGGTGACGCCGCGTGATGCGCTGGCCGGTGCAGCGGATTCGAGTGAACCCGCCGTCGATCCCGGCATCCGTTTGATGCGCACCGGGTACCGCGACATTCCGCCGATGGTGGAGCGCGTGCGTCGGGGGTCGGCGGCGGAGCGTGCGGGCGTGCGGCAGGATGATCTGATTCTTTCGCTCAACGGGAAAAACATTGCCAACCCGGAGGAGTACGATGAGCGGTTGCGCGCGATTGCGGCGGGCGAAGGAATCGACCTGGTGATCCGCAGGGGTCGAAACATTGTCACCATCCGTGTGGAGCAGGAGAAACGGTGACGAAGAGTCGAAAATGCAACAGAGCGTATGTTCGCGCGGCCATGGCTTGTTGCGCCGTGAGTATCGCTTACGGAAAACCAGCTGCCGCGGACGACGGCGAAGTTCTTCGAGCGTCGCAGGAGCGGTTCCGGGCCGTGGCGACGAAGCTGCGGCCTTCGTTGGTGCGCATCGAAACGGTCGGCGGCACGCAGCCGACCGGGCCGCAAACACGCGAGGAGCCAAGGCCGACCGATCCTGATGAAGAGGGGCCGCCTCCTCCGCCGCGCTCGCAGAATCCGTTCCAGGACGCTCCGGGTTCCGGGTTTGTCATTGCCGACGGACCGACCACCGGGTTGGTCTATTCCGACGATGGATACATCGTCACCAGCAGCTTCAACTTCGTGCGCGAGCCGGCGTTGATCACCGTGACGCTTTCGGATGGGCGGCGCGTGGCCGCCGATCTGATCGCCCGTGATCAGGTTCGCAAGATCGCGCTGTTGAAAGTGGACGCCTCCGGACTCACGCCGCCTTCATGGAGCGGCGTCGAGGGGTTACGCGTGGGGCAGTCGGCCATAGCGCTGGGGCTGGGTTTCGGCGGAAGTGATCCTTCGCTGACCGTGGGCATCATCAGCGCTCTGAATCGAATGCACGGCAACGCGATCCAGACGGACGCGAAGCTTAACCCGGCCAACTACGGCGGGCCGTTGTGCGATCTCGAAGGCCGGGTGATCGGCATTTGCGTTCCCATGGCCCAGCGGGCGGGAGAGCTGGCGGGGGTGGAGTTGTACGACTCCGGCGTGGGGTTCGCCGTTCCCAGGCAACGCCTTGACGCGATCGTTGAATCGTTGATGACTCGCGGGTCGGTGTATCGTGGCTGGCTCGGTTTCGTCCTAGATCCTCGTTCGACGGAAGCGGTGGTGATCCTCAATATCGCCGAGCCTTCGCCGGCACACGCGGCGGGGCTGCGTCCCGGCGACAAGATCGTTCGAGCAAACGGCCAGCCCACCCTGCACTTTGGACAATTGGTGCAGGCCATCTATATGGTTCCTGCGGGAGATCAGGTGACGCTGGATATCGAGCGCGACGGCGCGGAGTTCAGCGCCGTGGCGACGCTGGCACGCAGCAGCGATCTGGGGCCACTGCCGGAATTGCCCGAGCCCTTCGATCCCTCCGCGCCTGCTCCACCTCAGCCGGAGGAAGAGCCGGAAGAACCGTAGTACCACGTCAATAAGAAATGCAGAATGGTGAATGCGGAACTCACCACTTTCTACATTCAGCATTCCGCATTCTTCTTGAACCGGAGCGGGAGGGATTCGAACCCTCGGTGCAGTTACCCGCACACCGCATTTCCAGTGCGGTCCCTTCAGCCACTCGGACACCGCTCCATCGGAATGCGAACACGAACAGCCCGCGCTCGCGATGTTTCGCATCATGCGTCCCATTACCCGCACGGTCAAGGGAAGACGAGTCCAATATGTGGATTGGGGGTGAGACTACCATCCCTGCATCAACCCTGCTAGGCAGTGCCGACTCGACCCCAGAAACTCGGCATTCAACGGTCTGGCGGGCGATCATTTGCTGTCGAATGAGCGTGAAGGTGCTATAGAGCGACCAAGTGAACAAGAGATTGCAAGAACCTAAGCAATCAAGGCAGGTCGTTTGAGGGGTGCCAGTGTCCGTCCCCGGCGCATCGCGGACATGCAGCTCTTCCTTTGTGGCATTGGGAACATCGAAGACGATCCTGGACAGTTCCCTTGCCCTGACAGACGGAGCATTGAAAATCCTTGATTGACCCACCTCGGCAAGCCTTGCAAGTGGGTTTCCCTAGGCCGTTACAAGTCAGGCACGTTTCATTATACTTCGTTGGAAACTTTAGCGCTCTACTCCCACCTGATGAGTAGCGGAGCATTTCTCTATAACCCCAACCCGCGCATCCCGAACATACGATTCTTCCTGTACCTTGACATTCGAGACAGCCGATGCGGCCTTGTCGGCAATTCCGCGAACAAGGTTTCGTGACCTCAGTCCACGAAGTTCCATCGCAAGTTGAGCAGACCGCCTGACCTGTGCCGGCACAGCCCGGACAGGGCAGAAAAAACTCGGCCAGAACGGTTTTCAAACCTTGCCATCGAGTATTCACGGATTCAAGCCAAGCGACCATCTGCAACCAAAGTTCCCGGCGCTCCTGAAGCAGTGTGGACCAGTCGTCGATGGCGGTCGAGTGTTCGGGGAATTTAACATATGCATCACGAATGTATGCATCGCAAAGAGGGAAATTACAACCGTCCAAGAGCTCGTAAAACCGTAATCCCGCGGCCCGCCATGTTTCAAGCTCGGCACGGCGCTGACCTTCAATCGCTGCCAATTCCGCGTTCTTTAACTCGTCGCATCTTCGAAGTGTGTTGTTGACTTGATTGATGGCATCGTCCAATTCTGAAGCGTGAACCCTCGCCTGTTTTTGGAGCGTGACGATACGATCTCTTAGATCCATAAGGACCGTGGTGTCGCATTTCCCAGAGCGCTTTCCTGCGGAGTAGAGCAAGCCCTCTACGCGCAGCAGCAGTGCCTCGGCTTCTTTTCTTTGCGCCTCCTCTTGTGCCTCGCGCAGGATTGAACGGCGATGCAAATGGACTCCGAGAATCGTGCCTGGGATGGATATTCCCAAGACCAGAGCCAAAAGGACAAACATGGGGAGAAATCTTTGGTGGCTCATGGCTAGCGCAGTCGCAAGAAACTATTTATTGCGATGTCTCGAAACGCGGTGATGGCCTGAGAGATTCCTAACGAGATTAGGCCGCCTACGATCATCGTATGACACCACGTCCAAGCAACAAAGAGTGTTGCCCAGAGTCGCTTCTTATAACTTGCGGCCGAGAGTACATGCTCTTGCAGCATTTCGATTTCTTGTGCCCGCTGATCATCCTCTCTTTGAAGGTCTTTTCGGAGCGCGATGATGCGGTCTCCGATCATCTCGTGGGCATCGGGGTGAGCTTGCTCCAAGAGCTGCCGTTGGGCTTCGATTCCTGCGAGCTGGGTCTTGCGCTCCGATTCGTGGCGGGCACGCGTCGAAGCCAGGGCGGCTACCGCGGAATCCTTAAGGCTGGCGGAAACAGCGGGCAGCGCCGCGGAGAGTAATCCGACCACCCCGATAATCACTGCTGCAGCGCCGTTGGCTCTGAGTATCACCGCAAGATGTTTGATTAATCGGTAACGCGGTATGTCAGGGGAACTGCGGTCGTATTGATCGGAGGGACGAAGGTTGGGTATCTGCATATCCTAAACTCCTGCCTTACAAGTGCCCCCGATGCGTGACTGCAGATGTAAAATCAAACTTGCCGACCGTGGCCTCGGAATGGGTTCTTAGGGATAGGCAACGACCAGCTATTGGCTTGCGATTATTGTAATAAAGTGGGCGATACTGTGCAACTGAAATAAGCTGCGCATCGACTTCCGATCCAAGAGGCCTGTTTTAGGGCCTCAAGGGTCGCAAGGCATTAGCGCAAGCGCAGTCAGTCCAATTCTTACTTACCAACGCGGCTCTGTCCGGCTACTCGGCAAAGAGCGGGGTGGAGATATAGCGATCGCCGCCGCTGGGTAATACGACCACGATGGTTTTGCCCTTATTTTCGGGCATATGGGCCACGCGGTCCGCAACGCAAAGCGCGGCGCCGGAAGAAATCCCGCAGAGGATGCCCTCCTCTTTCGCGGCGCGTCGGGCCCAGGCAAAGGCGTCCTCGTTGGTCACCAGCATCACGTCGTCGATGACCTCAAGGTTGAGAATCTTGGGAATAAAGCCCGCACCGATGCCCTGGACCATGTGCTTGCCGGGTTGGAGCGGCTTGCCCTGGCGCTTTTGGGAGATGACCGGCGAGTTCTCCGGCTCGATGGCGTAGCACTTAAACGATGGTTTCTTGGACTTCATTACTTCGCCGACGCCGGTGATGGTTCCGCCGGTGCCAATGCCTGACACCAATACATCGACCTTGCCGTCGGTGTCGTTCCAGATTTCCTGGGCGGTGGTCTTTCGGTGCACCTCGGGGTTGGCCGGGTTCTCGAACTGCTGGGGCATGAAGGAGTTGGGCGTCTCCTTGACCAGCTTCTCGGCGGCGGCGATGGCGCCCTTCATGCCGTCGGCCGCGGGGGTGAGTACCAGCGACGCCCCGTGGGCTTTGAGGATGGCGCGGCGTTCGATGGACATGCTCTCGGGCATGGTGAGGGTCAGCTTGTAGCCCCTGGCCGCGCAGACGAAGGCCAAGGCAATCCCCGTGTTGCCCGAGGTCGGCTCGATGATGGTCGTCTTGGGCGTGATCCGTCCGTCGCGCTCACCGGCCTCGATCATCGAAGCGCCGATGCGGTCTTTGACGCTGGAAAGCGGGTTGGAGAATTCCAGTTTGGCATAGACCGTGGCGGGGGCGCTGATGATGCGGTTGATCTTGACCATCGGCGTGCGGCCGATGGCACCGGTAATGTCCTTGAACATCATGTGATATCCTCTCTGTTTATCGTCGCAGGTAACTTCCGACCCGTGGGGACAAATGTAACCTTCACACATTGAAAGTCAACTTGGGTAGGAAGCCGTTCCTATGGGTTTCGGAGGCAATTGGGAAAGTGGGTTTTCTTGACCGAGCATGGTGTCCTGTCCGAAAGTACACTTGACGGCCATCAGGGAATAGCGGGCTTGGATAAATCAATTGGTAATGAGGTTGTAAGAAATGGCAATTTCCGATTTTCAGTTGCCAATGATTGAGGGTGACCGCCGATGCGGATTCTAGTCACCGGCGGAGCCGGGTACGTGGGGAGTCATTGCGTGCGCGGCCTGAGCGAGGCCGGGCATGAAGCGACCGTCTATGACGACTTGATTCACGGCGGGCATCGGGAGGCGGTCGATCGCCGGGCGAAGTTGGTTGCAGCCGACTTGGCGGATGCGGCGCAGCTGAATCGGACATTCGTCGAAGGTCGCTTTCAAGCAGTGATGCACTTCGCGGCCTCCGCGGAGGTCGGCGAGTCAGTCCGCGAACCACTGGACTACTACCGCAACAACGTGGTCAACACGATCGCGCTCCTGGAGGCCATGCGCCGGCATAAGGTCCGCAAGCTGGTGTTCAGTTCGACGTGCGCGGTCTATGGCGTCCCGCCGTCGGTGCCGATCACGGAGGACATGCCGAAGAACCCCATCAACCCATACGGGCGCACGAAGCTGGCGATCGAATGGGCTTTGCAAGATAGCGCCGTCGCGTGGGGATTAGGGGCGACAGCCCTTCGCTATTTTAATGCTGCCGGCGCCGCGTCAGACGGAACCGTCGGCGAGGACCATCACCCGGAGTCGCACTTGATCCCGCTGGTGCTCCGCGTAGCGCTGGGGCAAAGCGATTCGATCAAGGTATTCGGCGACGATTACCCGACGCGGGACGGCACGTGCGTCCGCGATTACATCCATGTGGAGGACCTGTCCGACGTTCACCTGCGGGCGATTGAAACTCAGGCGGAAGGGCGATTTGCGGGGTACAACGTCGGCACGGGAGTCGGCGTGACGGTGAAGGAACTGGTCGACGCGGCGCGGGAAGTGACCGGGCGGCCCATCCCTGCGGAAGTCGCCCCGCGTCGAGCTGGTGATCCGCCGGAGTTGTACGCGAACGTTTCGAAGGCGAAGGCGGAGTTGGGCTGGCATGCACGACTCACGGATATTCGTCGAACGTTGGAAACGGCGTGGAATTGGCATCGGAGTCATCCGGAAGGATTTGCCAACCCATAACCGCCTTGTGTCATGCTGTCCGAAGTGAAGCGTCTAGCTCTTCGCTCGCGACGAATGACAAGGATACGGCATGCAATGGAAAAAAGTCTGCTAAGGTAGCGAGAATCAACGCAATTAATCGCCTTCCGCCTGGTGCAATTGACCAAGGAGAACGTCAATCGCATCGCAAATGAGAAGCGCGTAGTGCCGCTTGACTGGTGTTTCGTCAAGAGTAGGAACACTCAACGACACAGATACCCAGAAAGACAATGAATACTCGCCGGCAGTTAGCGGGCCGATATCTGACGGGGCGGGTGCAGGTAGAAACGAACCACTCGATTCCTTGGAAAGCTCCGCCAGGTTCCGCCAATACTCTGCAGGATCCGCCACACCCTCGGTGATTCGGACGATCATCTGGAACCGGTCTCCCGGGTTTAACGTAACGTCGTCGGTTTCACGGATATCGCGAAGTGTCCGAACGTTCGCCGATCTGCGGCTTGGTTCACCCACATGATAAGGTCTTCGCTTCTCGATTTCCATCCTGGCTGCTTTCGCTTCCGCTCGGAATTCAGCTTCATCCGGAAATTCAGTCGAATATTTCGGACGGCCAATCCTATGGGGCGACCACGATGGGATGACATGACCTACGAACGGGGGAGTTTTCCTGAAAAGGGTAATGTTAAGCGAATTACTGATATCGTTTAAGTGGAATGTCTCATCCCCCTCATTGGCAAACTCGATCAGAAGCTTGATCCCGGAACCTTCATCGACCTGGGTAGAGTCGGCTTCGGCATAAGCTCGGATGCCAGTGGAGCGGAACTCCTCGGCGCTGGCAACTGCCTGTGCATTCGCCGCGGGGTCTACGTTGCGCGACCCAGTCCCGCACCACCCGCGATCTGAGGTGCGAGGTTCTACAACGGACTTATGACTCGGGTTTACATCTTTATTCCGGAGATGAGGATCGAAGAGTTCCCGGCGAACTGCCTGCTTCGATTCCTGGGCTGCAACGACTAACGGAAAAGCAATGGCGAACAGAGAAACCAACATGGACGTGCTGTTCATGGCGTCAAAGTATCTATCTGTAAAATAGGCGGTCTTCTGGACGACTGCAAGGCTAGCAAGAGGTTCGGGTTGCCTGTTTTCGTAATCTAGTGGAGAATCAGTCAGTCCATCAGCCTGGTGATGATATTTTTCGGCATCGGAGGATTCGTCGGCATGACCCCATCAAGCGTTCGATCCGCACAGCTCAGGCAGTTGATGTCGCAAGGGGTGGTGATGCTGCCCGGAGCGTTCAACGCCCTCAGTGCGAGGATGATCGAACGCGAGGGGTTCGGGGCGATGTACGTTTCCGGGGCGGTGTTGGCGAACAGCGTGGGCGGCGTTCCGGACGTGGGGTTGATGACCCTGAATGAGTCACGCGACCATATCGCGCACATTGCCGGCGTAACCTCAATCCCCATCATCGCCGATGCCGATACGGGGTATGGCGGCCCGGAAAACGCAGCGCGAACAGTGAAAGTCCTGGAAGCGGCCGGAGTGAGCGGCATTCATCTTGAAGATCAGGAGTTTCCCAAGCGATGCGGGCACCTGGAGGGCAAGCGACTGGTGCCGAGCGAGGAGTTTTGCGAAAAGATCGCCGCGGCGGCGAAGGCGAAATCTTCGAGGGACTTCCTGTTGATCGCGCGGACGGATGCGCGCGGGGTGGAAGGGTATGACGCGGCGGTCGGTCGGGCTTACGCGTATCTTAGCGCCGGAGCGGACGGCGTTTTTCCTGAAGCCCTGGTGAGCCGCGAAGAGTTCGCCCGCTTTGCGAAGGACGTCGACGCGGTTCTGTTGGCAAACATGACTGAATTTGGTAAGACACCGTTGCTGACGGCGGATGAGTTCGCGGCGTTGGGTTACGATTTGGTGATGTACCCGGTGACCTTGCAACGGTGTGCGATGAAATCGACCCAGGAGGCTTTGCGGACATTGAAAAGGGAGCGGTCGCAACGGGCGATCATCGATCGGATGCAGACCCGCGAAGAATTGTATGAATTATTGGGTTATGAGGCGTCGCTGCCCGCGCCGCCCGCATCCCAGGAGCGTATCCCATGAGTCCCGAGATCGAGATTGCTAAGCCTGGCCTGGAGGGGGTCATCGCCGGAGATACGTCCATCTGCTGTGTCGATCAGGGAAAACTGCTATATCGTGGATACCCGATTTCGGAGCTGGCGGAGAAGACGGCGTTTGGAGAGGTGGCGTATCTGCTCCTGTACGGGGAATTGCCGACGGAGGCGCAGCTCAGCCGTATTCGCGACCAGCTGGCCGAGTTTCACGGACTGCGACCCGAGGTCCTCAATACCCTGCGGATGATTCCCGCGGGCGTTCCAATGATGTCCGTGCTGCGAACCTGCATTTCGATGGCCAGCCATTTCGATCCGGTAACGGGGCAGGAGTTGGACTCCCTGAGGCGGCGAGCGTTCTGGCTGCTGGCGGTGGCGTCTGACATCGTCGCGGCGAGATACCGGCTGTTGCAAGGGAAAGAGCCGATTATGCCGAAACCCGGCGTGTCGCATGCCCACCAGATGCTCTACATGTTCCATGGAACGGAGCCGGATGAGCTGTCCGTCCGATTGCTGGATTTAACGCTTGTGCTTTACGCGGAGCACGACTTCAACGCGAGTACTTTTACGAACCGCGTGGTCGCTTCGACGGCGTCGGACATGACCTCGGCCACGGTCAGTGCCATCGGGGCGTTGAAGGGACCGCTGCACGGCGGAGCGAATGAGGAGGCGATCAATCTTATTCTGAAGTTCAAGTCGGCGAAGGAAGCAGGAGAGTGGGTCAAGGATGCGCTCGCCCGCAAGGAAAAAATCATGGGGTTCGGTCACCGGGTTTACAAGCATGGAGACCATCGGGCGACGATCCTGGAGCGGGAGATGCGCAAGTTGGCGGCGGTGAAGGGCCGGCAGGACCTGGTGGCCATCTACGACGCCATCAAGGACCCGATCGTCAACAAGGAACACCCCATCTATCCCAACGTGGATTATCCCTGCGGATTGGTGTACTTCCTGATGGGTCTGCCGCCCGATTTGTATACGCCATTGTTTGCGTGCAGCCGGATCGCGGGTTGGTGCGCGCACTACATTGAGCAGATTCAGAACAATCGTCTCTACCGGCCGCTGAGCCGTTACATCGGCCCGCCGCTGCGGTCCGTGCCCAAAATCGAGAATCGATAGTCAGGCCGGCATTCGACAGGCCGGGCAGGTGCATGGTCATGAAGATCATCCGTCAACCGAGCGTCTACCTCGTCGGGCGGCAAACGCTCGACGAAGGCGAGATCGCGCGGTTCCTTGCCGAGCACAACGTCGTCGGCTGGACCACGGACACGTCCAACGCGGCGGAGGTGCTGCCCGAAGTCGCCGGGCGACTGTGCTACATGAGCTTTGCCAAGCCTCGACCCGGCGGGAATAAGACCTACCTGGGCCATATCAAGGAAGTCGGCCACGGCAGCGTCCTCGAACACACGGTATGGAACTTCATCATCACCGGAGTCTCGCGCTCGTTCACCCATGAGCTCGTTCGGCATCGAGCGGGATTCGGGTATTCTCAACTTTCACAACGTTACGTCGATGAATCCGTGGCCGACTTCGTGGAGCCGGATTGCATCGGCGACGACCCTGAACTTCACGAAGTGTGGCGATCGGCCGTGGAGCATGCGCAGGAGGCGTACGTCAAACTGGTGGATGGTTTGCAGGGTAAGTTCGCTTTGGTGGAAGACAAGACGCTTCGTCGCAAGCTGGCGCGGCAAGCGGCGCGGTCGGTGCTGCCCAACGCCACGGAAACCAAGATATTCGTCACCGCCAATGCCCGTGCCTGGCGGCACTTCATCGAGCTACGCTGCAACGAACACGCGGAAACGGAAATCCGCATCGTGGCCGCGAAAATACTCGAAGCATTGCAGCACGAAGCCCCGAACCTTTTCGGCGACTATGAGTTCATCACCCTTGCCGACGGCACCCGCGCCGCACGGACGCCGTTCCATAAAGTGTAGTGGAGTTTGACGCATGTTGGGGATCAAGAAAGAGCTTGAAAAGCCGCAAGGCGGCGACGGTTGGATCGGTCCCGCACCCGCCATTCAGACGGAGCTTCCCGGCCCCAACGCCAAGGCATTGATGGAACGAGACGAGCGCTACAGCTCGCCTTCCTATACTCGCGACGTGCCCTTGGTGGTCCGCCGAGCGCTGGGTTCGGTTGTGGAGGACGTGGACGGGAATCGGTTCCTCGACTTCGCCGCGGGGATCGCGGTATGCGCGACGGGGCATTGTCATCCGAAGGTCGTGGCCGCGATCGAGCATCAGGCGCGAAACCTCATCCATATCTGCGGCAGCGATTTCTATTATCCGCCCATGGTGGACTTGATGGAGAAGCTGGCGACGATCGCCCCGGGTAAGGAACCGAAGCGCGTGTTGCTGACCAACAGCGGCGCGGAAGCGGTGGAGGCCGCGTTCAAGGTCGCTCGACACCACACCAATCGCAAATGGGTCATTGCCTTTCACGGAGCGTTCCACGGACGCACGATGGGGGCGTTGTCGCTCACCAGTTCCAAGGCTCGACAGAAGGAGCGTTTCGGGCCGCTGGTCCCGATGGTCGCGCACGTGCCCTATGGCGACGTGGAGCGGATTGAGAACGAATTGTTCAAGCGGCAGATGTCGCCCAACGAGGTCGCGGCGATCTTCGTGGAGCCGATTCAGGGCGAAGGGGGATACATCCTGCCGCCGCCGACGTTCCTGCAGGACTTGCGCGCGTTGTGCGACAAGTACGACATCCTCATGGTGTGCGATGAAATCCAATCGGGGTCGGGGCGAACCGGCAAGTGGTTCGCGGTGGAGCATTACGGCGTCGTGCCCGATCTCATCCTCATGGCCAAGGGGCTCGCCAGTGGAATGCCGCTGGGAGCGGTGATCGCCAAGGCGAAGTACATGGATTGGCCGCCGGGGGCGCAGGGAAGCACCTTCGGAGGCAACCCGGTGTGCTGCGCGGCGGCACTGGCCACGCTGGACCTGGTCGAGAACGGTTACATGGCCAATGCCCTGGCGCTGGGCAAGCGCGTGGTCGCTGAATTGAACCAGATCGGCGAACGACGCAAGTTTCTTTCCGGCGCTCGCGGGCTGGGTTTGATGTGCGGCATCGACGTGGTGAACCGCAAGACGGGCAAGGGCGATCCCAAGCTGCGCGAGAAGCTGCTGCGAACGGCGTTTGAGCGGGGGCTTATCCTTCTTCCCTGCGGTGAAAACGGCATCCGCTTCTGCCCGCCGCTGTGCATCAACGAAGCACAACTCGACGTGGGCCTGAAACTCTTCGACGAAAGTGCGGCCATGGTAGGCTAACTGCATTGCCAATTGCCGATTTCCAATTGCCAATTGATCAGAGCCGGGAGCGGCAGCGACCGGACTGACATTGCGGCACGGAGCCACATAGCCGCGGAGCCACGAAGCGACGAAGGGATGAAGGGACGGAGTCCGTAGGCTGTAGCCTGTAGGCGCGATGGTAGCGGTGGCTTTCGGTGGGTTTGATTTGGCTTTCCGGTCTGGGACCCCATTTCATAACTCCATATCCCACATACACTTATCAATTTCGCGGTGGGTTCGTTTGGAAATCCAGTGTTTCTTCGAAAGCCACGAAGCCACCCAGCGACGAAGCCACGAAGGGCGCGGAGCGGGCGCATTATCAATGGGTCCACCCTAATAACTTCACGGGCGCGCGGTCGCGGATGATCGCGGAGCGATCATCCAGAAACTAGAGACTTGAAACTGGAGACTAGACGGGAGTGGGGGCGGAAAGGATTTCCGGCGGATTGCGTGCGAGAAGGGATTCTCGCACGAGCGAAACACAGCTCACAGAGCGGTGGCGCACATGACTATATCAACAGTGCCACCCTGCCCGGAAGAATCCAAGCAAACGGCTTGACGCCGTAGCATTTTTCTGATCTAATCGCTGTTCGTCGGCCAGGGGACTGGTTGTGCATTTCCGATCGGCCTCCCATTGACTGACAAGCTCGTGTCACCGATCAATGGAGGTGGGGGACATGCCCCGGCGAAGAAAACTCGTTCCATCACCGGCTCTATCCGTTTGGCATTTCCACCGGCGCGAGGCGAAGGGCTTCGGCATCGGGATGGTCCCCGTCCTGGCGCTGTCGATGGTCGTCCCTTGGAGCACGGCGCAGGCCCGTCCGCCTGAGCCGCACCCGGAAGTCCCGACCGACAGCCCGGCGTTTCCGGTGTATTCGCCGGCGGGGTCCACCGTCGTCGTGCCGGGCAATTGCACCGGATTGATTGAATCAACTGGGTTTGAGAAAGGCACATCGTCGCTTCCCGGCCCGGGTTACGACGGCGATTGGGAGGCGGGCTATCAGATTTGCGGACCGGAGTTCGACGATGAGGACTGCAACCCTCCGCAAACTCCGGCCTGTGTGCCCCCAAGCCCCACACTAAACTGTTGCGGCGATTATCCCAACATTCAGAACTGTTGGTTCGCTACCGCCGGAGGTTCGCCGAATTGCAACGAACCGCACATCGACACAATCAACCCGTCCACTCTGAAACTCGACCGGCAAGGAGGACCATCGATCCAGCACATGCGCTTCCAGGCGGAGACCGTTAATTCTCCGATTATCCTGGCCTACAGTCCACTTCAGAGTATCAGTCTGGTCGGACCGACCATCATCAAGTTCGATCTCTATGGTAGTGAAACGGGTGCTCACGAGCTACGATTTCGAGCAATTGACGATAGTTCAACTGTGGGGCACGGCTTGGCCGCGTATATGCTGTTTGTCACCGGTTCTCAAGGTGGGCCTGACATTCTGATCAATCCCGGCTCCCATTTGGGAGAACGGATACTCGCTGGCCTCTGGACCCCCGGGGTTTATAAAGAGGTGGAAATCCTCTCCGATCCTTGCCGCATCCCCACGATCACCCCTTTGGGCAACAGTTTGATCTATAAGTATGACGGCGCGACCATATTCACGTACCCCATCAGAGGTGGGGTCGATGGTCCGCAGATGCCCAGCGTCGAGCGGGTGAATTGGATGTTCTTTCCCCGCGGAACCACGGCCGTTTGGGATATCGACAATTACTCTATTGTACGTGGCCCCGCTTGCCCGCACGTGTGCGGCGATGGATTTGTGGATGCCCCCGAGACTTGCGAACCCAGTATTCTGACTGGTACCGGTAGCTGCAATCCGGGACATTCCTGTAATCCTCCGGGGACTTCCGACGAATGCACGTGCTCGCGGCTTTGCACGTTGGACGACCCGTGCATCCTGGTCAACGGCGACAACGGACCGTACTACGGGCCATGCGATGCGACGTATGGCTGCATTTTCCTGTATGAGGCGGATACGGAATCAGTATCCATCAACTCCTGCGGTTCCACCTACGACTCCAGGATTTTCTACTGGGGCAGTGAATCCGACCCAACGGACCCTGGCTCCAACAACAATGACTGCTGCAATCCGGCCAGACTGGCATGCGGAGCTGCTCTTGGCGCGGGCAGCGATCAGTCCGCACCGTGCTATGTTGAGGGCAGCAACGAACCGTTTTACCCGGCGTGTACATGCCACGACAACCCCGCGCCCGGTGATGATCTGTTCCTGGCCCAGCTCAATACTCCTTCCGGCAGCTCCATCCTGCGGCTTGAAGTCAATAAGAAAACTTCTTGCGGCTCGCCGATCCCCGGCGGCGCCTGCTGCGTCGGCGAAACGGGTCTTTGCACCGATGGTGCGAACGAGACCAAGCAGGGTTGCATCCTTCGGAGTCCGCAGGCTTCGTTCCATCCCAACAAGGCCTGCGGCCTCATCGAGTGCGTCCGCCATACCGGTGCCTGTTGTGATAACAATGTCGGGGTGGTTCATTGCAACGAAGGGACCTACCCGGAGGATTGCGGCGGACCGAATAGAAGCTGGGTTAAAGGCGGCTTGTGCAGCGCCGTTCCCGGCGTGTGCCCGCCGCTGACCCTTGGCGCTTGCTGTGACACGCTTGCCGGTGTTTGCACGGATGGCCTTACGCTCGCAACATGCGGCGACACGAATCCGTTGCCCAATACGGATCATTCCGTCTTCACCCTGGACGCAACCTGCGCCGACACACCCTGCGACGCCGATCTCGGCGCGTGTTGCGATCAGGATTCGTTCGGCGGCTGCGAAGTAGGGACCAACGCAGAATGCCAAGGCGACAAGCTCGAGTGGACCAAGGGCGGTAGCTGCGCCACCTCTGAGTGCGTTCACATCCCCATCCCGACCGTATCGACGTGGGGCCTGGTTGTCCTGACGCTAGTCCTGCTCAGCGGCGGCAAGGTGTGTTTCGGGCGTCGAGCGCTGGCGTAGATGCCGCGCTGATCGAGGACAACGAGGCAAGAGACCCGCGGCTCGGATCGGACCGCTCCATGGCTGTCGCGGTACTGAAAGGGCGCTGCTGGGAAGATATGGTCGCTGGCGTTACCGGCTCTGATGACAGCAGGCTCGCGCCTGCGGCTTTGAGAATTCATGGCCCTCACCCCATCCCTCTCCCGGCGGGAGAGGGGGAGTACTCGGGGGCGACATTCCGGGGGTGGCGTCCGCCTGCGGCGGACTTACCCCCGGCTACATTCTTAGACCCTTTCAGGGTCCCGTTGGGCGAATTCTTTGCGGTGGCGTGTGTTCAAAGACTTTTCCGCAAGCTTGCGCTGCGCGGCTCTGGATTTCCGCTTCCTCACGGGCGCGGCTCGGAATGCTCCATGACTGTCGCGGTACTGAAAGGGCACGGTTGAGTCTATCCGGTCGCTGCCGCGCAACTTGAACGTCGCCCACGAGGGGCGACGCTACATACAATCCGATTAGGTTGTATTGGCCGCAATTCCGATACGCGGTGGATCGGCTAGCTCTTGTCGTAAAGGAATTGCAGGCCGATGAAGTAGGCGCCGTTGTCGGTTTCGGCGCAATGGCGCACCCGGGCGTGGCCGTGAAAGCTCATTTCCTCCTCGTGAATGGCGACGGCGAGCTGCAGGCCGGGACGGAGTTCCTCGTCGGCGTGGATGCCGATTCCGTCCATGCTGAGGTTGATCGAAGTGGCCAGGGCGTAATGCTCGCCGGCGTTCTTGTCGGGCACCCATAGTTCGACGGTTCCGGGGAAGGGCCAACGCATGTTGTGGCGGCGGCCGCCGGCCTCGGCTCGTGACGCCCAGGTTTGCCTCTTGGTTAGCAAATCTCCCACCGACTTCTTGGTTAAAGCGCAGATTTCCGCAGTGTGCATTCCTCACCTCCTCCAATGGCAACGACTCATCGACACCCATTAGGTACGATACCTACCGGTCGGCGTGTAGTTTGTTGTGCAGTTATGGGGACAGGATGATCCGATTTTGCCTATCGGACCATTGGATTTGGTTCCGTCGCCCCTCCGGGCAACGCCGTGAACTGAGCACTTTGTTTCGCCCTTTCAGGGCTCATTTTCGCAATGCTCTCGTTACCCAGGGCGTTGCCCTGGGCTTTCATGTTGCGGCCCGTTGGGCCTGAAATCTTCAGTTCACGGCGTTGCCCTCCGGGGCTATCTCTTTATAGGGGCTTGAGTCCGGGGGTTGCGCTTCGCTTCACCCCCGGCTACATTCGTTCGCCCCTTCGGGGCTAATGTGGAGTGGGTATGCTAGTTGATCCACAGCCGGGGGCGGCTGTGCTACACGACTGCACAGCCGGGGGCGGCTGTGCTACACGGCTACACAGCCGGGGGCGGCTGTGCTACACGACTGCACAGCCGAGGGCGGCTGTGCTGCACGGCTACACAGCCGGGGGCGGCTGTGCTACACGGCTACACAGTTACACGGCTGGCGAACACGGAAGGAAGGTTGAGATTTGCTTGATGAACAATTCAATAGGACGCTCCTTACGCGGGTCCGGCGGATTCCGATAGTCGATACGCTGGGCATTCGCATTGAGGAGTTTTCCGAAGGCTATTGCAAGGCCGTCGTGCCACACGACCTGCGCTACGACGGGGTCTTTGAGTCCTTCCACGGCGGATTGCTGATGACCGTTGCGGATAGCGTCGCCTGTTTTGCGATCATGACCCGGACCGGCCCTGATGAACCGCTCACCACCACGGACATGAACATCCGCTTTCTCGCCCCGTGTTTGACGGACGTAACCGCCGTTGCGCGAGTCATCAAGCTGGGCCGGACGCTCTGCCCGGTATCCATTGACCTGTTCGACGCAAAGGGTACGCAAGTTGCGGTTGCGCAGGTCACCTACATGCGGCTACCGAAAATGCCCGATAGATCGTAGCGGCATAGATACGAAGTTATACTCGTCAGTGTATGGGGCAATCAGAAGTGGTCGTGTACCTGCGTTTCTCGGCAAGGGAGCAAAGCGATGTCCAGTGACAGCGGTTGGTACTACGTAAGGAACGGGCAGACGGTCGGACCGATGTCGCGGGAGGAATTGGTCAAAGCGATTCCTTCGGCGGGCGGACCGGAGGCGATGGTGTGGGGCCCCGGTGTAAATGAATGGACCGAGGCCCGGCACGTCGTGTCGCTTGGGGCGGGCGCGACGCACTCCACGGCGCCGCCCAGACCGCCGTCGGGCCGCAGGGCGGACGATATCGGTTACGAAATCTTCGGCGACGACATGCAGTTCGTGGAGGTGACCCTCGATCCCGGCGAAGTGGTGGTGGCGGAGGCCGGGGGCATGATGTACATGTCCCAGGGCATCGAAATGCAGACCGTCTTCGGCGATCCGAGCAAGCAACAGGGTTTTCTGGGGAAGCTCTTTGAAGCGGGGAAGCGGATCGTCACCGGCGAATCGTTGTTTCTCACCACCTTCGGCGCGGCGAGCAACAGGCGGGAGCAAGTCGCCTTCGCGGCCCCCTATCCCGGCAAGATCATTCCCCTGCACCTCGATGAAATCGGCGGCGAGGTGATCTGCCAGAAGGATTCATTCCTCTGTGCCGCACGCGGCGTGCAGATCGGCATCGCTTTTCAGAAGAAAATACTCGCCGGACTGTTCGGCGGCGAAGGGTTCATTTTGCAGCGATTGACGGGTGACGGCATTGCATTCGTCCACGCCGGCGGAACGATCTGTCGGCGCGAGCTTGCATCCGGAGAAACTCTACGTCTCGACACGGGATGTCTTGTCGCCCTTCAGCCCTCTGTTGATTATGACATCCAAATCACCGGCGGGATCAAGAATTCGATTTTTGGAGGAGAGGGGTTGTTCCTGGCGACTCTGCGTGGACCGGGGACGATCTGGGTGCAGTCGCTGCCATTCACGAGACTGGCCGGTCGAATCCTTGCCAACATCGGACCGCGCGGCGGAAAGGACGAAGGGTCATTGATCGGCAACCTCTCCAACCTGTTCGAGAGCCGCCGGTAAGACTTGCCCGTATTGGCGCGTTCCTATATAGGTACCGCTCCCGTGTCCGATACCGTGACAGTGGACGGGTGATTGCGGGACGTGTATCGGCGGCGTACCCAAGTGGACTAAGGGGACGGATTGCAAATCCGTTATACGTGGGTTCGAATCCCACCGCCGCCTGTGCCGAGAGTCGTTGAAAACCATTCCTTCAGTTGGTCGAGCGGCTTATCGTTACGCGGGCGAACAGCCCGGTCGGCGCAACAGGCCGCGGACGTGCGGCGGGTTCAACTTCATCTATAATCATCTTTCATGACGCTCGAACTTCGCACCGTCCGCAACATCGGCATCGCCGCGCACATCGACGCGGGCAAAACCACGACCACGGAACGGGTCCTCTATTACACGGGGAAGACGCATCGCATGGGGGAAGTCGATGACGGAACCACCACGACGGACTTCGACGAACAGGAGCAAAAACGCGGAATTACCATCTATTCCGCGGCGGTGAGCTGCCCCTGGAAGGGCTTCACGATCAACCTCATTGACACGCCCGGCCATGTGGATTTCACGGCCGAGGTGGAACGGTCGCTGCGCGTGCTCGACGGGATGGTGGCGGTTTTTGACGCGAAGGAGGGCGTGGAGGCCCAATCTGAAACCGTCTGGCGGCAGGCCGACAAGTACAAGGTCCCGCGCATCTGCTTTATCAACAAGATGGACAAGATCGGCGCTGATTTTGAACGCAGCGTCGTGTCGATTCGAGAGCGGTTGTCGATCCCGCCGCTGCCTATTCAGCTGCCGATCGTCGTTGATGGCGACTTTCGCGGCCTGATCGATCTCATCGCCATGCAGGCGGTCTACTTCAAGCAGGAGGAGCTTGGCTCGACGATTGAGATACGAGATATCCCCGGCGATCTTGCGAAGTCCGCCCACGACCGGCGGCATGAGATGTTGGAGATGATCTCCGAGTTTTCCGAAACGGTAATGCACAAATACTTGCACGATGAGCCGGTCAGCGAGCCGGAAATTCGTCAGGCCATTCGAACAGGAACGCTCAAGCGCGCCTTGTGTCCGGTGCTTTGCGGCAGTTCGCTTCGCTACATCGGCGTGCAGCGCACGCTCGACGCGGTGTGCGATTTTCTGCCCAGTCCGCTGGACGTGCCGCCGGTGTCGGCGACGGACCCCGATCATCCCGATACCGAACGATGGGTGAAGTGCGATCCCGGTGAGCCCATCGTCGCCCTGGTCTTCAAGATGATAGCCGAGAAACCCGTTGACCTTTACTATTTGCGGATTTACTCGGGCACGCTCAAGTCAAATATGCGATTGTTCAATCCCGTGACCGGCGCAAAGGAAAACATCAGCCGCATCTATCGCATGTTCGCCAAGCGTCGCGACCAACTCGATGAGGCCGTAGCCGGGGATATTGTGGCCGTCATCGGCCCGCGCAGCGCGCTCACCGGGCATACTCTTTGCGACGCCCGACACCCCGTCATTCTCGAATCGATCAAGTTCCCGGAAACGGTGATCAGTGTGTCCATCGAGCCGCGGTCGTCAAAGGATCGGGACAAGTTGCTGGAATCATTGGCGGCACTTGCGCGGCAGGACCCGACATTGACCGTGACCACCAACCCCGAAACCGGGCAGACCCTCCTTTCGGGAATGGGCGAATTGCACCTGGAGATCGCCGTTCAGCGGTTGCGCGGGGACATGAACGTCGATGTGGTGGTCGGCAAGCCGCGCGTGTCCTATCGAGAAACAGTGACGGGAATTGGTGAAGGCGAAGGGCACTTCATTCGCCAGATCGGCGGCCGGCCGCACTATGCGATCCTTCGTGTCCGTATAGCGCCTCGAGCCCACACGGCGGGCCTGGTCAACTTTGAAATCGTCAACGCCATAACTACGGAGGGACTGGCTGCAGAGTTTCTTCGGGCCTGCGAGTCCGGCATCAAAGATGCAGCGCTAAGCGGCGTACTCGGTGGATATCCGGTCATCGATTGGAAGGTGACGATGCTCAGCGCGGGTTGGCACGAAGCGGAAAGCTCAGAATTGGCCTTTGAGAATGCGGCACGAGCGGCTTTTTACGACGCCATGAAGGCCGCTTGTCCGGTGCTCCTTGAGCCGATCATGGACGTCGAAGTGGTCACCTCCGATGACTATTTCGGGTCGATCATGGGCGACTTGAACGCGCGAAAGGCCGTCGTCAAGAACACGAGTCTGCGCGGCGCCGACCGCCTTATTTCCGCCGATGTTTCACTTTCTCAAATGTTCGGCTACGTCACCAAGCTCAGAAGTCTGTCCCAAGGCCGGGCCACCGCAACAATGGCTCCGTCCCACTACGCACCAGTTTCCGCTGCGGACATGAAAATCCTGGTGGGATAGGATAGAGCAGGAATTCAGTAATAATGTACAAATATTACTGTATGTGATTTCCTGGCACCAAGAACCGTCGGGGAATCTAAGGACAAAGGTTTCCATGTCAGGGGCCAATAATGGCAGTTGACAGCCATTGTGGATCGTTTATCCTTGCGGGTCTGCGGTTGTGTTGACCGACAGTGGGCGGACAGTGTTATTGAGAGCGGTTTTGGGCTCGTGAGTGCAATAAACAAAATTCGGATCAGGATGGAAGCTTACGATCCGCGGGCGCTGGATGCATCGGCGAAAGAGATCGTGGAGCAGGCGAAGCGGACCAGCGCCAAAGTTCACGGCCCGGTTCCTTTGCCCACGCGAATCGAGCGTTATACGGTGTTGAGCAGCCCTCATATTGATAAGAAATCGCGCGAGACGTTCGAGATGCGGACGCATAAGCGGATCATCGATATCAGCGAGCCGACGTCTCGTACCGTGGAGGCGATCAATCGTATTCAAGTGCCCGCCGGCGTCTTTGTGAAGATCAAGGCGTAGTACGAATGGTTTAATAATGGCGCTGGGCCGTTGTGTCGGTCTGGGTTCGTGTCTCCTCTTTTTTGACTACCGGGGCGTGTGAGCTTCATCGCACGCGGTGGAGTGGGACGGACTCGTTCGTCAGTTACGAACGAGATGGGAATTTTTATATGATGCCCGCATTGCTCGGTACCAAGATCGGAATGACCCTCGCGCTCGGCGAGAACGGGGTCAGCGAAACGGTCACCGTCGTGCGCGCCGGCCCTTGCGTGGTATTGCAGGTAAAGAACAAGGAAAGCGACGGATACAACTCGGTCCAGCTGGGATTCGGGGATGTAAAGCCGCACCGCTCGACCAAGGCGATGATCGGTCACGCGGCGAAGGCGGGCACGGGCCCGAAACACGCGGTTCGCGAGGTTCGCCTCGAAAAGCCCGCCACCGTCGCCGTCGGAGATGTAGTCACCGTGGATCTGTTTGCGGATGGCGCCGCCAAGTACGTGGATGTCGTCGGGACCACGAAGGGCAAGGGCTTTCAGGGGGTCATGAAGCGACATGGTTTCGGTGGCATGCCCGGCTCGCACGGGACGGAGCGGAAGCACCGTTCGGCGGGCGGTATCGGGGCCAGTGCTCCTCGCGGTACGGGCAGGTCGGTCAAAAAGGGCAAGCGAATGGCCGGCCACATGGGACAGGTCCGTTGCACGACGAGCTCGCTAAGGCTTATCAAGGTTGATCCGGAAAACCACGTGATGCTGATTCGTGGCAGCGTGCCCGGTCCCAACGGTTCCTTGTTGTTCATTCGACGGTCGAAGAAGAGAGGATAAGAGGATCGTGAAGGGTTCGAGCGGTGAGACGATGCTGGCGGTGCCCGTGTTCAACATGCAGGGCAAGCGCACGGGCGAGGTGGAAGTCGCCCCGTCATCTCTCGGCGGGCGGGTTCGTCCGCAGCTCATCAAGCAGGCCGTCGTCGCCTACCTGGACCATCAATGGCAGAAGAGTGCGCGGACCAAGGGACGCTCTGAAGTTCAGGGTTCGACGCGAAAGTTGTACCGTCAAAAGGGAACGGGCAACGCGCGAGCGGGCATGATCCGCACGCCGGTGCGCAAGGGCGGCGGGCGTACGTTTGCCAAGCGCGTTCCGACTTCCACCAAGGAATTTCCGAAAAAGATGCGTCGCCTGGCCCGCGACAACGCCATTCTGGCGAAGATTCAGGCGAATGAAGTAATGATCCTTGAGGATTTGAAATGTCCGAAGCCCAAGACCAAGGTTCTCGCGGCGATGCTTTCCGCGTTGGGCGTTGAACGAGGATGTTTAATGGCGATGCACGAGACCGACTCGAACGCCTATAAGTCCGGTCGGAACATCCCTCGAACGGATATTCGGGTTGTGGATGACGTCCATGCATACGACGTCCTGCGCCGGCCCCAGGTGATTTTCACGAAGGCGGCCTTCTCGCGGATAACGGGCGGCGGCAAAGCGAAGGAATAAGGACGGGCGTCTACCATGGATATTTACCACATCGTGAAGCGCCCGCTGGTGACGGAAAAGGGTACACACCAGGCCCAGCAGTCGCACGAAGCCACGCGGACGAGACCCGCGCGGGGCGGGTCGTATGCCTTTGAGGTGCATGCCGAAGCATCTAAGGCCGCGATCAAGCAGGCCGTGGAGAAGATTTACAACGTGAAAGTGCAATCGGTGCGGACGGCGATTCGCAAGGGCAAGCCTCGCCGTGTGCGCTATAAGATGGGGAAAACATCGGATTGGAAAAAGGCGGTGGTGGTCCTTCGGGCTGACCACCATATTGATTTGTTCTAACGATTGGCAAGGCGCGAACGTCCGCGCCGGCCGAATTGGTGGCTTGGAGTATTGAAGTAAGCCAGGGATTCTGATGGGCATCACGACGTACAATCCAACTTCGCCCGGTCGGCGAGCTTCGACGGTCAACGATTTTGACGAGTTGACCGACAAGCATAGTCGCCCGGAAAAGTCCCTGTGCCAACGGCTTGGCAAGCATGGCGGGCGCAATCATCACGGGCGGATTACCGCCCGACATCGCGGCGGCGGCGCGCGACGCATGTACCGCCTGGTCGATTTCAGGCGTGACAAGGACGATGTAGTCGGTACGGTGCAGTCCATCGAATACGATCCCAATCGAAGCTGCCACATCGCATTGATCGAATACGCCGACGGAGAAAAGCGATACATCCTGGCCCCCATGGGAGTAACCAAGGGGGACACCGTGGCGAGCGGGCCGACGGTTGAGCCAAAGGTCGGGAACGCCATGCCGCTCAAGAACATTCCTCCGGGCCTCGCGGTGCACAATGTGGAAATGAATATCGGACAGGGCGGCAAGCTTGTGCGCAGCGCGGGCGGGGCCGCCCGTTTGTTATCCCGAAACGAAAGCTGGGCCATCCTCGTCCTCCCCTCGGGCGAAATGCGTGAAGTCAGGGTGGAGTGTCGGGCGACGATCGGGCAGTTAGGCAATGCGGAGCATCAGAACTTGCGCTGGGGCAAGGCGGGCCGGATAAGAAACCTGGGTCGCCGGCCGTATGTACGAGGTACCGCACAGAATCCTGTCGCCCATCCGTTGGGCGGGGGCGAGGGTCGAAGCGGCGGCGGTCGTCACCCGTGCAGTCCGACGGGCAAACTCGCTAAGGGTGGGCGCACGCGTTCGCCGAGGAAATCGTCCAATCAGCGCATTCTGCGGCGACGCAAGAGCAGACGATACGGACAGCTTCCAAGGCCGGAGAAACGATAGCGCTCCAATGGGGCGCTCGTTGGGGAATTAATGAATCGCTTGACCTTGGCGCGTAGAGAAGATTGATGTCGAGATCACAGAAAAAAGGACCGTTTGTCGACGAGAAGCTCTTCCGCAAGGCGATGAACGCGAAGAGCACGGGGATGAACACGCCGATCCGCACGTGGTCGCGGCGGTGCATGATCGTTCCGGAGTTTATCGGGGTACGGTTCGAAGTGCATAACGGGAAGGTTTTCCATCCGGTGTACGTGAGTGAGGACATGGTGGGGCACAAGCTCGGCGAATTCAGCCCCACTCGCACGTTCCGCGGGCACAGCGGCGGGAAGAAGAAGGCGGGCGCGGCTGGCGCTCCCGCTGCGGCTTAGGCGGCGAGTGACAAAGCCGAAGTAGCATGGCAACGGCAACGAAAGAGCAACGGTTATGGTCGGCGAAGCATCGCTTCGCGCGGATTTCGCCGCGTAAGGTGAAGTTGCTGATCGACCTCATCCGTGGTCGAAAGTGCGGCGAGGCGATGGACCAATTGCGCTTCAGCCCCCAACGCAGCGCCCGGATGGTGGAGAACGTGTTGAAATCGGCGATGGTGAACGCGGACGAGCAGGAAGCGGACATGCGTAGTCTGTTCGTCATGGAAGCTCGGGTGGACGGCGGGCCCTACTATCGAAGGTGGCGGCCCAAGGATCGCGGCCGGGCGCACCCCATCGCCAAGCGGACCAGCCACATTGTCGTCACCGTCGCGGAAGGTTGATGAGGGATATTCCTGGATTGCGTGCGAGGTTCGTTCCGAGGGAGTCGTAAGTGGGTCAAAAGGTAAATCCAGTCGGGTTTCGCGTGGGTATCACCGAGGACTGGCGCTCGCGCTGGTTCGCGCCCAAGGCGGCGTTCGCGGAGTTCCTGGTCGAGGACCATAAGATTCGCCAGTTCATCGAGGAGCGATTGAACGAGCAGCCCCCCTACGCGGCGATCGCGAAGGTGGAGATTGAGCGGACACGCAATGAAGTCAAGGTCGTGCTGCATACGGCTCGCCCGGGGTTGGTGATCGGCCCTAAGGGCGCGGAAATTGACAAGCTGAAGGAGGCCCTGGAAAACCTGATTGACCGCAACATCAATCTGAACATTCAGGAGATCAAGGCTCCGGACGGGAATGCCAAGCTGATCGCTGAATCCGTCTCCGAACAGCTCAAGAAGCGAGCTGGTTTTCGGCGGGTGATGAAAATGCGGATCGACGCGGCAATGGCGTCAGGGGCGAAGGGCGTCAAGATCATGCTTTCCGGCCGCCTCGGCGGGGCGGAGATGGCCAGGCGAGAAACTCAGATTCGCGGCTCTATTCCCTTGCATACCCTTCAAGCACACGTGGATTATGGCACAGCTACTTGTCGGACGAAATACGGCGCGATCGGCATCAAGGTTTGGCTTTATCTAGGCCGCTACGGCGAAGAAGCGATCATGGTTGACGGCGCGCCGCAGGGACGAGGTCGCGAAGGCCGACGGGGGAAACGCGGCTAGCGCCGAAGTGGAGTACGGTTCATGGCGATGATGCCCAAACGAGTGAAGTGGCGCAAGAGCCAGCGCGGAAAAGTCCGCGGGGTGGCCGGGAAGGGCAATACCGTCGCTTTTGGCGATTTCGGGCTTCAATGTCTGGGCAGCGGCTGGCTTACGGCGCGGCAGATTGAGGCGGGCCGGGTGGCGGCCACGCACTATCTCCATCGCGAGGGCAAGGTTTACGTGCGAATGTTTCCGCACAAGCCGGTGTCGTCCAAGCCGCTGGAGACGAGAATGGGCAAAGGCAAAGGCGAGCCGGAATTCTGGGTCGCCTGTGTTCGCCCGGGAACCATGCTCTTCGAGGTGGCAGGAGTGGATGAGACGGTAGCGCGGGATGCGCTTACGCGAGTGGCCCACAAGATGCCGTACCGTTGCCGGTTTGTGAAGCGGCGTCATGGTTTGTAGAGGATAACGGAATCAAGATACAGTGAAGATTGCTGAACTTCGAGAATTAAAGACCCCTGACCTGCATGCGGAGTTGGATCGCATCCGTCGTCACCTGTTCGACCTTCGCGCTCAGGCGGTGACGGAGAAGCTGGAGAATCCTCACCAGCTTCAGGTTGTGCGAAAGGACGTCGCCCGAATCCTGACGGTCATGCGTGAGCGAGGTGAGACGGGCATCGAGGAGAAGCAATATCATTTGGAGTCGTTGGCTTCTCACCGGTAGGCCGGTGAGGCGGGCGGCGGGGTTTTTGGGCGGCGATGAACCGACGGTAGATGTGAATTAATGACCAACGTGGCGGCACCAGCAGTTAGTTCGGACAAGCGTGGTCAGCGCGACCGGCGGATCGGGACCGTCGTTTCGGACAAGGGAGACAAGACGATCCGCGTGCGCTTTGACTTCCTGGTCAAACACGACAAGTACGGAAAGTATCTCCGTCGATCCACGACGCTGGCGACGCATGATGAAAAGAACGAGGCCCACAAGGGCGACTTGGTGGAAGTCGTCGCCTGTCGGCGAATGTCGAAGACAAAGTGTTGGCGGCTGTTGCGTATATTGGCGCGGGGCACGGGCATTGAACTTGGCGCAGACGGGTTGGAGGCGGCGCCCTCTTAGGGTGGGAATCTAGACATGATTCAGATGTACACCATGGTAGACGTGTGCGACAACACCGGGGCCAAGCAGGCCATGGTGTTCAACGTCTACAAGGGCAGCACCGCCCGCGCCGGCAAGTACCGCCTGAAGACGGCGAAGATCGGCGACATCGTGATGGTCACGGTCAAAAAGGCCTTGCCCAACAGCGATTTTTCCGGGGGCGCCGATCGGAAGGACCGGTCGAAGCGGCGCAAGGCGAAGGCCGTCGTGGTGCGCACGCGGATGCCCACTCGCCGCCCCGACGGCAGCTACGTCCGCTTCGACAGCAACGCCGTCGTGCTGCTGGACGAGAAGAACGATCCTCGCGGCACGCGCATTTTCGGGGCCGTGGCGCGGGAGCTTCGGGAAAAGAATTTCATGAAGATCGTCTCCCTGGCGGAGGAGGTCGTCTGACCAATACGGTCGCGGATCGAACGATGGCTTTGCATTTGCGAAAAAACGATCTGGTGGAGGTCATCTGCGGCGATCATCGCGGCGCGCGGGGCAAGGTGCTGCACATCGATCCCAAGAAGGGCAAGGTTGTGGTGGAAGGCGTCAACGTGGTCTATCGGCATGTGCGGCCCACGCGGCGGAACCCGCAAGGCGGGCGCGTGCAGAAGGAAGCCGCCATTCACATCTCCAACGTGCTTCCGCTGGATTCGAGTGTGGGTAAAGCGCAGCGCGTGCACTTTGTGGTGGACGAGGCCCGCGGCGGCAAAGGGACGACGAAGCGACGAGTCAGCAAGGCTGGAACGACGCTCCATGTTCTGACGCGAGGTGAGCGTACGGCGAAGAACTGATATGGCTCGGTTATTGAATCGCTACAAAGCGGAGATCAGCGGCGAGTTGCGAAAGGCATTGGGGATTGAGAACCCCATGGCCGTACCGCGCCTTCGGAAGGTCGTGGTGGCGATGGGCACCGGTTCGCCGATGCAGGACAAGAACCGCCTGGCGGCGGCGGTAGAAGACATGACCAAGATCACCGGTCAAAAGCCCCAGGTTCGAAGGGCGCAGCGCGCGGTGTCGAACTTCAAGACCCGCCGCGACATGGAGATCGGCTGCCGTGTTACCTTGCGGGGCAAACGGATGTTCGAATTCGTGGACAGGCTGATCAACGCGGCGATCCCGCGTATGCGCGACTTTCGCGGCCTGAACCCCAAGAGCTTCGACGGCCGAGGCAACTACACCATGGGCGTTCCCGACCAGTCGATTTTCTCGGAGATCGATCTGGCAAAGATTACGTTCAGCCAGGGCATGCACATTACGTTCGTAACCAACGCCAAGAGCGATGCGGACGCCAAGGCGCTATTGGTCGGCCTGGGATTGCCGCTGCGGAAGACCGAGGAGCAAGTGAACTGATGGCCACCAAGGCGTGGGTGAACAAAGCGAACGCGAAGCCGAAGTTCATGACTCGGCGCGTGCGGCGGTGTCAATTGTGCGGGCGGTCGCGGGCGGTTTATCAAAAGTTTCAGATGTGTCGTATTTGCTTCCGAAACCTTGCCCATGATGGAATGATCCCCGGGATTCGCAAAGCGAGCTGGTAGGCGCAGTGGCCAGGAAGAATGTTTGTATAGGGTTGGTTTGAATTATGTGGTCTGATCCGATCGCCGACATGCTGACTCGAATCCGCAACGCCGTGCGCGTTCGGCGGAAACAGGTGATGATTCCCGCGTCGAAGATCAAGGTCGGAATCGCCCGCGTACTTTTGGAAGAAGGGTATATTTCCGGCTTCGACTTGGTGGAGGATGCTAAGCAGGGCATTTTGCGGATCGACCTGAAGTACGGTCCGCGGGGCGAGGAAATCATCCATCGCCTCCACCGAGAATCGAAAGCGGGATGTCGGGTTTTCCGGAAGGTCGGCAACTTGCCGCGGGTTTTGGACGGACTGGGCATCTCCATCGTTTCCACGCCCAAGGGCGTGTTGAGCGATCGAGGATGCCGTGAAATGAACGTGAGCGGGGAGTTGCTTTGCACGGTGCAATAGGGGTGTTGGGGCCTGTGTCCGTTGCCATCGGCGCCATGCGGAATAGAGATTAGGCGATGTCACGAGTTGGGAAACAACCAGTTGCGTTGCCCTCAGGCGTGAGCTTCAAGCTCACCGGTCGAGAGGTGACTGTCAGCGGTCCGAAAGGAACGTCATCGTATCAATGTCCTCAGGGCGTCAATGTCGCTTACGACCAGGGCGCGAAACTTGTGAATGTGACACGGCAGAATGACAGCAAGCAGGCGCGTGCCAACCATGGTCTGACGCGGGCGCTGATCGCCAACATGGTCAAGGGGGCTTCCCAGGGGTTCGAGAGGCGACTTGAGATTTACGGTACCGGTTACAACTGCAAGCTGGTCGGCAAGGCGTTGCACCTGAACATCGGGTATTCCGGCCGGCGGCGAGGGTCGGGAGCCCAGTTTGAGATTCCGGTTCCCTCGGGGGTCGAGGTGACGGTGGAAAAGGACGCGGCCCGCGGCGACAACGAACCCGCGCAGCTGGTGATCCGCGGCTGCGATAAGCAGCGGGTGGGCGAGTTTGCGGCGGAAATCCGGGCGCTGCGCAAGACGGAGCCTTACAAGGGCAAGGGCATTCGCTACCACGGTGAAGTGATTAAGAAGAAGCAGGGCAAGGCGCTCACCACGAGCAGCTAGCCGAATGAGGCGATTGTCGGACGATGAAGTCAAGCGAACTTAAGACGGCGCGGCGGGTCCGGCGAAAGCAAATGATCCGCGGCCGGGTGGTAGGGACGGGCGAGCGCCCTCGGCTCACCGTCTACCGAAGCTTGAAGAATCTCTATGCCCAGATCATCGACGATGAGAAGGGCGTGACGTTGTGCGAGGCAAGCAGCAAGAGCAAGGGCCTTCAAAAGGGCATCCCCAGCGGCGGGAATATCGCGGCAGCCAAGACCGTGGGAACGGCGCTGGCGGAGCGGGCCAAGAAGAAAGGCATCGAAAGGGTCTGCTTCGATCGCAATGGATATCGATATCACGGCCGGGTGAAGGCCCTCGCTGACGCGGCGCGTGAGGCGGGGCTGAAGTTTTAGGAAGGCTAAGGATTCGAGCCGCGGTTCTAGCCACCGCGAGCGGACGACACAATATGACCGAACTTGAATCGACGATACCTCTGGAGCAGGAGCCGCAGACCGGCGAGGGCGGAGTGGATGAGATCGTGGTCAAGATCTCCCGCTGCGCTACCGTAGTCAAGGGAGGCCGGCGGTTCAGCTTCGGGGCCCTGGTGGTCGTCGGCGATCGAAAGGGAAAGGTCGGCATCGGCTATGGAAAATCGGCCGAGGTTCCCGCTGCGGTGGAAAAGGGTAAGAAAATCGCCATGCGGAACATGATTCCGGTGAAGGTAGTAGGTGGAACGATCCCCCATCGGGTAATCGGAAGGTTCGGGGCGAGCCATGTGGTCATGGTTCCCGCGAGCCCGGGCACGGGCGTGATCGCCGGCGCGAGCGTGCGGGCGGTTCTGGAACTTGCCGGCGTGCATGATTTGCTGACGAAGAGTTACGGATCCAACAGCCCGAAGAACATGGTCCGCGCCACCCTGCGGGGCCTGAGATCGCTGCTCACCCGCGACGACACCGAGCGGCTGCGAGGCGTAAAGCTCGCGGGCTAATAGAGGTCGTTATGCATATTGCGGAAATCACCAGGCTGGCCGGAGCGCATCGGCGTCCCAAACGAGTGGGGCGCGGGGAAGGCTCCGGATCCGGCAAGACTTCCGGTCGTGGCAACAAGGGTTCCGGCCAACGATCGGGCTGGAAGCAGCGCGGGCTGCAGGAGGGCGGGCAAATGCCCACCTTTCGGCGAATCCCCAAGCGCGGGTTCAGCAACGCGCAGTTCGAAGTCCGGTACAACGTGGTGAACGTTGCGGCATTGGAAAAGGCGTACCCGGCCAACACCCACGTGACGCCGCAATCGATGCGTGAGTCGGGGTTGATTCGCAACTTGCGGTTGCCAGTGAAGATCCTGGGCGAAGGCGCGCTGTCTAAGAAATTGACCGTCGATGCGGCGAAGTTCAGCCGCTCGGCCATGGAAAAAATCAAACAGGCAGGAGGCGAAGCCAGAGTTTGCCCCTAAACGGGCCGGCGGATCGACCTTAGTTACTGATGTTCGCGACCTTTCTGAATATCTTCAAGATCCCGGAGCTGCGGAACAAGATTTTGTTCACGCTCGGGATGTTGGCGACGTACCGCATTGGGTTCGTCGTCCCCGTCCCCGGTGTGGACCAAAAGGCCATGGGAGCGGGCATGCCCCAGGGCGGCGGGGGTTGGGGCGATCTCATCAGCACATTTGAGTTGTTCACGGGAGGGAACCTCAGCCAGAGCACGATTTTTGGTCTGGGAATCATGCCCTACATATCGGCGTCCATTATTTTTCAACTTCTCGTGACAGTTGTTCCTTCCCTGGAAAAACTGCAACAGGAAGGGGAAAGCGGTCGCAAGAAGATTCAAGAATACACACGTTACGCAACGGTCGGCTTGTGCATCATCAATGCCGCAGTCTGGATGAAGTATCTGGGTGACCAGGGCTTTATTTTCCCGCAGTTTACCGGCTTCTGGATGGGGATGTCTTTTACGTACATGGTCATGTCCATTGCCATTTTGACGACGGGAACGATGTTCCTGATGTGGCTCGGCGAACAAGTAGATGAGTATGGCATCGGCAACGGCGTATCGTTGATCATCATGGCAGGCATCGTGGCGCAAATGCCCAACGCCGCTTTTTACGTCTTTAACAACCTCAACTTGAAGGGCAGTTCCGATCGAGGCGCGATGGACCTGCCCAAATTGCTTTTCCTGGCCGTCATGTTCGTGGCCGTCGTGGCCGGGGCGATTCTCATTACCCAGGGTCAGCGGCGGATTCCGATCCAGCAGGCGAAACAGACGCGAGGCCGGCGGGTTTACGGCGGCCAGCGGCATTACCTTCCCCTGCGGGTCAACCACGGCGGCGTCATGCCCATCATTTTCGCCAGCTCGATGCTGATTTTTCCGGGTGTGATCTTCGGTGCCATCCGCAACGTTTGGAACAACAGCTTTTGGAGTTTCCTGGCCGAGTCATTCGGCAGCGGCAACTATCTTTACACGGTCTGTGAAGTCGCGGCGATCTACTTCTTCGCTTATTTCTGGACGACTGTGCAGTTTCGTCCAAAGGAAATGGCCAACAACTTACGCGATTACGGCAGCTTTATTCCCGGTCTTCGTCCGGGCAAGCGGACCGCGGATTACCTGGAAAAAGTGATGGGGAGGATTACCTACGTGGGAGCGGCCTTCCTGGCGGTTATTGCGATTATTCCGAGTCTGGTGGCCCAATCGATGCAGATTCCATACATGGTCTCCGCATTTTTGGGCGGGACCGGTTTGTTAATTGTGGTGAGCGTGACCCTGGACCTCGTCCAACGCATTGAAGCCAATTTGATCATGCGGAATTATAAGGGCTTCCTTGGCGCCGAAGGTCCGATCAAGGGATCGCGAAGTTAGGGTTGGGATTGGGGTTGAACGGCGTCGAAATGCTGCGAGTGCCGTGGCGAGGGCGATTGCCGAAGGTGTCTCGTTTGACGCACGGCCGGGGCATCATCCTGAAGAGCCGGCGCGAGATCGAACTGATTCGGCGGGCGGGGCGGGTCGTCTTTCGAGTCCTGCGGAAGATGGAAGAGTTGGCCGCCCCGGGTGTGACGACCGCGGCATTAAACGACGCCGCCGAGGAAATGATCGCCAAAGAGGGCGGGATTCCGCTGTTCAAGGGCGTGGAGAACCCGCAGGCGAAGCGGCCGTTTCCCGCGGCGCTCTGCACGAGTGTCAACGAGGAGTTGGTGCACGGGATTCCGAGCGATCGGGTCCTTCGCGATGGAGACATTGTAAGCGTCGATTGCGGTGTGCGCCTCAACGGATATTGCGGCGACTCGGCGACGACGATCGCCATCGGCCAGGTGTCGCCCGCGACGCAGCACTTGCTCGGTGTGACGCGCCGAACACTGGAGTTGGCGATTGAATGGATCCGCCCAGGCCTCATGTGGAGTGAAGTGGCCTCGCGGATGCAGGAATATGTCGAGGGCGAGAAGCTGTCCGTGGTGCGCGAGTTTGTCGGCCATGGAATCGGACGAGACATGCACGAGGAGCCCAAAGTCCCCAACTTCTGGAACGACAGCCAGAAGCGGATGGATTTCAAGCTTCTCCCAAAGATGGTGCTGGCGGTGGAGCCGATGGTCAATCTCGGCGGGCATGCCGTGGACTACGCCGGCGATGATCGCTGGGTGGTAGTGACCAAGGACCGCAAGTACGCCGCTCATTATGAGCACACCCTCGCCGTTACCGAAACGGGCGTGGAGGTGCTGACCGACGGGCGGTGACGTATTGAGCCGAGGGTGTTGACCCGCACGGCTGGGTAAGGTGTGAGGCCATGAAGGTTCGAACGAGTGTTCGGCGAATTTGCGAGAACTGCAAGATCGTCAAACGAAAGGGCGTTGTGCGGGTGATCTGCACCAACCCCAGGCATAAGCAACGTCAGGGATAGGGAGGAATCCAGGTGCCTCGTATTGCCGGTGTGGACATACCGCCCAACAAGCGGATTGAGTTTTCGTTACGCTACATCCACGGGATCGGCCCGAAGCTCGCGCTGGATATCCTCAAAGAGGCGGAGATCGCCATCGGCGCTAAGGCCAAGGACCTTACCGAGGAAGAAGTCGCCCGGATCGGCGGCATCATCGATCGGAATTACCAGGTCGAGGGCCAGCTTCGACGCACGTTGCAGTCGAATATCGCCCGGCTCAAGGATATCCGCTGCTATCGCGGGATGCGTCATCGGGCGCATCTTCCGGTACGAGGGCAAAGGACACGGACCAACGCGCGCACCCGTAAGGGGCCTCGCAAGACCGTCGCCGGCAAGAAGGGCGTGAAGGAGTTGACGCGTGGCTAAACGAGGAGGCAAGCGGGCGGTTCGCCGAAACGTGGCCAGGGGCGTAGCCCATATCAAGGCCACGTTCAACAATACCCTCGTCACCATCACCGATATGAACGGCGAGGTACTTGCCCGTGGTTCGGCGGGGACGGTGGGATTCAAGGGTACGCGCAAGAGTACGCCGTTTGCCGCGCAGCGCGCCGTCGAGCAGGCCGCTCACGTCGCCCGGCGATTCGGCGTTCAGGAGGTGGAGGTGCGGGTCAAGGGTCCGGGGACGGGTCGTGATGCCGCGATTACGGCGCTTCAGGCGTCGGGATTGCGGATTCACTCCATCGAGGATGTGACCCCCTTGCCGAATAACGGGTGTCGGCCGGCCAAGAGGCGGCGAGTTTAACAGGAGCTTGGTACGCGTTGTGCGGGCCGAAGCCCGCACGTTCGGAACCGAAAGTCGATCGGACGAGATTCATGGGACGTTATATCGGACCGGTGTGTCGCCTCTGCCGTCGTGAGGGGCTGAAACTCATGCTCAAGGGCGCGCGTTGCGAGACGGCGAAGTGCGCCATGGAGCGAAAGTGGGCGAGCGCCCCGCCCGGGATGCATGCCTGGCGCCGCCGAAAGGCCGGCGACTACGGCATCCGACTGCGCGAAAAGCAGAAAGTGAAACGCTATTACGGCGTCTTCGAGCGCCAGTTCATGATCTACTTCGCCACGGCCGAGCGCGGCAAAGGAAACACCGGCGAGAACCTGCTCAGCTTGCTGGAGCGACGGTTGGATAATGTGGTTTGGAAGCTCGGCTTCGCTCCGTCCCACAAAGCCGCTCGGGCGGCGATCGTTCATGGGCACATTCAGCTCAACGGTCGCCGGCTCAATCGCCCGAGTTACCTTGTGCAGCAGGGGGATCGAATTACCGTGAAACCATCCGAACGAAGCCAGAAGTTTGTACGTCAATCACTCGGCGAGGGGGGGCCGCCCGTCCAGCCCTGGTTGCAGTTGGACGCCCAGCGCCTGGAAGCGACGGTGGCCGCATTGCCGACGCGTGAGGATGTTCAGATTCCGGTGGAAGAGCAACTGATCATCGAGATGTGTAGCCGCTAGGGGCAGTCCGGCGTGGTTGTCCCTGGGCCGCGATCGTGTTGATCCCGGCCTCGAAATGTACCTTCTTGGAGGTCATCCCGATGCGTGCCAAATGGCGAGGATTGGAGTTGCCCAGTCGCGTCGTGCGCGACGAGGCGGTCAGCAATAACTCATACGCGCGGTTTGTTATTGAGCCGTTCGAGCAGGGATTCGGTACGACCATCGGCAATTCACTGCGCCGCGTCCTCCTTTCCAGCCTGGAAGGAGCGGCGGTGACCAGCGTCAAGATCGCCGGGGTGTCCCACGAATTCCGCAGCATTGACGGCGTCCTGGAGGACGTCACCGACATCATCTTGAACATCAAAGGCATCGTGCTCAAGCTAACCGGCGCCGAGTATAAGACGATGACGGTCTCTCGTGACAAGCCCGGCGAAGTTCGCGCCGGTGACATCGTCGCCGATCCGGCGATCATGATCGCCAATCCAGAACAGAAAATCGCCACGCTGACATCCGCTGTTCCATTCCGCGTGGAGATGGCCGTCCACACCGGACGAGGCTACGCCACGGTGAATGACAATCGATCGCCGGAGCAGGAATTGGGCGTCATCCCGATCGACTCCGTATTTTCGCCCGTCCTCCGCGTCCGATACCGGACAGAGAACATGCGCGTGGGCCAGCGTACCAATTTTGATCGTCTGATCATGGAAGTCTGGACGAAGGGGACGGTCCGACCTGAGGACGCCATGGTGGAAGCCGGACTGATCCTTCGTAAGCATCTCAATCCGTTTGTGATGTATCACGAATTGGGTGACCAGGTTGTGACGGCCAGTCGCCCGGTGCGCGAGTCCGAACCCTCCGTGGGCTCCGAAATGGCCGAGTTGCTCGCCAAACCGGTTTCGACGCTGGAGCTTTCCGTTCGCGCGAGCAACTGTCTGGATGCGGCCAAGGTTCAGACGCTTCGGGACCTGGTGACCAAAACGGAGTCCGACCTTCTCCGATTCCGAAGTTTCGGCAAGACCTCGTTGCACGAGGTTCAGCGCAAGCTCTCCGTGGTCGGATTGTCTTTGGGAATGAAGTTCGGTGGGGACGAGGGCGACGAAGATGCCGCACACGAGAGCGGAACACCCGACATGAACGATGTCCGGTCGCGCTTCGGCCACCCCGGTGGGCACGGATCGGATCGTCCCGGAGGGTCGGGTGGTTCCATCACACGAGGCGGCGAGGGCGCAATGGAAGTTTTTACCATGGGAGACTAGAATCCCAGTCATTCCGATCCACGGCAGATAATTGTTCCTTTGCGGCGGGTTCGGAGAGTGAGAGCCGAAAGATAAAGGGGACGGCTCAGGATTGCAACGTGACGATATGAGACATCGAGTACATCACCGTAAACTGAATCGCACCGCCGAACACCGTGAGGCGCTGCGCCGCAACATGGCCCAAAGCCTGATTGAACACGGCCAGATTACGACCACGCTTCCCAAGGCGAAGGACCTTCGGCCGTTTGTGGAAAAGCTGGTCACGTTCGCCGTCCGCGCGCGTCGCCTGACCGACGCCGGCGACCGCACCGGGGCGCTGGCGGCGCGTCGAGCCATTGATTCGCTGTTGACCGATCGGGCGATTATTCCGGCGGAGCATCGCGCCGCTTACGACGGAATGTCCGACGCCGCGCGGAGCAAATCCATCCGCATGGCCAGCGGTCGGCGCTATCGTACCGGCGAGCTCAAGGGACGGCTGGCCTTTACCGCCGACTCCGTGACCCGCCGACTGATTGAGAAGGTCGCCCCGCTCTACCTTGAACGTCCCGGCGGCTATACCCGGGTCATTCGTCTCGCTGACACTCGCGTCGGGGATTCCTCGCGCCTGGCGATTCTTCAACTGGTGGGCAATGAGCAATCTCCAGGATCATTGACCAAGCCGCGCAAGTCCGCCCGCCGTCGCCGGACCGACGCCCGCTACGCCATGAGTGTCAAGGCGGCAAAGGCGTGGGGCGCGAAGGGCAAGACCGCCCCAACTTCCCCCGAGGCGCCAACCTCCGTCGCGGAATCGGACGACGCGCCATCGGCTTGAAATGGACGGACGATGCGCGGGCGCAAGCCTGTGAACCGTGGCCCGTGAATTTACCGGGGTCGCGCTCAGTGATCTGTTCCATTGGGGAAGACTGAATCGTGTCCCGCGATCCTCATTGTGTTTTTTGCAAGATCATCGCCGCCGAAATCCCCGCGGCTCTGATTTTCGAGGATGATTTGATCCTCGCGTTTCTGGACATCGGCCCGCTTGCCGATGGTCACTTGCTGGTTATACCCCGTGACCATTACATCCGGCTGACCGATGTTCCACCGGAGCTTTGTGCAAGGGTGGCATCGGTCCTTCCCATGCTAAGTCGCGCCGCGCTCGAAGTGACGAAGGCCGAGGGCTTCAACGTACTTCTCAACCAAGGGTCCGTGGCCGGTCAGGCCGTGCCTCATGTTCACTTCCACATCATCCCCCGCAAAAAGGATGATCAGTTGGGATACCGCTGGAACGCTGGAAAGTATCCCGAAGGGCGCGCTTCGGAATTGACCGCAGCCTTTCAAGACGCCCTCACGCACCATTCGTCGTAGGCGCCCAAGGCACGAATGTTCTTTGCCGGATGAGTACTACTCGCCGATGACCTGGATGATGATCCGTCGTTTGCGCGGTCGGGTGTCGAAATCGATCAGGACGATCTGTTGCCAGGTGCCGAGTTGGAGCTTTCGGTCCATCAGAGGCAGGGTCAGGCTCGGCCCCAGCAACGACGCCCGCACATGGGAGTGGCCGTTGTCGTCGTGCCAGGTCTCTTCGTGTCGGTATAGACCATCCTCTGGCGCGATGACTTCAAATGCGGTCTTGAGATCGTGATCCACTAATCCAGGCTCGAATTCCGTCGTGGTGATTCCCGCCGTCGAGCCGATGACGAAGACCGTGGCCAGGCCGTGGCGAATGTGCCCTTCATCAATACATTCGATAACGCGTTCGGTGAGGTTCAGGACCTGGCTATCGCCCTGGGTGTCGATCTCAAACTCATGCGATTCGACGGGCATTCCGCAAGTCTAGCAGGCTGGGTCTGCAATTCCAGGTGGGAGTCTCTTCCTCATTCCCTTCAGTGATCGTAGCATGGACCATAATGGCGAACCTCGATTACAGGACAGCAGGAGAATCCCACGGCCAGGCCTTGATCGCCTTGATTGAAGGAATGCCCGCTGGAGTGTCGATCGATCTCTCTTTTATCAACTCCGAACTGACACGGCGACAGGGCGGCTATGGCCGCGGTGGGCGGATGAAAATCGAACGCGACGAGGCGGCAGTCCTTTCCGGACTTCGCCGTGGCATGACCATCGGCTCGCCCATCGCCATCCAGATAAACAACCGTGATTTCCGTATTGATGATGCCCCGCCGGTTCATCGTCCCCGTCCAGGACATGCAGACCTGGCCGGGAGCTTGAAGTGGCTCACGACCGACTGTCGCGAAACTCTCGAACGGGCATCCGCACGCGAGACTGCCGCGCGGGTGGCGGCGGGTGCGATTGCCCGTTGCCTGCTTCGTGGACTTGGCATCGAAGTTATCGCGTACGTCGTACGGGTTTTCGACGCCAAGGCAACCTTCGATCGCGAGGTCGAAGTGGACGAACTCCGCCGTTTGCGCGACGCGAACGAAGCGTACTGCCCCGACCCGGTGTCGGCTGGGCAGATGATCGAGGCCATCCGCCAGGCAAAGGTCGATAAGGACACCCTGGGCGGCGTCGTCGAGTGCCAGGTGCGCGGTCACCCGCCGGGACTGGGCAGTTGCATGCGCTGGCAGGACAAACTCGATGGCCGCCTCATGCAGGCCGTGGGGTCCATTCAGGCGATCAAGGGCGTGGAGATCGGACGTGGATTCGGAACGGCGGCCCGACGCGGTAGCCAAGTCCACGATCCCATCGACTACGATCCCGCAACCCGCGACTCTCCGACGCTGGGCTTTCAACGGCGTTCGAACAATGCGGGGGGTCTGGAGGGAGGCATGACCAATGGTCAGCCGATCGTTGTTCGCGCGGCCATGAAACCGATCAGTACGTTGCTGCAAGGAATGGACAGCGTGAACCTCGTGACCAAGCAGTCCGAACGCTCCGACTATGAACGGAGCGATGTTTGTTCGGTTCCTGCCGCCAGTGTTGTGGTGGAAAACGTCGTCGCCTTCGAGATCGCACGATCCTTCCTCGAAAAGTTCAGCGGCGACACCCTGCGCGAAGTCCAGGCGGCCTATCATTCGTATCTGGTGGAGGCGCGATCCCTTGGCGAGTCTCCCGGCGGTTGATTCGAGGCGGATTGCTTATGAGGATTACAATCGTTACAACCGGCGGCACGATCTCCAAGACCTTCAATGAGGCAGACGGCTCGCTGCGCAACGACCGCCCGGTGATCGAGTCGATCCTGGCCAGGCTTCGCTTGCCCGATCTGGCGGTCAGCTACCGCCATGTTCTCTCCAAGGATTCGTTGGAATTGACCGATGACGACCGCCGACTGATCGTCGAGACCGTCCGGAAAGTGATGCCGGAGTCCGACGCCGTCCTGATCGGCCACGGCACGGATACTCTTTCGGTGACGGGTGAAATGCTGCATCGCGAGATACCCGGCGTGCGCGTCCCGGTGATCCTGACGGGAGCGATGAGGCCCTACGAGTTCCGTGATTCTGACGCCCAGCAGAACGTTACCGAAGCCCTCCTTGCCTGCCGCCTCGCTCCGCCCGGGATCTATGTAGCCATGCACAATCGACTTCTTCGATTCCCCGGCGTGGTCAAAGACCGGGCATCGCTTTCCTTTGTTAAGTCAGCGTCCGACCGGGCAGCGTCGAGCCCGTGCAACTCCCGCGTCCCATGAATGTTCATCCACTCCTTCAAAAACTCATTCCGGTTCTCTTCGAGGACGAACAGATTCTCGCCATCGGTAAGCCTGCCGGTGTGGATGTCGGAGGCCTGCCGAATGAGGATGCAATCGGTTTGGTTGAGATTGTTCGGAACTTGCGAGGGAGAAATGAACCACTTTCTCCGATCAATCGACTGAGCCGCTTTGAGTCCGGCGTGCTTTTGCTTGGAAAAACCCCCGGCGTCGCGGCGCGGATTCGCGGCATGCTCAAGTCGTTTCGATTGGAGCAAGAGTATGTGGCCGTGGTCAATGGCCGGATGAAAACGCCCACCCTGCAGTTGGATTCGCAGCGTGGTCCTTTCGCGAAGAAACTTGAAAAAAGGAAACGGCCGGTCAGGCCGCAGCCCGCTTCGAACCAAGCGGGGCGATCCGCGGCGCCCGCGGTTCGAACCCTACTTCGGCGGATGGAGCAGGGCCAGCATCGCACGTTAATCCGTTGCGAAACGACTGCTCCGACGACGCACGCACTCCGTGCTCAACTGCGTTCTGCGGGCCTGCGGTTGGTCGGGGATCGCGTACACGATCGAGCGCCGCGGCTGATGTCCCACGAAGATACGTGTTTGCACCTCGCCTGCGTTCGGCTCCCAATTGCGGGTCGGAAAGAACCTTTAACCATCCGTTCACCCGCATCGACGGGGTTCGCCGTCGCGCTGAGGGGCGAACGAGACCTGCCGCGTCTTCTGCACGCCGCACTGACGCGGAGATTGCCTTGTTTGTTGGAACCCGACACGGATTGTTGCCGATTGCTTACCGGGCCATCCGAGGGCCTGTCCGGTCTGGTCGCGGAGAAGTATGGCCCCGTCGTCGTGCTCCAGGTGCTCGATTCTTCGCCGCGACTGTCGGAAGCGCTTCCCGCCATCGCTCGATGGTATCGAGATTTCCTTCGTGTTCAGGCGGTTTATGTGAAACGATTCGTTAAAGACCGCGCGCAACTCGATGACGACCTTCAGGAAGCCCTGCGTTCGCCGAAGCCGCTCCTGGGTGAACCCGCACCGCCGCAAATCGAGATCGTCGAACGGGGGCTGCGCTTCGCCATCCGACCGTACGACGGCTTCTCCGTCGGACTATTCCTCGACCAGCGCGACAACCGCGGTTGCATCCGAGAGTTGTCGACGGGCAAGGATGTGCTCAATCTCTTCGCCTATACGTGCGGCTTTTCCGTGGCGGCCGCGGTCGGCGGAGCGAAATCAACGGTCAGCGTCGATGTTTCGCCTAAACACTTGGATTGGGGCCGGACCAATTTCACCCTCAACAACGTCGATCTTGCAGGCCATCAGTTCATTCGTTCCGACACCATGGAGTACCTGAAGCGAGCGAAACGCCAGGGCAAAGAATTCGATGTCATCATCCTCGATCCGCCAAGCTTCGCCCACGGACGAAAACCCAGGAACGATTTCTCCATCCTCGACGACTTGGCGGGCTTGGTCCGTTCGGCAAACGAGGTGTTGCGGTCCGGCGGCGTCATGATGGTCTCGACGAACCATCGCAAGCTGTCTCGCCGGGGCCTAATGGATCGCGTCCGTCATGGACTGGGAAATCGCCGATGTGAAGTGATCGCCACGCCTCCTCTTCCCCTTGATTTCGCCGTCGATCCCGACCACGCCAAGACGGTGTTTGTGCGGTCGGGGATCACCTCACCCGCAGTTTTCGTCGACCAAGTTGCTGCGTCGGAGGGCCAGAGTCGCTTTGATGAACACGAATAGTGTAAGGACCGCCAATCCCCGATCCCCGACTGCGATGTGCGGGGAATCCAATTCGGAGCAGGAACGCAGCTAATCCTCATCGCGGCGAGGGGGTGTGCGCCGTGGGTTCGACGAACCGCGTCGAAATTAGCGCCTCGACATCGGCGGAAGTGTGCTGATCCTCAAGGTCCTGCAAAAGCCGCTCGAACTTTTCCAGCCGTCGACGGGCAAGTTCGCGCACCGGCTCGAAGCGGAAGGAGTCGTTGAGGCGGGCGGTCCAGAACTGGTATTCCTTCCTCCGCCTCCATGTGTCAAGAAAAGCCTGCACTCCCTTTCCTTCCACGGCCCCGCGACGAATCGCCGACCACAACGATACGACGCCGAACTCCTGTAGGTTGTCCGCTTCGGCGACCACCTGTGCCTCGATCAATTCGGTACCGCGATTCCGGACGCCGCGAATTGCCCTCCCGGCTAGTTCCAGCGACTCCTTTGGCACCAGACCAACTAGGCTTTTTTCCATGAGCACCGCTCCCAGGTCGTGATCCGCCTCGGACAGCGATCCCCAAGGGGCTTCCATCCGATTCACCGTTCGCTCGCGGATGCACGCGATCCAACCCGCGTGGAGATACAACCCGGCGGCGATAATCGCCGCTTCGTCCGGTTTCTGGGAACGGATCATGGGAAGTTGTGCGATGTGCTGCGCTGTCCTGGCGACGCGGGCCGAGTGCTCCCAGAGGAACACATCCGAATCTCCATGTGGAGCCGGGATGACCAGGTCCGCTCGGGCGCGCTTCCAAATCACCTCGAGATCCATTGCGACTTACATCCGTGTTTCGTCTCGCGACGCCACGCCGGACGCCTCCCTCCCCTGTCTTTATCTTTTCCCGTTTGAACGGTCCATTGTAATCATCTATAGCATGAATTGGCCAGTGTAAACGTCCAGACTCTTTCGATGCCGCAATGCGCTTCTTCAGAGTTCATCAAGCTGATTCCAAGAGTTGGTAGTAGAAATTGCGCTTCTTGGGAAGCCAGCCAGCCTCCAAGATCGCCGCTCTAATCTCTTGTTCCGTAAGATGATACGTCGTCCCAGCGGCCGAGACGACGTTCTCCTCCATCATCACCGAGCCCATATCGTTGGCCCCAAAAAAAAGGGCCAGTTGACCTATTTTCACTCCCTGCGTAACCCAGCTGGACTGAAAATTAGGAATGTTGTCCAGGTAGAGCCGGGCGATTGCAGTTGTCTTCAGGTATTCATGAGCGTCGGCGAGCATGAGATGCCGACCGTCCGGAAGGCCGACATGAGCAGGATCAAATTGCTCAACGCGGCCGAGTGGAGTATCTCCCGGCTGGAACGTCCAGCAAATAAAGGCGGTGAATCCACCCGTCTCGTCCTGCAAGTCGCGAACCCGGCGAAGGTGCTCGATCCGTTCCGGGACCGTTTCAATGTGGCCGAACATCATGGTGATGCTGGTTCGCATTCCGACTCCGTGAGCCTCGCGCATGACGGACAAGTATTGTTCGGTGTCCGTCTTGCCCTGGGCGATCTTGCGGCGGACACGGTCGACGAGGATTTCGCCGCCGCCGCCGGGGATGGAGTCCAGGCCGGCTTCTTGAAGCCGCAGCAGAACATCGCGAACGGTCATGCCGAAAATTTCATGAAACGCGTGAATCTCCGGCGGGCTGAACGCATGGACGTGAATCGAAGGGTATTCTCGTTTCATGAAACGCAGTAGATCGAGATACCACTCGAACGGAAGCAACTCCGCGGGAACCAATCCGCCCTGCATCAGCACCTGTGTTCCGCCGATGGCGAGGAGTTCTTCGATCTTTCGCCCAATCTCCGCGAAGGAGAGGACATATCCATCAGGAAGGTCCGTTCGTCCCGTGTCCATTCCCGGTGGATCGGCCTTGAAATTACAGAAAATGCACTTCGCGGTGCAATAATTGGCGTAGTTGATGTTGCGATCGACTACATACGTTCGAAAGGGTTCGGGGTGCAGCCTTTGCGTAACTTCGTGGGCGCGGCGGCCTAACTCGTGGATGGAACAGTCCGTATATAGTCCAAGAGCATCCTGGTCGGAAATCCGTGCGATGCGCGGCGGAAGAACGGTAAGGGGCGCTACGCTCATGCTACGATCGTGTCCTTTTGCGCCGCAATCAACCCGTGTAGCCGGGCGAGTTCGAGGAACCGATCCATTCCCTTGCGTTGACGTGCGCCGAGAATGAATTTCAATCGTTTGGTGAGGTATCTCTTGGCGAGCGCCACCGGCCAGTTCAGCCCCGGACCGAAGTCCGCCGCGATTAGTTCCGCCGATTCAACTCCCGCATCCCGCGCCCGGGAGAGGCGCAGGGCGAGATCCTCGACGTCGAGTTGGCGCGGCGCCGCCCAAACCGCGAACACAAACGGCAGCGACGTGAGCGACTTCCACGCCGAACCCAGGTCGGTCTCAATGTCATATTCAATCAAGGTGTTGTTCACGACTTTGTCGCCAATGAGCAGGACTGCCTCGCATTCCTCGACCGTCTCATACCCCGTAAATGGAATCAACTCCAGGCGACGCCCATGCAATTCCCGCCAGATGATCGTGGCCAACGCCGCCGAGGTGTGTGAGTCGCCGTCCACGTGCAGCCTTCGGACCACTTCTGGAGCGACGCGAGAGAACACCCGTACGGTCAGAGTTTCCCCGTCGCAGCCGATACAGGCGTCGGAAACGACTTGCCAGTCGCGATGCGGCTGCGCCAGGTCGATCACCGGCACAAGGGCGGCGTCGACCCTACCGGCGTCCAAAAGCCCTGCGAGACGCGAGGGGACGTCGTGAATCAACTCCACGGCGCCGTCGGCATCAAGTCCCGCGATCAGCGGTTTGGCGTTCAGGAATGAGACCACGCCCAGTCGCCAACTCCGATCGGCTTTCTTGGTTTGAGTCATCATCGTCATGGAATGTTACCAATGCCGATGCGGTTTGGCGACGAAGCTAGGATTTCCGGCTTGATCTGCCGCGTTGCAATAGTGACCAAGCGGCTTTTTCACTCTTTTTGAAACATTCTCGACACTGGATCATGTACGTATTGTCCGCTGGACGCCCGGCCGTTTCCCCGATACCGTGCAATTCGCGCGGGCGGGTCTTTCTTTGGGGGGTTTCCGTGATTCAGTGCCGAACTTCACTTATCTTCCTTTTCTTGCCAACTGCACTGTTCGGGTGCAGCGTTCGTCCATCCGGCTTTGAGATCGTCGATTACCAGGACGGAGGCGTCGCCAAGCGATACAGTGAGACTTTCGACGAGGCTTACTACGACCTCGATCCCCAGGGCAACGTCAACATTGTTCTGCGACGCGAAGGCGGTCGAGAAGGTGCAGGCAGGTCCGAGGTAAAGCAGATTATCTGCATTCGCGGCGTCTGGCGGCCCGTACCCGGCCGTACGGGCACTCATTCTACGCAGATCAATGCCACGGTCAGCTACTACATTGTCGGCGGGCGCATCGGCGACACGCTTGAAGGGGCCGGTTCCGTCTACTTCACACAGAACCGCAAGGAGGACACATTGTCCGGCACCCTCGAACACGCCGTGCTTCGCCCCCAACGGCAACTCGCTCCCGGTGAACCTCTCTTTGCTCGTGCCGAGCTCAGTGGAGAGTTCCTCGCAATCCGTGACCGCCGACAAGTTGTCCGCATTATGAACGATGCCGATCGCCTCTTCGGCCCGCTGCCGCCGCACGATCCGACGAAGTAAGAAGCGAGAGTATTAATCACCTGACGTTCTAGATGGTGTGCCGGCAGGGATCCTCTGGCGGAAAGAAATAATGAACAAGGGTCTGAACGATGCAGGAATGCAGCGCAACAGACTCGATGATCGGAGTAAATTCTATTCGACAACAAGGTCACATGACGGCGATTCAATGCATCCGCTTCACGCCCTGCCGCTCATCTGGTGCGCTCGGTGATGACAGCCAGGACCTCACGTTCCGCGGTCTTGTCCCGGCGGAGCGTGCGCCAGACGGTGTTCTGCGCGGCGGTGGTGGCCGCGTCGCGATTGATCGCTGTGTTGTCGCCGGGAGAATCCGAGCTGCTTCGGTCCGAGGCGAACATCCGATGCTCCTCGGTCGATTGCTCCTGGATAATGACCTTACAGAATAACTTTGTCACACCGTCGTCTTCCTGGACGCGAACTTCGACGATGCGTCTTGTCTTGCCCTGAGAACTGAGCCGCGAGGAGTGCGTTGAGTCCAGCCCTCCATGGGCCTCTGTGGGTTGTGTCGTGATAACGCCCTCGGCGAGGTCTCGCCGCTCGATCGCGTATCCAAGATCGATCAGCGCCGCCTCGGCGGCGTCAAGTGCCAGGGCGCGATTCTGATGTTGCGCTTGACAAACGGAGTAATCCATCGGCGACAGGGAAGATGCCGTACACGAGGACAGAAGCAAGAGCAAAGCTAATGTCAGAGCAGCTCTGGTAGGTGAAGGCAAATGGCAATCGGTCGCCATTGAATCTATTCCGGTTCAAGTTGTACGCTGGCCAGGCCCATGGCGACGTTGTCGGCAAAGTCGAAAACCTTATCCAGTCCGGTGACAAGCAGCAAACCCCACACGTTCGTATCGATCCCACAGAGCACCAGTCGGCGTTTGCGTGCGTGCAGAACTTTGCGGAGTTTGAGAAGTTTGGCAATGTTGGAGGAGTTCAGGTGATTAAGGCCGGCGAAGTTCAGCACCACGTCCACGTCTTTCGGGCCTTCTACCTGATCCATTACGGCCTTGACGTCGTCCGAAAAGGCCGGATCGTCAAGTAGTTCCACAACCAATATGTCTTCCGACCAGTTCTCAACCGACACGGGCATTACTCCATCGACAACTGTCGGGTGCACGGTAACCGTCGATTTCCGGAGTGTCAACCACTCGTGGCTACCGAATTATCGCTGTCGTACGAGGGTCGCACGGTCAATGCCCAGGCGGTCCAATTCCGCGCTCGCGTCGCTAAGCCAACGCTTGGCGTCCGTATAGTAACCGGCAGTCGGTCGCAAAGAGGTCACCTGCTCGGACCAATAGTCGTTGAACACGTGCATGTACAGCTCGCGGAGATACTTGCTGAACACACTGGCCAGGGCGATCGCGAAGTGACGATTCTCCCCCCCGGCGACAAACTCGACCCGGCACACCCGCGTTGAATTAACCAGACGGTAGGCGCTGCGTTCGGGACACTCTTCCAGAATCTGAAGATCATACTCGGGGAAGGCCGTTTGGAGGGCTTCGCGATAGTGTACGCGCCCGCCGAGTCGATCGACGCAAAGCCGGACGCGCGGGTTCGGGTCGCAGCGCAGGATTCGGTCAATCGCCCGCAGAACCGTTCCTAGCATCGCAACGGCCTTGTTGCCCGTTTTGCTGATGAGATCGTTGAACTGCCCTTCCAGTACAGGTTCGGCGAACACGCCGAGCAGTTCCACGCGCTCCTCGGCCATATTTCGTCGGACGGCGTTGGCCCGTGTCCCGATATCCCCGACTCCATCGCAAAGGGGCAGATCGATATTTCGACCGGAGTACCACGGGTAGTCTTCGAGTGCCGCGGCGGCGTTCGGCGCCAGCGTCTCGAGCAGCGCCCGCCAGTTGCGCGGCCGCTGACCGGCAGCGGCGAGCATAACCATTGCTGGACGCTCGAGGGCCGAGAAATCCGCACGTCCTCGAAAGAGTTGCTTGCTGTCCGCCACGGCCAATCGACGATGGTCACGATCGGGCGTGCGTGTACACGACGCACTTAGGGTATCCCATAGGCAACGGTGGGTCTGCGAATCGGGAACACGAAAGGCCACGCCGGTCACCACCAGCGGCCCAAGCAGCGGGCCGAACCCGGCCTCGTCAATCCCTGCAACAATGGCCAATTCTTGCGCCTTCCCTAGCTTAGAAGTTCCAGTGAAACGGCAAGCCCAATGTACGGCCAAAGCTTCCGACGGCAAAATGCCGATTCAACAAGTTCCCAGATTTTTGTTTTCGTTCATGCTTTCTTGCTTGACTTGATTTTGAGTTCGACCAATGAGTCAGGACGGGAATGTGCAAATGCAACGGAGCCATTTTGTGGAGTTTTTCCGCAATATCCTTGCTTGGGCTCCGTTAGGCCGGTAGAATCGCCGTGACGGCTTAAGAATGGGGGCAGTCACGCCGGAGGCGTCAGGTTTCCCAAATTGCGGGCAGGGCTGTTTGCAAGTCCCGCATTCTTGTTGGGGGCGCATTGGGGTCATTTCATTCTGAAACGGAGAAGGGACATGAAACTCAATCGGTTGTTGGTTTTGGTGGCTGTTGCGGGATGGGTTTGGGGTAGCGCGGCGAGTGCGCGCGACATTCGAGCGGATAAGGTCGTCCGAGGATCGACGAAACCAGCCCTCGACAACCCTGGAATGGTTGATGCCGGTGTGGTCACCGGAATCGACATCGACGTCGCCGATACGGACGAATGCCGGCGTCGTTGCGCAGCCAACGCGGAGCAGGTGTTCCAGGACTGCGTGGCGAACAATCCGTCTCCGGGGCGCGAGGAATGTTCCACACGCGCGCGTCACGCGCTGGAGCGCTGCCTCGCGGATCACTGCAATCCTGTCCCGGATTGCGTAGAGCAATGCCACGATCGCGCCGGGGAGGTCTTTCGGATGTGCATGGCCGTCCCCAATGCGAATGAGGACGATTGCCGCGCCCGGTCTCGCGCGGCGTTCGAAGATTGCGTTGCCGCCAATTGCCCGCCCCCTCCGACTTGCCGGGAGATGTGCGAAAAGCGTGCCAATGAGGTCTACCGCCGTTGCATGATGGAAATAAACAACGAAGTGGAGTGCAAGGCGCGATCACATGATGCCTTTGAGGCCTGCGTCGATAAGCGCTGCCCGCCACAGGATAATTGCGAAGAGCGTTGCAGGAACGCCGCACACGATCTGTTTGAGGAATGCATGTCTATGCCCGGTAATACCGAGGAAATCTGCGGACCTCGGATGCGTGAATTCCTGAACGGCTGCTTGCAAAACGAATGTGGAATCCAGCCGCCGTGCGAGGACTTATGCAAACATGAGGCGCGCAGACTGTTCCATGAGTGCATGGGCGTTCCGGGTAATACAGAAGAAAACTGCGGCGCACGCGCACGGGAGTTTCTGGCAGGCTGTTTGAGAAATCGATGCGGCGACCGTCCGCCCTGTGTGGACCGGTGCCACGCTGATTCCGAGGAGATTTTCCGTGCGTGCAAGGATGAAGGCGGCACGGAAGATGAGTGCGCCGCCGAGGCTCGCGCGGCCTTCGAAGCCTGCGTCGCCGCCCATTGTCCGTCGCCCTGTGAGGAACGGTGCCGCATGGTCGCGGCGAATGCGTTCCGCTGTTGCATGGTCGGCGGCGGGACGGTTGATGCCTGCGCGGCCGAGGCCATGGATACGATTCAAAAGTGCAGGGAAAACTGTGGTCAACCCCCGTCATGTGAGGAAGGCTGTCGCGCACGGGTCGCTAATTCCGTCGCACGGTGCATTCACGAGACCGGACACATTCAACGATGTATCGAAGGAGGCGCGGCCAGGTTGGAGGAGTGCCTGGCGGGCTGTACACCATGACTCAAGCGGGGCGCGGATGTTGAGGGGGCTACGCGCTCAATGAGTAGGGCGGTGCGGGAATCTCAATCCGTGCCTAATGGGTCTGTAAGATGGACCGCGGACCTAAACCGCACAGACGCTATTCGAGTTGCTAGGCTCTGTCCCAGAACTGTAGCGCCACCCCTTGTGGGTGGCGCGGAACCGCTCGAATCGTGCAGCGAAAGCACGCGGGTTCGACAATTCCTTGTTGTTTTGAGGGAGGGATTAGTCTTGGCAATGGGCGAGGCGGGACTTGAACCCGCACCCGGTTTTCACCAGAGGGGATTTTAAGTCCCCAGCGTCTGCCATTCCGCCACTCGCCCGGCGCCGGAGAAACAAACATACACCAAGGCGCGAGCGGCTGAAACAGGCACGCCCATGCCGGTCGTTCAGTCGCCGCAAGGGAAG
>Ga0187892_10001633_pt1 | contig 49954 bp, 35 predicted proteins | sample MA1701073metaG_FD_139345 | JGI IMG/M metagenome (GOLD analysis project Ga0187892, IMG submission 139345) | Bio-ooze microbial communities from a basaltic lava cave in the Kipuka Kanohina Cave System on the Island of Hawaii, USA - MA170107-3 metaG ...
TCGAAACGCGCTCCTTTGCGGGTGTTGTGATTTTTCAGGATCAGCCAATACCCACACTGGATGAGCGTTTCGAGCTTTCTGTTGCCTGCTCAACCAGTTATCACACTGGTTCAGGGGCTAGTGTCTGCAGTAGCGCGTCGAACGGCGGAACTTGGATCAGCACGAGTGGGCGAAGCCCAGCCTCCTTCAGACCCGCAAATCGCGCAAGCTGGCAGCATTGTGGTGCGGCGCAAACGCTTCGGCACCCTGCCGCTGGACGACCTGGCGCCAGACCGGCGCGAAGGCTATCCCAATGGCGCCTGGGCCATCACCCCTGTCAAAGCGCTCTACTGGTGTGATGGAAAGCGCTCTCTCGCCGAGGTCATTCGTCTCACGCGACTTGAGACCGGTTCGTCTGATTTTGATTTTGTGGGATACTTCCGCTTCCTGGAAAAACACGGTTACGTGGAGTTGGACCAGTCCAGGTGAAGAGAAAAGCAGTGGCTTCATTCACCTGGATTTGGTCTCCAGTCCAAAGAGAACCTCGCAGTCGCCGTCAACCCGCTAGACAACAGCACCCGACATCCCATTCTCATCTGCCGAGGGCCCATAGGTTGCGGGCACAGCTACATTGTTAAGGCGCAGGTAAACTCCGAGCTGGGCGCGGTGGTGGACTGTGTGGTTCATCACGAAGCTTCGCATCACGGCGACTCGTGGCAGTGTGAGAATCGTCTGTCCCCGCATCAGCAAAGACCATGGCTGATTCCAGCCCTCGTCCTTGGCCGCTGCGATGGCGGCACGGGCTGCGGCAGCGTTCTTGTCGAATATGTCGAGAGCTTCCTGCCGGGACGCGACAATCCGCGGCTTGTAAGCTGGTGCTCCCGGCGGGGCGAGATCCAGAGAATCCCGCTCAAGCGTTGAAACGGCCCAGGTGGGTATCTCCGCCAAATGAGACGTCAGCCGGCCCAGGGCCATGGACTTCTCATGCGGCTTCCATGCGAACTTGTCTTCAGGGACGCGCTCCAGGAATTTACGGGTGATGCGCATCTCGTGGTCAAACTCGGAAAGCAAAGCGTCACTCAGTGGCATTCGCTCCTCCAGCAGCATTGAACTCGACTTCGTTCTCTATCCTCCGGTAGTCAAAACATCTGCGTCCGCCATAAGTCATGGATGTGGATCACGCCTTCCAGAACTCCAGCGGGCGAGGCTACTAGTAGTGAAGTGACCTTCTTCTCTTCCATGATTCGAAGCGCCACTGCCGCCAGTTCCTCGCAGGAAATAGTCAGTGGGTTCGCGTGCATGCAAGCACCGGCAACGTTCTTCACCATACTGTCGTCTTTTTGGAGCAGACGCCGCAAATCACCGTCGGTGATGATGCCGGAAACTTTCCCGGACGCATCGACGACGGCGGTCATGCCCAGACCCTTTTTGGAGATCTCGTAGATGACGTCCCGCATGGGAGTTTCGAGCTGCACGACCGGCAAATCTGGCCCCTTGTGCATCAGCTCTTCGACGCGTCGCAGTCTCTTGCCCAGCCTGCCCCCTGGATGCAGATGGGCAAAATCCTCTGCTTTGAAGCCCCGTTTCTCCGAAAGCGCAATCGCAATGGCGTCTCCCATCGCCAGGGCTGCGGTAGTGCTGGCTGTCGGCGCCAGTCCCAGGGGGCAAGCCTCGCGGTCAATGCTGACGTCCAGGGAAACGTCGCTGTGGCGCGCCAGCGTCGAATCGGGATTGCCCACCAGGCTGATGAGGAAGATTCCCAGGCGTTTCAGCGCCTCCAGCAGCCGCAGCAACTCCCGAGTTTCACCACTGTTGGAAATAGCCAGAACCACATCGCCACGGACGATCATTCCCAGATCGCCATGGTTGGCTTCGGCAGGATGCAGGAAGAGGGAAGGGCTGCCGGTGCTGGCTAGGGTGGCAGCGACCTTGCGGCAGATAATGCCTGACTTCCCCATGCCCGTGACAACAACACGACCGCGGCAGGCATTAAGCACCTCAACGGCGTGCTCGAACCGGTGGTCAATACGATCGATCAGACCAGTGATTGCTTCCGCTTCGATTCGCAGCACCCTCTTGGCAGAATCGGAAATCATGGAAATCTGGGGAGGAGAAATCAGGTCATTAGCTGTGGCTTCCCAAAACGCTCGCGCAACCGGTTGAGAGCCTCAAGTACTTTAGGATAGCTCACGATCTTGCGCTCCAAGCGCTCCTTTCCAGGAAAATCGGAAACCATAATTCCAAGGAGGATGGTCAAGAATCCCTGTCCCGGAACGCCCGGAAGAGAGAGGATAATGCCAAGACCAACCAAAGCAACTGCAAGCAGGTTGCGCAACAGGAATCGGCCCAGACCAGAAATTGAAGCTCGATTCTCAGACCCTCGCCGGCCATTCTGCACGAAATAGTTCGCAGGCAGCTTCACCACAAACCAGATGGTGAGTCCGGTGGTAGCCACAAACGAAACGATGAAAATGACAAACCCAATCAAACCCAGGAGCATAGAATTGAGGGCGACTCACGATTGCCCGACCCGTTGGCATGGCTTCGAATCGGTTCGTGATCGGATCCTGGCCCTACCGGCGCACGTTAACCAGCGGCTCATTCAGTCTACTGTGTTTGCGGCTGTAGCCAAAGTAAATGGCGATGCCCAGTACCATCCAGATAATCAGTCGAAGCCAATTCTCCAGGCCCAGGCCCGCCATGAGAAACAGGTTGGCCAGAATGCCAAGAACAGGGACCAGCGGCACCAAAGGAGTACGGAACGGACGCGGCAGATCGGGGTGGGTGCGGCGCATCACGAGAATGCCCGCACAGACAAGGACAAACGCGAAGAGCGTGCCAATGCTCGTCATCTCTCCAACGATCTGGATTGGCGCGAAGGCGGCAAATAACCCAACAAACACCATGAACAGCAGGTTGCTCCGCCACGGCGTGCGAAATTTGGGATGAATCTCGCTGAAAAACCTGGGAAGCAAGCCGTCGCGCGACATCGAGTAAAAGACGCGCGATTGACCAAGCAGCATCACCAGAATCACCGAACTGTAGCCCGCGATAATGGCCAGTTTGGTGGCGGTCTTCAGCCACTGATAGGGTGTGCGATCAATGGCCAGTGCCACGGGTGCCGCGTCATCCAGTTCGGTGTAGTTGACGATGCCCGTCAAGACATGCGCAAAGAGCACATAAAGAACGGTGCAGATGATCAGTGAACCGATGATGCCGATGGGCATGTTCTTCTGAGGGTTCTTGGTTTCCTGGGCCGCCGTCGAGACTGCGTCAAATCCGATAAACGCGAAAAAAACCACGCCGGCCGCGCGAACAATCCCGCTCCAGCCGAAGTGCCCGGCCTCTCCAGTGTTTGGAGGAATGAACGGCTGATAGTTCGCTGAATTGATGTAGCCCCAACCAAACAAAATGAAGAGCACCACCACCGACACTTTCAGCACCACAATCACTGCGTTCACACGCGCCGATTCCTGAATGCCAATCACCAATAACAACGAAATCGCGGCCACGATCAAGATGGCAGGGACGTTCGCAATGGCGCCTTCCCGCGCAAAGGGAGACGCGGTCAATTGTTGTGGCAGGATGATGCCGAAGTCTCGGAACAGCGAATCCACATAACGCGACCAACTCACCGCTACGGTAGCCGCCCCAACCGCGTATTCAAGCACCAGATCCCAGCCGATAATCCAAGCCATGAGCTCGCCCATGGTGGCGTAGGAGTAGGTGTAGGCGCTGCCCGCAATCGGAATCATCGTGGAGAACTCACTGTAGCAGAGGCCGGCGAATGCGCATCCCGCAGCCGCCAAAATGAACGAAAGAACGATCGCAGGTCCCGCATGGTTTGCGGCGGCAATTCCGGTCAAAGAGAACAACCCGGCTCCGATGATGGCTCCGATGCCAAGCAGGATCAGTTGAATCGGTCCGAGCGTGCGTTTGAGCTCGTGCTCTCCTTCCGACTCGGCGACAATGCGGCTCAAAGGCTTCTTCGCAAACAGACTCATAGAGGGACCTCTTTCGTTTCAAATTGACGGCAAGGGCTCAGCCTGCGGAAGCCCTTCGCCATGTGAAATAGACTGGAATTCCCGTCAGCACGATCGTTAATCCCGGCCAGGTCGTCTGAGTCTTGTAGGCCAGCAGAACCAGCATGATGATCGTCGCTGTCGCAGTGTATAGCGCGGGGACCACTGGATAGCCCACAGCACGATACGGTCGCTCGGCATCGGGTCGGGTTCGGCGAAGACGAAACAGCCCGGCGATGGTCAACACATAAAAGAACAGCACCGCGAACACAACATAGTCGAGCAGATTGCTGTAGAGATTGCCATAGCGTTCCAGCCCACTCGCGGCGTCAATCAGCGGAGCTCCGGAAGCATCACGGAGCCGGGTGCGTGGAAGAACCAGCAGGCAAGCCCAAAGGCATTGCAGCACCAACCCCAGGGAAGGCACGTGGTGACGGTTCAGCTTCGCTGTCGCTTTGAAGAACACGCCATCGAGAGCCATTGCGTAATAGACACGGGCGCCGGCCAGAACGAGGCCATTGTTACAACCAAAAGTGGAGATGATGATGGCAACAGCCATAATGATGGCACCGCTGTCCCCGAAGATGACCGACAACATGGCCGTTGCCACGCGATCATCCGGCGCCTGCTGAATCTTCTCCAGCGGCAAGGTACTCAAGTAGGCCACGTTGGCCAGCAGAAAGAGCACGACCACCGAGCCTGTACCCAAAGTCAGCGCGAAAGGAATGTTTCGTTGTGGTTCTCGCACCTCGCCAGCCGTGAAGGTGATGTTGTTCCAGGCATCGCAAGAAAACAGCGAGCCCACTTGAGCCACGCAAAACGCCACCAGAAGGCCAAAGAACCCGTCTGTCGCCGAAACCGGGGGCAGCCAGGAAAAGTCGGGCTGGATGAGGTTTGAACCCCGAATCGCCCAAAAGTCAGAAAAATTGGCAGAGATCGCTTCAGTGCTGCGACCAATCAGGACGCCCAGAATGATGAGACCCAACAACGAGAGCGTCTTGACAGAAGTGAAGATGTTCTGAATCCACTTCCCAACACTCAGGCCCCGGGTATTGATGAGTGTGAGAGACACGATCAGCAGAATGCCCACCAGCTGTTGAACCGACAGACTGATTGCATAGTTTGCTGAGAGGTTTACGGGTCTGACGATCCATGCCGTCGGTGAGATCGCAGGAACCAAGACACCCACGAAACGGCTGAACCCAACAGCAACGGCTGCGATGGTGCCTGTTTGGATCACCAGAAACAACGTCCAGCCGTAAAGGAAACCCCACAAGGGTGAGAAGGCTTCCCGCAAGTAAACGTACTGGCCACCTGCCTTGGGCATCATGGCTGCGAGTTCGCCGTAAGAGAGCGCAGCGGCCACAGTCAGCAAGCCGGTAACCGCCCACGCCAAAAGGATCCAGCCAGTCGACCCGAGCTGGCGGGCGATGTCAGCCGTGACAATGAAGATGCCGGACCCGATCATCGAACCCGCGATGAGCATCGTGGCATCGAATAGCCCCAAGCCTTTGACGAATTCAACCTCAGCGACCTTAGCCGTACAGACCTCCTCAGACGGCAAACCGCGAAGACGCGAAGCACGCAACGGGTCTATTTCCTATCTGCTATTTTCTATTGGAGGCGCCGAATCTTCCCGGTGGCAACCCGACTACCAAAACAAATAGTCAAGCTCCAATGACCAATAGAACATCATGTGTGTGCTTCGTGCCTTCGCGTTAATTCTGAGTCAGAGCTTCCCGGCTCACGGCAGCTTCGGCTCGGTCAACGTGCAATTAACATCGAGTGTTTTCAAAAAGGCCAAAAGCTCCTGTTTCTGTGCCGGACTGACCTTTCGCTTTTGCAGGTTCTTCTTATCGAGATACTTGTTGGGCTTTCCCCCGCCTACCATCAGGTCGACTGCTTCTTCGAGAGTTGCCACACTCCCGTCATGGAAATAAGGCGCCGACTTGGCGATGTCGCGCAGCGTGGGCGTTTTGAAAGCCCCGGTGTCTTCAGGCTTGTTGCTTACCTTGAACCGTCCCACATCCGGCTCTTTGGCGTCCATCCCGATGCCGGTGTTGTGGTATTGCTGGTCGGTGAATAGAACTCCGTCGTGGCAGTTGTTGCATTTCAGATCCTGGAAGAGCTTGGCACCGCGTTTGGCCTCGTCGCTGACTGCAGTCTCGTCGCCGGCTTTCCAGCGATCGTAGGCTGTGTCTCCGCTGATGATGGTCCGCTCAAATGCGGTGATGGCCTTGATGATGTTTTCTGGGGTCACGTCGCTCGCAAATACTTTTTGGAACTGGCTCTTGTAGCCGGCGACAGCATTCAGCTTGGTCGCGGTTTCGTCGGCTTTGGCGCCCATGTTCCCTCCGGTCCATGCCGCCATGCCTTGCTTCTCAAGCGATCCGCTGCGTCCGTCCCAGTAGAATTCTTTGTGATATCCGATGTTCCACAAAGTCGGGCTGCTGCGCGGCAATGCTTTGTTCAACGCGCCAACGGCTTTGGCAAGCCCGTCAGTCAAGCCCTTCTCGCACACGTGGCAGGAGTAGCAGGAGCGGGTGCCATCCACGCTCAACCGCTTGTCGAAGAAAAGCTGACGTCCCAATGCAACTTTCTCGGGCGTCATTGGATTGTCGGCGGGAATCTGCATTTCCTCGTATTGAGGCAGCTGTTTAGGAATTGGAAGAATCTCTGGCTCGAACGCAGGAGCTGCGGGCGCAGGCGGCTGCTGGGCGCATCCGGCAAGCAGCAGGCAAAGCAAAAGCCCCATCGCGACGAGCCTCAAGGCGAAGGACCGGGACCGATACGTGATTTGCATAACTCCTCCTTGTTGCAGATTCGGAATATTTTGAGTCCCTTGAGTGGAAGAAGCCAGATGCTAGCAGGTTCCGATTTCTTTGGGAAGGTTGAGCGAGCATCGACAGAAGCGCCCGCTTCACCCAGGCGCTTTGAGCGCTTTTTCGGCTGTGGGTTGGAAGCACCAGGGTTCACACGGCTGCGACTACCACTTTCTTAAGGAGGACTTGCCTTGTGCCGAAGAGCCTTGCGCCAACTACTGAGCTGACCGGGCCGCTTAGAAACTTGCTTGACCTCACGAAAAAGCGGACCTAAGATCCGCGCTTATGAGACGAGTCATTTCTTCTTTTACAATTTTTCTTTCAGTTGTTGCCATGGCCTTGGGCCAGTCTCCAACCAAACGCTATCTCTACATGAGTACCCCGGATGCGTCACAGAAGGAAGGCCGCGCAGGCAACGGCATCTTGATTTTTGACATTGATGATGGGCACAAGTTTGTGCGCCGAATCAACATCCCGATATTTGAAGAGGGCCTTCGCGGGTTCACAGGGAATCTCAAAACCCACTCGGTCTATTACTCCACTTCGAATCGGCGAGTGGGAGCTTTCGATCTGGAAAAAAATCAGGTGGTCTGGGAGAAGACTTATGAAGTCGGTGCTGACCGGTCTTCGATCACCCTGGATGGCAAAAAGATCTATGTGCCTACCGGATGGTGGGATAAGGCAGAAGATGGAGGGCTTCTGGTCATCAACGCGAAAAACGGAGACCTCATCAAGCGGATCCGTGTTGGGCCGCAGGCCCACAACAGCTTCGTGAGTCTGGATGGCCGGTTTGTCTACCTTGGCACCCAAACGATGCTCACGGTCTTCGATACGGTCAACGAAAAGGTGATCCAGCAAATAAAGGACGTGGGTGAATATGGGATCTTTCCTTACACCGTCAACAGCGCCAACACCATCGCGTATGTGTGTCTGGGCAAAACAGTGGGTTTTGACGTTGTGGATCTCAAAGCAGGAAAAGTTCTTGATCGAGTCACCGCAGGTAGCGAACCGATTCGCCATCGAACCCACGGGGCAGGCCTGACGCCTGACGAAAAAGAACTCTGGATCAGCGACCAGGAAGGCAAGAAGCTCTTCATCTTCGATGCCACCAGAATGCCTCCGCAGCCGAAAGGCCATGTCGAGTTGTCCATCGGGGGCCACGGCTGGGTTACTTTCAGCCTGGACGGAGAGTATGCCTATTCTCATGCCCCAGTCATCTTTGATGCGAGAGCCAAAGAGCTTGTGGGTACTTTCAAGGATGAACAAGGCAATCCCGTGGCCAGCTCAAAGTTTATTGAGGTTCATTTCCGCAACGGCAAGGTCGCGCAGATGGGCAATGAGTTCGGGCTGGGACGCAAGTAGAGCGGGTCTGCTGAGGTGATTGCGCCTTCGTTCAGGTGGCGCTGGAGTTTGGGAACCCTGCAATCGAACAGCTGGTGCCGCCAGGACGAATAATCAGCACGAAACCTGCCAATTGCGGTTTCCGGGCCGTCCCTCAAACCTCCCCGTGCCGGCGCGGGGCGGCGGTGTGTGTCGGATGCCAGAATGTCCAGACTGCATTGTCTTTTCGTTCAAGGCGCCGCGAGCAATTCGACCACGGTCCAGTAACGGGTGCGATTGCGACCGGCAGCGCGGACGCGCCTCACGGTTTCTGGCGTAATCACTGCGCTGGGTGCGCCCCACCGGCTGCGGACAAACGAAAGCAGCACAGCCATTTCCCGGTCTGACAATTTCGGTCCGACTCCCGGCATTTCCAGATCGTAGATCTTGTTCCCGACTTGAATCGGGCCTCTCACTCCGTGCATGACGATTCTGATTAACCGGGTCTCAGGTCCGGCTACCCAGGAAGTGCCCGCCAAAGGCGGAGCTTCTCCTTCCAGCGCCAAGCCGTCGCTGCCATGGCAGCCAGTGCAGAGCCTTTCAAAGTGAGCGGCGCCGGAACGGTCGCTTCTTCCTGATGCACGGGAACCACTGGAGCCCGAGTCCATTTTCCCCCAATCCATTGCCGTCGGACCCAAAGCGAGTAGCAAGGCTAGAACTGGCAGCTTTCCTTTCATCAGTTGGGCTCAATGGACATGACTTATTTGACGTGGGTGCTGATTCGGTGCAGTTGAAAACCTGCCCTGCTGTTCAGGTGGAAGAAAATCCGGAAATTGCCCACAGCCTGCTGGGGGGCGGGCTCAGCAGCACGCGGGCGGGCAGGGTTTGGTTCCGGTGCCCAAGCCGTAGGAAACCCGCGGCCCAATGCTCGGGCGCAGAAACAAACCTCATGCTAGCAAGTTCCGACTTCTCTGGAAAGATTCAGCCGCCTGCTTCCCAGGCGAGTACTTTCTTTGACACCCATTCTCACCGGTGACAGCATCAAGCGAGTCCATTTGCGGCCGGAAAGCCCCGCTGCTTCTGGCTCTGCAGCTCGGTAACGACTCAAAATGAGTCACTCCCCAGAGCTTTGCCATCTTGACGCTCGTCAGGCTTCGTGGTACTTGTGGCAAAGGTGAGCGCTTCAAATCAGCTTCGAAGGGCCCGCCGGACGCGTTGTCAGAGGCGTCTCTTCAGTTCTTGCCGACCCCAACTATGAACCGACGAGAATTCATCCACATGGCTGCTGCACCTCTGCTGGTGAGCACAGAGCCAAAGTTGCCCCAATATCAGGTGGTGACTCCATACAAGCCGGCGGACCCTCGTGGAGTCCCTGGGCGCTACGAGGGACAGGTAGTACGGGTCCACGCTGACAAGTCGATCGTTGAGGAAACCGAGAAAGTTGACCCGCAAGTTGTGCGGCGCATGGTCTCAGAGGGCATGAAGAGCTTGACGGGGGAGGCCGATGAGCGAGACGTTTGGGCGCGGTTCTTTAGTCCGAAAGACGTCGTTGGAATCAAGGTCAACTGCTCGGGCGCGCCTAATATCATGTCTTGCCCAGAGCTTGTAGCCGACATCGTGACGAACCTTGTTGCGATTGGCCTGCCTCCCCGCCAGATCTACATTTACGAAAAGTTTCAGAATCAAATGAACTCGGTCAAGTATGAAAGCTATGTGCCAGCGGGAGTCAACGTCTGGGCGGCAGAAAGCCAGCGAGGATCGGTAGCGGGCTACGACCCTGGCGTCCACGTGGAGGCAAATTTCTTTGGCGAAGAAGACACGCGCTCCAGTCTCGTGCGGCTGGTTTCAGAGAAGTTGACGAAGATCATCAACGTGCCCAACATGAAGGAACATCAGGCCGCCGGCGTGACCGGCTGTTTGAAGAACATTGCCTATGGGCACTTCTCCAATGTGGATCGCTCCCATCGCTCGGCAAAAACCAACACCTACTCATTCATCGGAACGCTGGCGGCGGTCGAACCAATTCCTTCCAAAACCGTGCTGCATATCATGGATGGACTGCGTGGCGTCTGGCATGCCGGTCCCTTTTCTACCGACAAGAAGTTTCGGTTCTTCCCCAAGAAGATGATGTTCGGGACGGATCCTGTGGCTATGGACCGCCTGCTGATCGACATCATTGAAGAGAAGCGACGGCAGGAGAATGCCCCGTCCATTTTCGACCGCTCCAAGGAACGGCTCATCACCCGGCGGTCGCAGGACGCGAATGTGAATCAATTCATTCGCGAGCCAGGTCACATCGAGTACGCTGCAGGGCTTGGCCTCGGCGTCTACGATATCAAACAGATTCGGATACGGAGCATCGAGCTGTGATTTTTCTCTGGCTTGCCACGCTGCTCCCGGTGCTTTACTGGGATGCTGGTCCTGAGACGGCTGCCGTCTTGCAGAAGGCGGGAATTACGCACATCGCGGTTCCGCCGGCTCTGGAGAGCCAGTGGAAAAGACTGAAAGGAGTCTCGACCTCAGTCGTCGACATCAAAGGATTGACGGAAGCACCCGTCCCTTCGATTCAGCGCAACCTCAATGAAGCTTCGGCCACGCGCCGTCCTTGGATCGACTCGAACGGCTGGAGGTTCTTGCGCGAGCCGAAGGCGCGCTTCTATACCAAGGCGCCAGGAGCGGCAGCGGCTTTGGCAGCGGCTGAGGCTTTTGTTTTCGGCGTCGAATCATTCGTGCAGACCGACGAGGCGGGCCTGGAGCCGCTCAGGAGGATGATCGAGTTTCTCCGTCAGATCGAAGACTTGAAGCTGCCAGAACGGGCCAACATCGGATTCATCGACGATGGCTCGGAGGAATCTGGGGAGATCATGAATCTCATGATCCGGAAAAACCTGCTGTTCAGGATTGTCGCCGCGCCAGATTCGAGTCTTGATCTGAACGTGCGTCCGGGTTCGAAAGAGTATCCCGTTGCCGGCGGGTTTGATCCAGAAGCCACGGCGCAGAAGATTCGATCGGAGTTGACCGATGCCCGGCGATTCTTGAGGATCTACGGTAGCGAGGTCGTCATTGCCCGGATTGCGGGAAACCAGAAGCAGGTGAGAGTTTACTTGCTGAACTACGGAGGTTCGTCCAGATCAGTTAGCGATGTTCGCCTTCGCGTCCTGGGCCGCTATCCTCGGCACCGAATCACGATGTTCGGCACTCCCCAAGTGGAACCTCTGGATTACGTTGCAGACACTCAGTCCACTGAATTGACAATTCCGAAGCTGACAGCCTTCACGGTGGTCGACCTCTTGGCAGGACCGTAGCCTTCGCCGCGACTCGCAGCCGCTTTTGGACTGCTGTGGGCCCTTCGTCTGCATCACGTCATACTCTTGCTCGCGTGATCTGCCGCCAGGCTGGTGGCTTCAATTCCGCGACGATTTCGGGCGCCGGCACTGCATTTACATCCACTCGGCGGCGTGTTAACTTACGCCTCATTGCAGCTGCCGTCACGCGCCCGTAGCTCAGGTGGATAGAGCACCTGCCTTCTAAGCAGGGGGTCGAAGGTTCGAGTCCTTCCGGGCGTACCAGATTTTCAATAACTCTGCCACAGACAGAACCCAACAACTGAAGCTCCTTCGGACCATCCCGAAATCCCGACACTCGGACGGATTGAGAAGTGGGGCGACTCCTCAGCGGTGAGGACGGTCTCGGTGCTCCTCGATCACTTCACGATAGAGCTCTTCAACCTGCTCGCGAATCAGGGCCAGAATCTTGGCCCCTTCCTTTGTCAGGAGGTATTCCTTGCGGGCATGGGCGGATGAATTGCGATGCTGAGTCCGTCTGAGCCACCCATGCTTCTCCATGCGTCTTAGCAAGGGGTAGAGGGTGCCAGGACTCATTTTGTAACCATGCCGTCTGAGTTCATCGGCTATCCACTGACCATAGATGGGTCCATCCGCTGCGTGGTGCAGGATGTGAACCTTCCAAAAACTCAGAAGGATCTCTCGAGTCACGATGTCGCTCTCAGGAAGTGAGGTCATATCAGTTGTAGCGGACGCTCGGCCTGCCCACCAATCGTGAATGCATCGACTGAAACAGACGGTCAGAGGGAAGGATTTACATCGCTCACGATCCCAACAGATGTCAGCCCACGCTAGTTCAAGACGCAGATTTGGCAGCCCTCGCCTCCGTGGGCACGGCACTTCTGCATCGGTGTCGACGTACAGGGCCAAACCGGTGGCGGTAGGCTCCCATCAAGCCGGTTCGCATGAAGGCAACCAGAACAGCTCCGCCGCCGAGCACAGAACCGAACCGACGTTCAAAAAAATTGAGAAAGCCCTTCGCTATTGGAGCGCTCCAACGGCAGATGCTGAGTGAATCGAGCCAGCTCGTTTTGACTCCAAGCATGGTCTCGAGCCTCCTGGAACGCGCCTTGACATCATTTCATTGTAAATATAATGTCGGTTGCCGTAGACGGTTGTCGATATATTTCTCTCCTTTGGTTGAAGCACCGCGACTTGCTGAGTCCATGCCTGCGCGGGACCCCTCTAGCCGTACGACTGAGTCTGCACTCGCTGAGGACACATGAAGAATCTGGAGCGGTGGTTGTTACCGGCATTTCTCCTGCTGCAAGCTGCCGGATATACGCAGAGCCCCGTTAGCTTGAATGATGCCGTCGAACGGGCACAGAAGAACTTTCCGACAGTTCAAGTGTCGCTCGCGCAGGTTGACGCAGCAGCCGCGAGTATCCGTTTTGCCCGAACCAGCTTTCTGCCCCGCTTCGATTCTCTCGCGCAGGTCAACCGGGCAACTCGAAATAACATTTACGGGATGCTGCTGCAGCAGTCTGTGATTTCTCCGATCAGTGGGCCGCCGGTAATCGAAAACACATCGGCCAGCGTCTTTGGGAGCGCCGTGGGTCTGCTTGTCGACTGGGAGCCGTTTGATTTTGGCCTGAGACATTCACGGGTTGAATCCGCAGAAAGCTCCCGAAGGCGGGCTGACATGTCTGTCGCCCGAACGCAGTTTGAGGCAGGCACGGCTGCCGCAGACTCCTATTTGACGGTCCTGGCAGGCCAGGAAACCGTGAAGGCGGCAAGAGCGAGTGTGAAGCGCAGTGAGGTGCTGCTCAAAGCGGTGGAAGCGCTCGCGCAGGCGCAACTGCGGCCGGGGGCTGACGCGACTATGGCACGGGCTGAGCTGGCCGCTGCCCAGGCCCAAGTCATTCGGAGTGAGCAGGTAGTGGCGGAGGGGAAAGCGTTACTGGCCGGGCTTATTGGAGAGCAAACCGGCCGAGTCGCGGTCACTGAAGGAAAGCTGTTGGACCTGCCTGGGGAGATGCCGATTCCAGAAGTCCAGCTAGCCCAGAACCCACTGGCTCGCGAGCAGAACGCTTCAGTAGAAGAAGCAAAGGCTCGCGCCAGGACGCTAGACCATCTTTGGGTGCCGCGATTTTCGCTTCAAGCGACCAGTTATGCTCGCGGCACTGGCGTGCGCCCCGACTCGACAATGCTCGGGGGCGCCAACGGTTTGGCGCCCACATTCTACAATTGGGGTCTCGGCTTTACCGTGAAGTTCCCAATTCTCGACTTTGCCCCGGCACGGGCGCAGCAGGCAGAGGAGTCGGCAAGAATTCGTGCCGAAGAAGGGCGGTATCGCCTGGTCCTGACGCAACTCGACATCAAGCGGAACCAGGCTCTAGCTGCAGTGGAGGCAGCGCGGAAGCTTGCCGAACTGGCGCCAGTCCAACTGGAAGCGGCTCGGGCTGCCGAGACGCAGGCGCAAGCCCGGTACAGGGCTGGACTCGCCGCCCTCGTGGAAGTGGCCGACGCACAGCGCGTACTCGCACAGGCGGAGATCGACAACGGCTTGGCGCGTCTCAACGTGTGGCGGGCACTTTTGGCATTGCGTGCCGCCGAAGGCGACCTGGCTCCGTTCCTCCAGATGGCCGGCCGGTAGAAATAAAGGAAAAACACTCATGTGGCTCCTACACGCAGCCATGCGCCGCCCGATCACCATTCTCATGGTGATCATTGGAGTCGCGCTCGGTTCCATTCTGGCGATCAGTCGCATGAAAGCCGACATCTTCCCGGACCTTGGGACACCGGTGATCTACGTGGCGCAGCCCTTCGGTGGCATGGACCCGGCGCAGATGGAAGGGTACCTGGTGAATTACTACGAGTACCACTTCCTTTATGTCAGCGGCATTGACTACGTCGAGTCGCGTTCGATCCAGGGCGCTTCAATCATGAAGCTTCACTTCCACGAAGGCACGGACATGGCTCAGGCCATGGCCGAAACCGTGGCACAGGTGAACCGGTCGCGTGCTTTCATGCCGCCCGGCACGGTGCCGCCCTTTGTGACGCGCTTCGACGCTGGCAGTGTACCGGTAGGCTACCTGGTGTTTTCCAGTGAGACGCGAGGTGTGGACGAGATCTCGGACTTGGCTCTTTTCCGCGTGAGGCCGTTGTTCTCGCGGCTTCCGGGCGTGTCGGCGCCGCCGCCCTTCGGGGGTACCGCACGCAGCCTGGTTGTGCACGCAAATCCCGACAAACTGAGAGCCTACCAGATGTCGCCGGACGAAGTGGTGCAGGCAATCGCGAAGACCAACACCCTGTCACCCTCCGGCAACGTGCGTATCGGCGAACTGAACCGCATCGCGCCTCTCAATTCGACCGTTACCGAAGCGGCCGAATTGAACAGTGTGCCCATCAGGCAGGGCCCCGGACCCACGGTTTACCTGCGCGATATCGGATACGCTGAAGACGGCGCCGACATTCTGACAAGTTATGCCCTGGTCAACGGACGCCGGGCTGTTTACATCGCGGCTACCAAACGTGCGGATGCCTCCACACTGGATGTGGTGCGCCGGATCAAGGATTCGCTTCCATCCTTTCAGACAGCGATTCCCGAAGATATCAAAGTTTCGTTTGAGCTTGACCAGTCTTTCTATGTCACAAACGCGCTCCGGGCACTTCTTCAAGAGGGCCTGATGAGCGCGCTCCTGACAGGTTTGGTGATTTTGATCATGTTGCGCAGTCTTCGCACGGCATTGGTCGTCGTCACCACGATTCCCGTGGCGCTGTTGTCGGCGGCGGTGGCGTTGTGGGCGGCTGGGCAATCGTTGAACCTGATGACGCTGGGCGGCCTGACGCTGGCCATTGGCATTTTGGTGGACGAATCCGTGGTCGCCGTTGAAAACATCCATACTCACCTGGGTCACACCAAAGGAGTCGCGCGCGCTGTGCTTGAAGCCAGCCGCGAGGTCGTGGTGCCCCGGCTGCTGGCGATGCTGTCCGTGGTGTCGGTGTTCGCGCCCGCTTTCTTCATGGAAGGGGTGGCCCGGGCCATGTTCGTCCCCATGGGGCTGGCGGTGGGTTTTTCGATGATCGCGTCCTACTTTCTGGCTAGCAGCCTCGTCCCCATCATGGAGACCTGGCTCAACCGCAAGCGAGGGACCTACTCCAACCAAGAGGAACGAGGCTCCTGGTTTGAGCGCTTCCGTGCGTCCTTCGGCGCGTTGTCACGGCATTTGATTCAACGCCGCTGGGCAATCGTCGCGGTCTATCTCATCGCGGCCGCAGGGATGCTTGTGCTCGTCGGCAGGAACCTTGGCACAGACATCTTCCCTCAGGTAGAAACAGGGCTGGTGCAGATGCGTCTGCGGGCTCCCACGGGTACCCGTGTGGAGCGGACCGAGCGGATAGTGCAGGATGTGCTGTCGGAGATTCGGCGTCTGGTGGGCGAGAACAACATTCAGAGCTCGCTGGCGTTCATCGGAGTGCAACCGTCCTCTTATCCGGTAAACCTGATTTTCCTCTGGACCAGCGGACCCCACGAGGCCGTGATGCAAGTGGCGGTGAAACCGGAAGCGGGCATTCCCATCACTGGGCTGCAGGACCGATTGCGGCAGCGGATTTCTGACATTGCGCCGGGGACAGGCCTGACGTTCGAAGCCGCCGATCTTGTCAGCCAAGTGATGAGCTTCGGCGCACCAACGCCCGTGGAGATCGCGGTGACCAGTCCGAACCTGGCGACGAACCGGCAGTACGCAGAATCGATTGCGGCCCAACTGAAGCAGGTAAGCACGCTGCGAGATGTCCAGCTTGGGGAGCTACTGGAGTATCCCACGGTGAACATACGCGTGGATCGCGAGCGCTCGGCCCAGCTGGGCGTGACGGTTTCTGAGGTGGGCCGCGCGCTGGGTCCCGCGACTTGGTCCAGCCGCTTCACAACACCGGTCTACTGGGCGGACCCGCGGTCGGGAATCGCCTACCAGGTGCAGGTTGAAGTGCCCCAATCTCAGGTTGCGTCCATTGAAGATCTGCGGCGGATCCCGGTCAAGAGCGGCGATGCGGCACCGACCCTGCTAGGGGACGTGGCAGACTTAAGCTACGGCAATATGTTTGGCGAGTACCATCGCTACAACATGCAACGAATGGTAACGGTGAACGCCAACATCAAAGGCACCGACCTCGACAGTGTCGCCTCGCAGGTCTCGTCTGTTTTGGGGAAGTTGCCTGAACCGCCGCGGGGCGTTACGGTAGCTGTGCGCGGCCAGATTGCGCCAATGAAGCTCATGGTGGACAACCTGTTATTAGGCCTGTCGCTCTCGATCCTCGCGGTCTTCATTCTGCTGGCTGCTTACTTCCAATCGATCCGAGTTGCGTTCGTGGTGCTCCTTGCAATTCCCTCGGTGCTGGCAGGAGTGGCGCTGGCGCTGTTTCTAACGCGCACCACGCTCAACCTCCAGTCGTTTATGGGCGCAATGATGGCGGTGGGAATCTCGGTTGCAAACACCATCCTTCTTTGCACCTTTGCAGACCAGACCCGGCGCCAAGGCGTTCCAGCAGCGGAAGCTGCGGCTGATGCGGCAGTGACCCGGGTGCGCCCGGTCCTGATGACCAGCATCGTCATGATCACAGGCATGCTTCCACTGGCGCTCGGCTCGGCGCAGACGGCACCGCTGGGCATTGCCGTCATTGGCGGACTGATAGCGGCGACGGTGACGACTTTGCTCATTATTCCGTCTGCCTTCGCGGTTGCGGAAGGGCATGGTGGGACAGCATCGCCATCGATCGATCCCGACGATCCAGCGAGCCCGCACTATGACGGTGCTGCCGAGACTCTGGGTCAAGCGTAGTCGAGTGTGAACAATGACAAACTCAAACTGGAAACTTGTGGGTGTGGTTCTTGGCGTCCTGCTAGCGGTCGAGTTGGGACTGAACGCTGAAGATTCAGGCGCTATTTCGGCAAAACTTGTTGAGGTCATCTCCAGGCCGCTTGCCGGAACAACGGTGCTCCCGGGCGAGCTGCGTGCATACCGCAGCGTCGACGTGTACGCCAAGGTTTCCGGGTTCGTCGACTCCGTGCGGGTCGACCGGAGTTCCAAGGTGCGCAAAGGCGAACTGCTCGCGACGATTGCGGCGCCGGAGATGGAAGCGCAGATCGCGGAGGCTCGGGCGCGGGCAGTGGCAGTCGAATCGCAACGTGCCGAGGCCGAGGCCAGGCGGGCCGCCGCGGAGAGCACTCTTGACCGCCTGCGGGAAGCGGCGAAAACGCCAGGCGCGGTCGCTGGAAACGATCTTGTGCTGGCCGAGAAAGGATTGGAGGCGGATCAGGCACGCGTTGCTTCCATCGAAAAAGGCATCGACGCTGCGAAAGCCTCCGTGTCGGCTCTTGAAGAAATGTTGCGTTACTTGAAGGTCGCAGCAGAGTTTGACGGAGCGATTACTGAGCGGATGATTCACGAAGGAAGCCTGGTGGGGCCACAGAGCAAGGGAGCGATGCCACTGTTCCGGCTTGAACAGGTCGACCGGCTGCGGCTTGTCGTTGCGGTGCCGGAATCGCTGGCCGGCGGAATCCGGCGCGGCGCCGCAGTTCAGTTCACGGTGTCCGCGTATCCCGGTGAGAAGTCCACGGGCGTTGTGGCACGTCCGGCACTTTCGGTGGATCCAAAGACACGGACGATGCCGGTAGAATTGGATGTCAGCAACTCAGGAGGCCGCTTGGCACCCGGCATGTACGCCGAGGTGGCTTGGCCGCAGGGACGAGGACGGAACAGCCTTCTGGTGCCGCCTTCCGCCATCAAGACGACCACAGAACGCGTCTTTGTGATTCGCGTTGTCAATGGCGTGGCCGAGTGGGTCGACGTGCGGCGCGGCGCACCCGAAGGACACCTGGTAGAGGTTTTCGCCAATCTGAAGCTGGGCGACAAGATCCTCCAGCGCGCCACAGATGAAATTCGGCCCGGTGCCAGGATCTCCCCACAGTGAGGCATTGAGGCTTGACGGTCTCTCAATTAATTCTTTGGTCGCTGCTCCAAGGCGGTTGCCTTCTGTTGCATCGGGAAGGCACAGCTTGTGCCCGGCAGACCGCTTCCTAAAATATCCGCTGGCCTCTGGACGATGCACCTGCGCTTCAGTCCCAGTCAGGGCACGCGCCCTACAGCACCTTGAGTGCTTTTGAGATTCTTGCCGAGGCCTCTTTGAGTGGCTTGGCTAGCTTATCGAAGGCGTCCGCGGAGATCTGTGCAGTGGTTCCAGTCACACTCAGCGCGGCAATTAACTCGCCAGGGGAATTAAACACAGGTACAGCCACACAGCGTACGCCCAACTCTTCCTCCTCGTCGTCAATCGAGTAGCCTTTGTGTTTGACCCGGCCAAGCTCCTGCCTGAAGCCCGCTGGAGATGTGATGGTCGCGTCTGTATACTTGGTGAAGGATTCGACAGACAGACAGTCACGGAGGGTCAGCTCGTTGCTGTAGGCCAGAAGAGCCTTTCCCAAGCCTGTACAATGGACGTCCGCCCTCTTCCCCACATAAGTGTCAAACTTAATCATGCCTGGGCCGTCTGTCTTCTGGATGAAGACGACATGCCCTTTTTCGATGACGGCCAGATGAGAGGTCAGGCGCGTCTGTTCCACTAGCCACCGCATATGAGGCAAGGCGACTTCGGGCAAAACCAAATCGTTCATCATGCCTCGGCCCAGACTGCAGATCTTGAGTCCAAGCTTGTATCTCCGCGAAGCCGGCTCGCGTTTTAGATACCCCAAACGTTCGAGAGTCAGAACGATGACGTGAGCGCTGCTCTTGGGGATCTTCAGCCTGCGGCTGATTTCGGAGATGTTCCAGCCCCTTCGCGTCCCGTCCAGCATTTCCATGATGGCGAACGCCCTTTCGATCGAAGTGGCGTAAGGCTTGTTTGACGGCGGCATAACGTGGCTCCGTTTTTTGTCCAAGATTGTGGACGAATCAGCCGTTGGATGTCAATGCGGCTGCCTTCAGCTCTCTTCTTACACCCTGAACGACCGCTTAAGAGTCTTGGACTCGCTGATTTGAAGAGTCTGTAGATGAGGTGATCCAGAATCCAGGCCGCTCAAATCTACCCTCGGCTTTTCTTATCGGCAGAGCTCCAACGGCCAAGATTGTTTCCAGTATATTGGACGAACGGGAATTATCGCTTGACTGAAAAAGGCCAGTGGATCGAAACTGAATTTTATTCAGTGAACAGAGTCCCTGTTTGAGATCTGGGCAAGTCAACGGACATCAACTCAAGCCCTAGCTGTCAGATGGAAATTCGATTGGCAATGATCGTGAGTGGAGATCTGGTGGCTTGTGAGTCGCCCTCAGAGACCGTCTCGGTGAGTGAGAGGAGCTCCCAGGGTGCAACAGCCAAACACATTGACATAAGAGTATGAAAAGACACGAGGAGGTTTCATGAAAGCGCAGCATGTTGGCAGAATGGTCGTCGTATTGTTTCTGGCAGTTCTGACTGCCAGTACCACACTGAATGCTCAAGTCGGAACCGAAGGCGCCATCCTGGGCGTCGTCACGGATGCCTCAGGCGCCGTGGTTGCCGGAGCGGAGGTAACCGTCGTCAATACCGGCACAAACTTGACGAAAAAGGCGACGAGCGATTCGCAGGGAAACTTTGAAATTCTCGCCTTACCCAGAGGGACTTATTCGGTTACGGTATCGTTCAGTGGCTTCAAGACCTGGGCTGTCGAGAAGACGGAATTGACTCTGGGAGAACGTAAGAGAATTTCTCCCGTGCTCAGCGTGGGCGAGATTTCAGAGAGGGTTACTGTTGAAGCCACAGCGGATTTAGTTCAGACGGAAAAAGGGTCGTTGGAAGCCACCATTGAGCAAAAACAGATCCTTGACCTTCCCTTGAATGGGAGAAACCCAGTGGAACTGGTCCGGCTCGTCCCAGGGATGCGCTATTTAGGCCAGCAGGGCGGAACAGAGAGGGCGACCATCGTCCAAGGTCTCGGCAGCCGGGAGGATGGCACTGAGTTCCAGCTCGACGGTTTGAACGCGAATGCTGGGATGGATGAGGGAGGCTTTGGTATCCCCAACGTCGACACCATCGCCGAGTTCAACGTGGAAACTTCCAACTTCAGCGCCGAGCATGGCCGCAACCCTCTTCAGGTGCTGGCGGTCACGAAGGGCGGCACCAACGCCATCCATGGAACGCTGTGGGAGTTCCATCGCAACAACAAGCTGGATGCCCGGAATACTTTTGCTTCAACAAAACCGAAGCTGATCCGCAATCAGTATGGCTACAGTGTGGGCGGGCCCATCATCAAAGACAAGACGTTCTTCTTTACCAGCTACGAGGGACTGCGGATCCGGCAGGAACGTATCTATAACTCAGTGACCATCCGCCCAGAGATGTTGCGAGGCGATTTCTCGCAGAGCGGAAAATTCATCCGAGACCCACTGCGAACAGGAGCTTGCAACGCGACGGATCAGACTGCCTGTTTCCCCGGCAATATCATTCCACAGAACAGGTTTAGCACGGCTTCCAATTTTCTGCTTCCGCAAGTGTTGCTGCCTAACTTTGGTGCAGACCGCTTCCGGGCCGTTGGTTCAATACCCTCAGACAACGACGAGTTTACCGTTCGCATCGACCAGCAGATCACTGAAAAACAGCGCATTTACGGACGCTATGTGATTAGCGACTACCAGAACCTGAGCCGTGACTATAAGCCCGACGTCACCCGTACGGACAACATCCGAGGACAAAGCTTGGGAGTCAACTATACCTACTCCATCAATCCCACTACTTTGTTTACGTTGGGAGCAAACTATCTGCGCAACTTGGATGCCTTCGTGACGCCCGTTGCCGGGAAGGATAACCTTGCCGTCCAGGCAGGTATTCAGGGATTCCCTACGGCTGGTCGGGAAGACTGGATTGGGTTGCCTACGGTTGGATTTACTGGCTACCAAGGGTTCAACGCTCCTTGGGGCACACCGGGGCGGCTCTGGTTTGAGTCTCGGGGAGGCAAAGCCAGCGTCAACCTGATTAAGGGTGTGCACTCACTCAACATCGGTTATGAATTTCAGGACCGAACCACCTACGGTCGGCACGGGTCGGGGAACTCCAGGGGTACCTTTGGTTTCAACGGCCAGTACACGGGTGATGGTTTTGCGGATTTCTTGTTAGGCTATTTGCAGAGCTCCTCCAGGAACTATCCGATTCAGACTTTCGGGATGGCCAACACTCCCTACTCCGGAATCTACGTTCAGGATTTTTGGAAGGTTTCGCCGAACGTCACCGTGAACCTGGGAGTCCGGTTTGATATCTGGCACAAGCGTGCCGCCATTCGGGGAAACCATTCCGCCTTTGATCTGAAGCTGGGCAAAGCCATTGCCGGTGAGAACAAGGAAGGCAAGGTGGATCTGACGGCCCAGCCGGTGGCACCCTTCCTGGCTGCTGCCACTGCGGGTCTATGGGTTCCAGCTTCACAGGCGGGATATCCGCGAGGACTGTTCAGCGGCGAGAGCTACGTTTCTCCAAGGCTAGGGATCGCCTGGCGGCCGCTGGGCAACAGTGATTTAGTGGTGCGCGGCGGTTATGGAATCTTCTTGAGCCAGATTCGAGGGAACACCATTGCCTCGGCCATCATTGGGCCTCCCTACTGGACTTTTGAAACGCAGGGATGGGGGCCCAATCAACTGCAGCGCTGGGAGACGGCTTGGCCAAGCGACCCGACGGCGTTTGTGTCGCCCTCCGTCACAGCGCCTGTCATCGATCTGCAATCGAACAAGTACCACCAGTGGAACGTCTCAATTCAGAAGTCACTGCCGGGAGATTCTGCCCTGACGGTCTCTTACGTCGGCAACAAGCTCCTGGACGGCATTGCCCAGTACAACTACAACAACGTTCCCGCGGGATCTTATACGAATTTGCAGGCAGCGAAACCCTATCCACTCTTTGGCGACGTCAACCTGTACGACAATCGAGGGAAGTCCTGGTACAACGGGCTGCAGCTGAAATGGGAAAAGCGTTTCAGCAAGGGACTTTCCTATATGGTTTCCTACTCTCTCTCCAGGCAGACCGACGAGGACGGGGGGGAAGGGATCTGGGACACGCCCACTCCGTTTGCACCGGCGGGGTACAACAAAGGACGGGCTTCACTCGATCGAACTCACATCCTGGCGATTAACACCGTTTATGAGCTGCCTTTTGGCAAGGGCCGCCAGCATTTGACCAACTTGCATCCGGTAGCCAACGCCATCTTGGGTGGATGGCAATTGGCCGGGATCTATAACTTCGTGTCTGGCCAGCCGCTCAGTTTCATCGTTCCGGGCGCCACTCTGGGTAATGGCTGGAACACGCGGGCCAATCTCAGTTCTATTGATGCCCTGAATGTTTCCAATCCAGGGCCGGACGGCTGGTTTAATCCAACTGCGCTGTCAGCCCCTGCTGCGCGCACCTTCGGAAACTCGGGATTGAACATCTTCGAGGGTCCGGGCAGCCACGTCTTTGATTCGAGCTTGACGAAGAACTTCTACGTGACCGAGCGCAAGTACCTGCAGTTCCGTTGGGAGATGTTCAACATGCCTAACCACGTCAATCTCAGCAACCCGAACACCACGATTGGTCTTGCCGCCACAGGCAAGATCACGTCGGCTGGGCCGGCGCGATCCATGCAGTTGGGGTTGAAGTTTGTCTTCTGACGGCGAGCGCAGTCGCCGGATTCTACAGCCTGGCATTTGTTACGCAAATGCCAGGCTTTTTCTTTTTGGGAGTGTAGCAGCGGTCTATGACCGCCGCAGTCGCTCCCGTTCAGGCGGGTCTGCGCTCATGGAGCACCGCTACAATTGCTTTACAGGAGAAGGGGGATCCAGGTGCAGCCTCTATCGAGAGCTCAGGCAATACCAAGCGAACGCTGCGTCCAAAAACGCGACGCACCCGAATGTCTCAAGAGGCTTCGTAGCGCAGACCCGTGCTTTGTGCGGGTCTGCGGCTTGAAAAGCAGCGATCGCGATCCTTCTGCTGTTCAGCGGTAGGAAGAAAACCGCAGACCGGCACCCAACGCGGGTCTGTGCTACAGATGTCCCTCGTGACGTCTCCAAGACAGATCCCGCGGATGCCGCGCTGGTGCGCTTTCCTGAGAACCGTGAAGTCCTCTATCGAGAGCTCAGCCAATGGCAAGCGAACGGTGCGTCCAAAAACGCGACGCACCTGAATGTCCCAAGAGGCTTCGTAGCGCAGACCCGTGCTTTGTGCGGGTCTGCGGCTTGAAAAGCAGCGACCGCGATCCTGCTGCTGTTCAGTGCGCAGGAAGAAAACCGCAGACCGGCACCCAACGCGGGTCTGTGCTACAGATGTCCCTCCTGACGTCTCCAAGACAGATCCCGCGGATGCCGCGTTGGTGCGTTTTCCTGAGAACCGTGAAGTCCTCTATCGAGAGCTCAGCCAATGGCAAGCGAACGGTGCGTCCAAAAACGCGACGCACCTGAATGTCTCAAGAGGCTTCGTAGCGCAGACCCGTGCTTTGTGCGGGTCTGCGGCTTGAAAAGCAGCGATCGCGATCCTGCTGCTGTTCAGTGCGCAGGAAGAAAACCGCAGACCCGCACCCAACGCGGGTCTGCGCTACAGATGTCCCTCGTGACGTCTCCAAGACAGATCCCGCGGATGCCGCGCTGGTGCGTTTTCCTGAGAACCGTGAAGTCCTCTATCGAGAGCTGAGGCAATACCAAGCGAACGGTGCGTCCAAAAACGCGACGCACCCGAATGTCTCAAGAGGCTTCGTAGCGCAGACCCGTGCTTTGTGCGGGTCTGCGGCTTGAAAAGCAGCGATCGCGATCCTTCTGCTGTTCAGTGCGCAGGAAGAAAACCGCAGACCGGCACCCAACGCGGGTCTGCGCTACAGATGTCCCTCCTGACGTCTCCAAGAAAGATCCCCCGGATGCCGCGTTGGTGCGTTTTCCTGAGAACCGTGAAGTCCTCTACCGAGCACTCGTCCCGGTTCCTTCTTCAAGAGTGAGAATCTGATTAGCGCGGAGTTTCGAAAAGACTTCTTCCTTTCCACTTGGCCACCAAACATGCAATTCGGCTGCTTCGCCCGCAGCGCCCAGCCCCAAATGAACCCGTGGGTCATTTCCTGACAAATAACTTTCACCCGAGCGCACCGTAGCGTATTGCTTGCGGCCTCCCGCAAGAACTTGCACGCGAGCGCCGATTCCGTCCCGATTGCTCGACCGGCCGACAGTCTTGATTGTCAGCCAACGGTTTCCGCTGGGAGAGATGTTCTCCAGGAGGCTGGAGGCTGCGTCTACGTTTGTATAAGCGATGTCCAAGTCGCCGTCATTGTCGAAATCGGCATAAGCCGCTCCACGCGATGAGTGAATGGTGACTTCGGGCAAGCAACGCTGGCCGATTTCGGCAAACGTCCCGCTAGCAGTCTGGCGAAAAACCAGGGGACGCTGGGAATACTTCTCTCGCAGGCTAGCGACTTTGTCAGCCTGAGGGTAGACATGACCGTTCACGGTGAACAGGTCGAGGCGGCCGTCGTTGTCCAGGTCTGCGAAGGAGGCCCCCCATCCTAAAAAAGGAATGGTGGGCGTAGCGATGCGGCTTTCGGCGGACACATCCATAAAAAGCTGCTTCCCGGCGTTCTTGAACAGTGTGTAGTGCTCTTCCGCAAAAGTGGTCACCAGGACGTCCATGAAGCCGTTGCCATCGTAGTCGCCGACAGCCACACCCATATTCGCCTGAGCAATTCCTTCGATTGGATAAGCCACGCCCCAAACTTCCCCGACTTCCTCGAATCTTCCCGCACCTTTGTTGTGGTAGAGATAGTTTCGTGACCGGTCATTGGCGACAAACAGATCCAGCTTGCCATCGTTGTCGAAGTCTTCGAAGGTGGCCGTGAATCCAAACAGGAGATCTTTGTCCGTGACGCCCGCGCTCGCAGTGACATCTGCAAACGTTCCATCGCCATTGCTGTGGTAGAGAACGTCGGGCGCACCCTTCATACCCGGCGGCCCGCAATAGACCGAGTGACCTTTCCAGCTGCATTCCTTCTGCGGCTCGAGCATTTGTGCCGAGTCGAGGTATCCAGAGACAAACAGATCGAGAAACCCGTCGTTGTCGTAGTCTCCGAAAGTCGCGCCCGAATACCAATTGAAACGCCCCTTCACGCCTGCCTGTTTGGCCACATCTTCAAACGTTCCATTCCCGCGATTCTTGAAGAGACGGCACTCTCCCACATTGGTCACAAACAAATCGACGAAACCGTCGTTGTTGTAGTCGGCAGCGGCGCAGCCCGTTCCCCAGGCTTTCGACGCGACGCCGGCCTTCTCGCCCACTTCGGTAAAAGTTCGGTTGCCATTGTTTCGATAGAGATAATTTTGCGTTCCGCGATGCGGAGCTGTGCCGCTGGACCGCAATTCCTCCAGCGTTGACCCATTGACGACGTAAAGGTCGAGGAGGCCGTCGTTGTCATAATCCAGCCAGCAAAGGCCACTGCCGTTGATCTCGATGACCGCAGTTTTTTGCAGGCTTCCGGACCGCGTGATCCCATGGAATCCTGCTTTACTGCCAATGTCTCGGAACAGAATCTCTCCGAAGCCACTCTGCGATGGTTTCTTGTCGGTGCCAAAAACCACTATTGCAACGAGAACCGCAACGGAAAGCACCTGCAGGGAAAACCGTGGAAGTTGGCGCATTTTCGAGGGCAGGGCATTGGAAGGATGCTTCAGAGGCATTCGACTAACCAGCCTTAATCTCATTGTGGCGTGCCCGGATCAGAGGACTGGCTCTTCTCGAGCGCTTTGGCGCGAGCTAGAGCTTCCTGCGAACCCTGCAGATCACCTTTCTCTTTCAAGGTCATGCCCAGGGCCAACTGGATTTGAGGATTCCGAGGCGCCAGGCGAGCGGCTTGGCGGAAGGCGCTTAGTGCTTCATCGATCCGATTGAGGGAACGAAGTGCCAGCCCCTTGTTGAAAATGGCTTCGACGTACTGAGAATTCAACTCTACAGCTCTCTCAAAGTGCTCGACTGCTTTGTCGGCCTGCTCGTTTCCGGAAAGGACCAGTCCGACGTTATTGTGCGTCTCTGGAAAATACGGGTCCAGCTGAAGGGCGGTCTCAAACTCCTGGAGGGCTGCATCGTTGTTGCCTGTTTGAAGCAGAACTGTGCCCAGGTTGTGGTGGGCTCTTGCATTCTTGGGCTCCAGTTGAACAGCCTTCGACAGCGCTGCAATTGCCCGCGGCAGATCACTTTTGGAGGCCAGGGCCAATCCAGTGTACATGTGCGCAGGCGCCGAAGTGCCATCCTTCGCCAAAGCCTCGCTGAAGCGGCCCAAACTGTCCTCGATGTCTCCTTTCCTCAGGCTAGAGACACCTTGGTTAATGAGTCGATCGATCTCTTCCTGGCGTTGACGTTTCTGGCGGCTTGCCTGCGACTTTTGAAGTTCCTCTCGTCCTTCCGCAGTGAGCCCCTTGCGGATCAACGTTTGTCCATACGTGTACCGGACGTCCGCGTCTTCCGGTGCCTGGCTCAAGATCTGCTCGCACTGCTTCGACGCTTCGTCCCATCTTTCCTCCAGAACTAAAATCGAAACCAGTTGTCGCCTTGGCTCCAGCGCCTTGGGATTCAACTCTATTGCCCGTTCGAACGAACCAACGGCCTTCTTGTACTCTCTGGCATTGCGATGCAGCAATCCTAAGTTGAAATGAGCCTCCGGATTCTTCGGATCCAATTGCAGGGCCTTTTCGAGCAGGTTTCTCGCTTCGGCGCTCTCCTGGTCGCCAAGATTCACGGCCAGATTGACGAGCGAATTCACATCCCTGGGATTCAGCTGCAAAGCCTTCCGGTATTCTTCGCTGCCCAACCCCTTGCCGGGTTTTGATCCATCCAGGGTCACTCCGAGATTGTAGTGAGCTCTTGCGGAGCTGGGTGCCAGCTGCACGGCTTTCATATGCAGACGAATAGCGTGCTGCCATTCTTTGAGTTCGCCGTAGGCGATACCCAGTTCAATCAGAATCAGCAGGTTTGCCGGTTCGTGACGTAAAGCCCGGTTCAACTCCAGAGCTGCCCCATTCCAGTCTGACTTTTCTGAAAACCCGACTGCCTTTTCGTAGTGCGCCCTGGCTTGGGCGGAGCGAAACCGCGGCGCCTCCGTGGCTAATTCAAGGCTCACAGTCCATGCCAAGCTGAGGACTAGAATCAGAAAAGTTCCGCATGTCGCCCGCGACTGGGTAAGGTGCGTCCCACGACCCACGAAAATCATGTAGCGCAGACCGTGCTTTCTGCGGTCTGCGGCTTTTCGTCTCCGAATTGGCCCAAAGCCGCAGACCTCCTTGAGAAGCAGCCGGTCTTCGCTACGCGATCGTATTCTCAAGAGAGCTCTTGCGAGTAGAGCGGGGCGCATCGAGTTTGGTCTTCAGTATTACTTCTGCTCGATCACGAGAACGGCGTCGATCCTGGGATCGACTTCGACTTGAGGGGCCTTGGATCCAGGCCACAAGACCTCCACACGGTCCACCTTGGCCTTTTCTCTCAAGCCAAAGTGGAGCACGGGGCTGCTCTGGGTGAGATATCCCCCACTGGAATGAGCCTCGCGATACTGAACGAGGTCGCCTGAGACCACCTTGACTCGAGCGCCGAAACCGTCACGATTAGCAGTCTTACCACGCAGGCGAATCTGCAGAGAACGCCGCTTCGAACTGTCGTTGCGAAAGAGATAGGGTTCATGATTGAAGTTGCTTGTCACTAAGTCCACGTCTCCGTCGCCGTCAAAGTCGGCTGCAGCAGCGGCTCGTGAGCTTCGGGAATATGGGTCGCCTTTGATCTTGAATCCATCCAGGTATTTGCCTCGGGCCGGGGGTTCGAGGCCGGCGGCTTCCGCTGCCTCGGTGAAGCGAAGTCCTTTTCCAGTGTTCATCATTAGCAGGTTAGGCCAGTAGACAAAGGGATACCCCATGCCGGCCGGGACAAAGAGGTCCAACCAGCCGTCGCTATCAAAATCTTCTGCCAGAATTCCCCAGGGCCAGAAGTTTTCCAGACCTGTGGCTTGCGATCGTTCAACGAAGGTTCCGTTCCCGCGGTTGAGAAAATAAGTGTTACCGAAGAGAACCCACTTGGCCCGCGCATCCTCAGGCTTTCTCACTACTTTCCAACCGTTGGCCATTTTCCCTCGGGGCGTATCATATTTGGCTCCAACATCCACCACGCTGGTGGGATCGTGGTGCGTCCACATATCGGAGTGCATATCGACGACATAAAGTTCAGGATAACCATCGTTCGTTGCGTCGAAGAACAAAGCTCCCATGGCGCCCCACGAGGTTCGTCCCAGCACCTTCTGAGTTACGTTCGTGAAGGTCCCGTCGTGGTTGTTGTGGAAAAGATTATTGGCTCCAAACATGTTGGACGTGTACAGATCGGGGTATCCATCGCTATCGTAGTCACCAACAGCCACGTCTCCGTTCCACTGGTTTGAGTTGATGCCCGATCGCTGGGTGACATCAGTGAAAGTGCCGTCACCATTGTTTTTGAAGAGGATGTCTGGCTCGCCGCCGTGGTCGGCCTCGGGATTGCCAACAATGTAGTTGAGGGGAAGATTGATGCCGCGGCGGGCATAGGGCGCATCGGGACTCGTTTCAGCAGTAGTGAACGGCCCGATGTTAGAGACGTAGAGATCCAAGTCGCCGTCAAGATCGTAGTCGAACCAGAGAGCGGCACTGGAATGGCCGTTGTGGCCGACCCCAGCCTTTTTTGAGACATCCTCAAACGTTCCATCACCGCGATTGCGGAAAAGATGGTTTCCCGTCCGATAAGCTGTCACGTAGAGATCCGAATCGCCGTCGTTGTCGTAGTCACCAAAAGACCCGCCAACAGAGACGTCTTCGGGCAGATCCACTCCAGCCCTCCGAGCTGTCTCTTCAAACTTGAAGTTACCTTTGTTGATGTAGAGAGCGTTAGGACCCAGGAAGTCCAGCAGATAGATGTCCATGCGCCCGTCGTTGTTCACATCGGCAACCAGGACTCCCGAACCGTGGTCATACTGATTCATGCGATAGTTTTCGCCTTGCTCGCTAGGAAAGAAATGGTGGTGAAAACTGATCCCTGACTCTCTTAGAACGTCAGTAAAACGCACCAAAATCCGATCTTCTGCTTTCTGTGGAAACAGCAATCGAGACGCAGAAAAAAGCAAAAACAATGGAAGTGCCAAAAGAAGTGCCAAGCTCGATTTTTGGACCATAGCTTTTCTTGAGCCACACTGGCTTCGAGAGCGGACAAGTTTTCGTATTTTAACACAGGCTTCACCCACACTCGCCTTGCTTGAGAGCTCGTGGATTCCCCCGCTCTCGTTCCAACTGGCCGAGAGCTGTGCCTTTGCTGTCCCGGTCGCCTAGGCGCGGTGTCCTCACCGCGCCGTTTTCCAAAAGCAATGGCATCTCGAGGCGAGCTGAGGACCGCCCCGCTTGCCTGCCGTCCGTGTCCAGACGAAAACAAAATCCCGCTTCGCCGCGCATAACGGGCTAGCCGAGGGGCTGCGCGCTCGAGTTCCCGGCAGGGTGCGTTCCGCTCTTCAACGCATCAGCGACGTCGGTTGCACAGGCTGCGCCGGAGGCGCGACGCTTCCTGCGCCTTGACGGTCGTCCAGACTTGTCCAGAATTGTGGACGATCTGCCGATTAGCTTCTGCAAATGGATTGTATTTCTCTCGGAGTTCCGTTCTGGAGTCTGCCCAAGAGTTCGGTCCGACATGGCTGGAGGCGCGCATGAAGAACGTCCGGCGCGCACAAAGCTGCGTAAAGCGCGGATGGCGTTCTCCGATTTCCTGATTGCCGAATACGGTAAGACCGGTTGAAAACTCGTGTCCAGAATCATGGATGTCCGGCAAAAAGCCCTTGATCCGGCAGCTTGCGGGCTGTTACCTTCAAAGTAATCGGGTTGGCTTGTGGAGCGGAGCTGAGTTGTCACCGAGGCGGCATGGCTTAGGCAGATGACCGCTGGGAGACGAAGGCATGAATCGTCGATCGGTTGCTGCGCTGACGATTTGTTTGTCGGCAGGCTGGCTGGCGTCAGGGGTTCTCTCGTCGGCGACGCTGCGGGCCCAGGGACTGCGGCCAGAGCCGCAGCTGCTTTCCACTTTTCCATTGGGCGCCACTCGCGGCAGCCATCCTCGCGTCGAGATTCGCGGGCAGCACCTCGGCGATGTCTATGCGGTCTGGACTGACTGCTCGTCCATCACGGCGGAAATTAAATCGGTGGAGGCTCAACCCGAAGAACCCGGAGCTTCGGCAAAGGCAGCGCCCGTGTTCCGCGTCTCCTTGAAAGTGTTCGTGTCCAGCGACTCCGGCGTTGGGACGCATTTTTTGAGAGTCGTCTCACCGCTGGGTGTTTCCAATCCGCTCTCCTTCATCGTTTACAACGAACCTGTGACCGTCGAGTCGGATCTGCCAGCCGATGCCGAGTCTGCCGCAAGGCGATTGCCAGCCTTGCCCATAGTGGTCAGCGGAAAGATTGGCACAGCCGGTGAGGTGGACACTTACTCGTTTGAGGCACAGGCAGACCAGGAGCTTTTTTTCGAAGTGCTGCATACGGGCAAGTTGGATCCACAGTTGTCGGTGCTGGAGCCTGCCGGAAGCTGGTTTGACCCGCAAGCCCTCAAAAGGCTGGCGTTCAACGACGAGCCAAACACGGCTTCGAAAAACCTTAGCCCTGCGCTTTCATACCGCTTCGATCGCAGAGGACGCTACCTGGTAACCGTTGGGGGATTTCTCGGTCGCGGCGGTCCCGATAGCTCGTACCAGTTGCGTATCGTACCGGGAGCACAGGAAGGGGCAGCGATGTCGGCGCCGAGGATGGCGCACGAACCCGGAGGATACTGGCAGGAGCGCAGTTTCGCTCGCGCTCTGCTCCCGGACCGGCTGAAGGCACTGGAACACAGAACGGTCGTCGTGCCCAGAACTGAACCTTCGGCCGAGAGTGCGTCCAAAGCATCTGGTGCTGCTTCAAATCTCGCCGGGAATGAAGGGTCGCCGAAGTTGAAGGCTCAAGAGGCAAAGTTCTCCGCTGAACTGGCGCTAATCGAGGAGTCGAGCGGTGAGGAATCTCGCGCGATTCTCCTTCCCGCCTTGATCGAAGGAACGATCGAACAGCCCGGAGATGCGGACCGGTTCAGATTTCGCGTGAACGATGGCGCCCGCCTGGCCTTTGAACTTGAAACTCCGGCGACGCCTGCGCCCTTGCTGGCGCCACGCATCGGTGTTTTCGACGAAGCCGGCCAAGAGATCCTGAACAACGTGTTCGCGTTCGTTCAGGGAAGCGGCGAGTTCATTGAAAAAGTTTTGGAGCCCAAAGTCACCTGCAAGTTCGAGCGCGGTGGAGAATATTCACTGGAGATCCGTGACCTTACCTCGAGAAACGGCGGCCCCGATTTTCACTACCGCGTTGTTATCCGGCAACAGATTCCTCATGTCGGAAGAGTGGAGATGGCCTCCTCCTTCGGCAGGGCCTTGGACGGTACTATCACGAGGGGGCCGGAAATTCAGCAGTTGAACCTCGCGCCGGGAGAGACAAAGAAAATCGGCATCCTGACCGAACACGAAGAAGGATTCGAGGGCCAGGTAGCTCTCGGCTTTGAGGGCTTGCCTCCGGGTGTCGAGGTTTTTCCAGCCACCGAGGTCGAGCCTGAAAGAGCGCGTCCGCTCGACGAAGGCAAGAAAGAGCGCTTCCGCCCGAGCCAGCAAGTGGCAACAATTCTGCTTTCCGCCAGCACGGATGCAGCTACAACCCGTTTCCCAGTCGTGGCACGCCTTAAAGCCCGGCCGGTGGTGAATGGAAAAGTCGGGCAGTTTCTGCACGTGCAGACACTTCCGGTGATGGTGGTGAAGCCGGTCGAAGACTCGCCGGGAAAATTGGAGCGCAGGGACGGTGAAACGCAGAAGTGAACAGAGGAAATCACAGCCTTGCAAAGGGGCGTTCATGCTAGGTTTCTTCAAGCTATTCAGGATCTCCAGCCTTTCAGTCTCGGCATCGCGCTGCCTGCGTCTCCACGTTTCGGCGGTTGGATTTGTGTTGCTGCCCGGCATTGTGCTCAGTGTTGGAGTTCTCATCTCTCAGCCGAAAATTGCCGCCGGAAAAAAGGGTTCACTATTGTCGCTGCGGCTTGTTCCAGAAAAACCAACGCTCTGGGGAGCGCAAGGCAGCCAGCGCTTTGTTGTGGTAGGAAAGTATGCAGACGGTTTGGAGCGCGATGTGACCCGTTTTAGCCGGTTCTCGATCTCCGACCCAGCCATTGCACAGGTGGGCGCGGCAGGTCGCGTTACAGCCCGGCGCGACGGCCAAACGGTGTTGCGCGTTGAGCTCGAAGGCCAGACTGCAGAAACAATGCTCTTCGTTCAAGAAGCACACAAGCAAAGACTGCCCAGCTTTAGGCGCGACGTGGAAGCCGTCCTCACGCGGCGGGGCTGCAATGACAGCAGTTGTCACGGCGGCGTGAAAGGCAGGGGCGGGTTCAAGCTTTCACTCAATGGCGCCTATCCTCGCGAAGACTACCGGTGGATTCTGGAGGGAGGAACCTATCAGGTACTCACTGACGAGGTCACGGGAGCCAAGGTCCCGCGCGTCGATCTGAAAGAGCCTGAAAAGAGCCTGCTGCTGCTGAAACCGACATTCAGCATTCCCCACGGCGGGGGTCCGCGCTTTGAAGTGGGCTCCACCGAATATCAGACGCTGCTCAACTGGATTGGCAGCCGGGCGCCTTACGGGGAGGAGAATAACAGCGCAGGCAAAATTGAAGGCGTTGAGGTCTTTCCGTCGGAAGCTGTGCTGGATTCAGCGGGCAAACAGCAACTGCTGGTGACGGCACGGCTGTCGAACGGCCGGCAGGAGGATATTACTGATGAAGTGCTTTACGTCTCAAACAATCCCGACATCGTTAAGGTGTCCCCGCAAGGCCTGGTGGAAGCCGTAAAGTCGGGCGAAACTGCCGTGCTGATTCGTGCGCCCGGAAACAACCTGAGCGCCAGTTTCGGAGTCATCTCGCAACCGATTGCTGATTATCCTAAGATGGAGCCCAGGAACTTTATCGACGCGCAGATTTTTGCCAAGCTGCGCAAGTTTCAGATTCTGCCCTCTTCGCTCGCGAGCGATGAAGAGTTTCTCAGGCGCGTGTGCTTGGATGTGGCGGGCACCCTGCCTCCACCCACTCGGGTCCGCGAGTTTCTTGCCGATCGGGATGTGAAGAAGCGTGAGAAGCTTCTTGAAATTCTTCTGAAGTCTCCCGAATTTGTTGACTACTGGACTTTCCGCTTTGCCGACCTCTTCCGCGTTGCGTTGCATCCGAGCGGCGGGAACGCCAAGTTCAGCCAGTTCTACTGGGAGTGGCTGCGCCAGAGCATTGCGGAAAACAAACCCTACGACCGGATCGCGCGGGAGCGTATTGCGGCCCAGGGGTACGATGGAGCCTCGCGGCATTATCTGCCTATCCTGCAGCCGCCTCTTCCTCAAGACGCCGTAGCCGAAGAAGTGCGCGTCTTTCTCGGCCGGCGAATTGACTGTGCCCAGTGCCACAATCATCCGTTCGAAAACTGGGCTCAGGACCAGTTTTGGGGAATGGCGGCCTTCTTCAAGAGGCTGACGTTTTATTGGTTTGTAGAAGTCGGGAGTGAAGCCATTGTTCTGGATGACCCGGACGGTTACAGCCGGCGCGGCAACATGGGAAAGATCATTCATCCGCGCACGAAGAAGGAAGTCGAGCCCGCCTTCTTTGATGGGACGGTTTTGCCGGCGGCGGCGAGAAGCGATCCACGAATGGCGCTCGCCAGGTGGATGGTTGCGCAGCCTGAATTTGCCGAGACGGCGGCAAATCGAATGTGGAGCTTGTTCTTCGGCAAAGGCATCGTGAATCCGGTAGACGACTTCCGCTCAACGAATCCCCCGACACATCCGGAGTTGCTGAAGGCCCTGGCTCGCGACTTCCAGCAGCATGGATATGATCTGAAGCACCTGATCCGGCGTATCGTCCATTCCCGAACCTACCAGCTCTCCAGCGAACCGAATGATACGAACAAGGACGACCGAACGAATTTCTCACGGATGGCGCCGCGACCACTGGATGCAGAAGTTCTGCTCGACGCGATTTCTCAAGTGACGGAGGTTCCGGAGATCTTTCGTGCCGGAAGCGGACAGGCGCCGCTGGGAACGCGTGCGATTCATCTCAAAGAGCCAGACATGTACCCGTCGCAGTTCCTGGATGTTTGCAATCGGCCGACGCGGCAAATGGTGCCGGAGCGAAACTCGAAGCCCAGCTTGAGGCAGGCGCTGCATCGGCTGGCAGGCACGACCTACACCGACAAACTGGCGGCTCCGGGTGGCCGCATTGACCGGCTGTTGGCAAGAAACGCTTCGGATCGGGAGATCATCGAAGAGTTCTATCTCAACGCGCTCTCCCGCTTTCCAACCGAGGGGGAAAGAACCACCCTTGAGGCTGCAATGCGTTCTGAACTGGACTTGAAGAAGCCCCGCCGCCAGGTGGTGGAGGACTTCTCCTGGGCGCTGCTCAATTCGCAAGAGTTTATGAACCATTGAGAACAATGAACAGCTTGATCTACGTCTGTTGCGAAGTTGGCCGATCTCGCAGATAGATTCGGCCCCCTTGGACAAGGGGGGCCGTGAATAAATTGATGCTTGACTAGCGATATCGCTATGATAAGATGCCTGCATCTTGAATTCTTTTACGGAGGCCGCGATGGGCTACCAGTCCAAGGTGCAGGTGATCGAGGGTCGAGAAATCAAATTCCCTGTGTCGGAAATTCGATTTATTCACAGCTTCCGGCGCATAAGGGGGAGATCAAGAGGGGGTCTTCATTGACTCCGACCCCCTGCCGCGAAAAGACGCGGCGTCCCCCTTGGAAAAGGGGGACGAATGTAGAATAGAAACTCTAGGCAGACCTACTGCTTCTCAAGGAGGTCTGCGCCTTTGGGCGAATTCGGAGACGAAAAACCGCAGACCGCAAAACGCACCGTCTGCGCTACATGATTCTCATCTATCGTAGTGCCGCCTAGACACGGGAAACTCCTTCATTTCAATTTCGAACGGAGATGGTCAAGACCATGTGGCGTCGTCAAATTTCGCGACTTCGGGCCGTCCTCACTTTTTTCCTTTTCTCCATTCACTCTCTGTCCATTCAGCATGCCGTGGCTGAGACCGCAGTCGTCGTTGACACACCCATGAGCCCGCCGACATGGGCACTCATGGAACGTGCTCTGCTGAATGCCAACTCGCGAGCTGTGGAGGCGTTCGCCGCAAAGTACATAGACGCGCGGGGCTATCTGCTGCACACCCCCCGCTGGGGAACGTTGGATGGCCCCGACGACGCCATCGAAACCTACTACAACTGGACGCTGTTGCATGCGTTGGGCGGTTCTGACTCAGTGCTGCAACTCTACAAGAAGGGGCTGGAAGGGCACCTGCGCCAGTACAAAGAGCTTCGGACCCAGAAGACCGAACTCGCAACTAACGGGGCCTATCACAAAGAGTTCATCACGATGTCGGATTGGTTTCACACCGGCGAGGGGATGAGAGCTTTTTTCCTGTGGGGACTTTCAGAACCTACGAACCTCAGCCTGGTGCAGCGGATGCGCCGCTTCGCCGGCCTCTACATGAATGAAGATCCCGAAGCACCGAACTACGATCCTGAAAAGAAGATCATCAAGAGTATCTGGAACGGCTCCCAAGGGCCCATGATGCATAAGGCGACGACTTACGATTGGGTCGGAGATCCGGTGCCTGGAACCTTTCATCTTCTCCACAATGCGGCAGGCAGTTCCAAGATGCTGGACTTCACGGCGTGGTATCCCCGTATGCTGGCCCACTGTGATGAATACCTCGACTCGGTCGGAGACAATTTCCTGAATATGGCGGCAACGCTCCTGGGCCTCAACGCCTATGCTCTGACCCACGAAGACAAGTATCGCAGCTGGACCCTCGAATACATGAATGCCTGGAAGGAACGAACTCGAAAAGCTGGCGGAATGATTCCTTCCAACGTCGGGCTGAACGGGGAACCTGGCGGGGAGTATGAAGGCCAGTGGTGGAAAGGAACTTACGGCTGGAACTTCACCATCTTCGATGGGGAGCTGCAACAGATTGCCCACCGCAATCGGTTTGACGACGCGTCATGGCCCGGCTTCTCCATTGCCTTGCTTCTGACCGGCGACCTGTCTTACGTCGATGTGCTGCGCACCCAGCTGGATCTTCTGTACAAAAGCAAAAAGGTTGAGAACGGCAGAACGCTGCTGCCTCAAATGTATGGAGATCCGCGAGGCTACAAACACAAGGGCAAGCCGGAGTTCTACCACTACACCGAGAACTCCTTTGCCGATCGGCTGACCGAGATTTACCTCTGGTCGATGGACCGCAAAGACCTGGAACGCATTCCGACGCGGGAAGGATGGGTTGGTTTTTTGGAGGGCAATAACCCGGGGTATCCCGAAAAAGCGCTTCAAGCTGACTTCGAGTACATCCGCTCCCGCATGGAGCGGATGCGCAACGATCCGACCTCTCCCGATACGCGCCTGGCCGATTACCTGCTGAATATCGTACCGCCCACAACCGACCACCTGGTGCAGCTCACATTGGGTGGTTACTTTGCTGGAGGCCGAATCTGGGTGCTTCACAGCCGTCTGCGCTATTTTGATCCCGAGAAGCGGAGATCGGGACTTCCCAGGGACGTTGCCGCACTGGTCGAAAAACTGGCGTCGGACTCAGTGACCGTAACGCTCGTCAACACAAACCCCATTGAAGCTCGCAGCCTTAATGTGCAGGCAGGGGGCTACGGAGAGCACCAATTCACAGGAGTGTCGGTGGGTGGGAAGAGAGTCGAGCTCAATGCTCCAGTAGCTGCGGTTCGCCTGTCTCCGGGTGCGGGCGCCAGGCTAACGTTCACAATGAACCGCTATGCCAATCAGCCGACTCTGGCGCAGCCGTGGGACCGTGGCTGGTTTGGACAAAAGGGCAAGAGCTCGCCGCAGTAGCTAGTGGAATGCGCGCTCCGTCGTGCGTTCATCAAGCGGGCGTGAAACGCCCCCCTGAGGCAGTCTGTGGCAGGGGGCACAAGCAGTTTCTCTGCCAAGGCGGGGTCAGCGACCCCGGCTACAGTAGATGATCCGAGTTGCAGTGACACATGCCCTTGCACAAACATCTGAAGCGGCTCGACCGTGTCTGGCTCGAGCCTCTCATTTATTTTCTGACCACATGCACCCACGGGCGGCGGCGTATTCTGACCCATGCGAAGGCTGCCGGCATTCTGATCGAAGAATGGCGCCAGGCGGCCATTCGGCTTCGCTGGGCAGTTGGCCGCTATGTCATCATGCCCGATCATGTGCATTTCTTCTGCTCCCCGGTCGATTCGAACAACAGCCTGTCGGACGTCATGCAACGGTGGAAGCAGTGGACCAGCAAGAGAATAACTCATGAAGTCGGGCTGGAGGGGCCAGTCTGGCAGGCCGAATTCTTTGACCACATTCTCCGTTCCTCCGAAAGTTACAAGCAGAAATGGAGCTATGTGAGACAGAATCCAGTGCGAGCCGGTTTAGTTGCAGTTGCCGATGATTGGTCGTGGCAGGGGGAAGTGGAGCGACTGCACTCAGGATCGCTGTAGAGGGGATCGCTGATCCCGGCCAAAAGGCCGTCTGTCGTTGCTCCCGTCCTCAGCGAACCTGAACCAGAGTCTTGAGATCAAAATCCGAGGCGGAACCCTTCCCGCCGCCGCCAAGAGGGACCGTAATCGCCAGATCAATATTCTTACAAGTCGTGTCGGAGCAAGCTTGACCTCGAATAGTGACTTGTGCCGCGCTCCCTCGTGAGCGACGGACCTGGGCGACAAAGAGAGCTTCATCCTCAAAACCCCAGGAGAACCAGCGCAGCTCTGGCTTCGAGAAGTCTTTCGGCGGCAACTGATACCACGGCCCCACTACCTCCAGTCCTTCAGTGACTGTAATCTCTGTCGGAAGGTCGATGCCCAGCGATTTTTTGCCAGCAAGTTTGTCTGCTGCCCGCTGCCGGTTATCCATGGCAAACGTATGCCAGCCAGGATCCAGAGTGGCCCGAACGACGAGATACCCGGCATCCCATTTGGCTCGATAGGAGACACACCGCTTCAGCTCGTGACGTACCTCCACGGGGTTCGTCCAGTCGCCGGCATGCGTGACCTCCGCGGATGCGGCGCAGACGAAAATCAGCGCTGCTGCTGTATTCCACATCGTCACCTTAATCATTTGCGAAAATTCATCCTGTAGGTTTTAAGCTTCATCTTCGCCCTCTTTCCATCCCGAATCACGTTAAGCATCACCGTTTCGCCAGCCGTCCTGCGAAGCTTGATGAAAAGATCGACCGTGTTGGCGACCTCGTCACGCTCAACACCGTCCACGCCAAAGACGATGTCTCCAACGCGCAGCTCGTGACTCTTCGTCATCTCGGCAAACATATCCACGTGAGTTACCGCGCTCGCGAAGCCAGTGCGATCGAGTTGAAGCCTCTGTTTCTCGTCATCTGTCAACGCCCGAGAGTCGAAGTATAAGCGCGGCTCAATAGTCCATTGCCGGAAGGTCAGATCAGTCCACCACCAGCGCGGAGGCAGCACAATCGCCAGCTCAATCGGTTGTCCCTCTCGTTCGACGCTGATCTGAATCCGTTCGGCGTTGCGAGGAACTTTGTCATAGTGGTATTGAAGGTCGCCAAACGTCCAGACCGGCGTTCCATTCAACGCCGTGATGCGATCCCCCGATTTCATTCCAGCGGCGGCAACAGCGTCGCGAACTTCTTTGACAACAAGGCCTTTCGGCACCTCCAGCTGAATGCCCAGGGTCGCGATGTCGGGCGAACGGTACATGTGCTTCAACTTGTCCAGTTGCCCGTCCCGCTCGCGGTGAACGTTTTGATAGTCTCCAATCAGATGGCATTCGACGCAGGCGTTTCTTGCCATCGTGCGCTCGACAAGCAGCGGAATCTCACGAGGGAACGATGGCCTGGGCCGCTCTGTCTTTTTCAGCTCACCTTGCTGGTAGTGCCGATGCAACTCCAGACCTTTCTCGAGCGCGAGTTCCAAACTACTCAAATTGAGATAGGTGTCTGGTGACTTCGGGTCGCGCCCGCCATACCTCATGTAAATCTGCTCGTCCGCGTTCATCATGAAGTAGTAGATAGTGTTGTTCCAGTCGCGGTCGAACAGACCAATGTCGATGTTGTCCATGCGCGTGATGCGCGCGCACACGTACTGGCTCAACAATTTGCCGCGGGGAGAGGTTTTCGGTGACAGCACAACCTGTGCGTCAAAAGCGCGCCCCTCCATTCAAGGCTCGCAGCGGAACTCGAGAAAAATCGGCTTCTGAGTTCGCTTTGCCTCCCGAATGGCTTCGTTGTAGTTGTCCAGCCAGCGAATCTCGTCCTCTTGTGCCAGCAGTGGACTTCCAAAACACCAAGCTGTACTGGCAAGGAACGCGCAAAGAATGAGTTCTCGTTTCTGCATGATAGATTGAGTGAGCGTTCTCCTCCCGATATGTGACCGCCGGCACTGCGAGTCCCCCGCGAGGTCGAACGATTATAGCACGAGCGAAAATTAGGCCTTCAAAGGGGACTGAACGCGCCAGCTCAGCCACCGTCACAGGCCGGAGAGAGCTGGAGCCTTTCTCCGAACGGCGATGAGCAGGTTAATGCCAGGTAGACGTCCCCCAGTGGTCACTCGAATCCTTGCGCGGAGAGGAGTGAGTTTGGCCTCGTCGCCGTCGTCTTGTGTGACGTCAAACTGCCTTGTGTTAATCTCAAAGGAATATCGCGTTCCGTGAGGGATGGCATTGGCCCAACTAAGAAACAGAGACCAGAAACCTACGATTCGCCAGCAGATTGACGCGCTGCGTTACGTCCCCCCACTGCTCAAGATGGTGTGGGAAACTCATCGGGGATACACGCTGAGCATGGTGGCGCTTCGTCTGGTTCGATCGGCCATGCCCGTTGCAACTCTCTGGGTCGGCAAACTGATTCTCGACGTCATCGTCGCTGCGCGTGAAGGGTCCGTTGACTTGCCTTGGCTATGGAGACTGGTGGCCATTGAGGCCGCTATTGTTTTGGCTGGCGAAGGACTGGCCCGCGCTTCGTCGCTGGTGGAGAGCCTGCTGGGTGACCTGTTTGCCAACTTCACCAGCGTTCGCTTGATGGAGCACGCAGCCAGGCTGGATCTTTATCAGTTCGAAGATCCTTCTTTTTATGACCAGCTCGAGCGAGCTCGCCGCCAAACTACCGGTCGCATCGGCCTGCTGGCCCAGCTCTTGGGGATAGGACAGGGCGCACTCACCTTGTGTTCATTTGGCGCCGCGCTGCTGGTTCAGAGCCCCTGGCTGCTCCTGCTGCTCGCAGCGTCGGTCGTGCCCAGCTTTCTGGGGGAAACCCGCTTTGCAACACTGGAGTATTCCCTGCTCTATCGCTACACACCGGAACGCAGGCGCCTGGACTATCTTCGCTACGTTGGCGCCAGTGATGAAACAGCCAAGGAAGTCCAGATGTTCGGTCTGGCGCCCTGGCTCATCCAGCGTTTTAAGCAGATTTCCCAGCGTTTCTACGAAGAGAACAAACAACTTTCCATCCGCAGAAGTGTCGTCAGCACGGGGCTGTCTCTGATTGGGACTGCGGGCTACTACGGAGCCTACGTCATCATCATTTGGCGTGCTGTGCGCGGCGTGATGAGCTTGGGTTCTCTGACGTTCCTTGCCGGGTCATTCGCCCGCAGCCGCGATCTCATTCAGGGTCTGCTTTTGGGAGCCAGTGGGATCTACCAGCACTGCCTCTATCTCAAGGACCTCTTTGATTTCTTCGAGATGAAGCCCTCCATTGTCAGTCCGTCGAATGGCCTCGTTGTCCCATCCACTGTTCGGGAGGGCTTTATTTTTGAGAATGTCGGCTTTCGTTATCCGGGAAGCAAGGAGTGGGCTGTCCGCAACGTGAGCTTTCATTTGCGTCCTGGTGAGCGAATCGCTTTTGTCGGCGAGAATGGCGCCGGCAAGACAACCCTCACCAAGCTGCTGGCTCGCTTGTACGATCCTTCCGAGGGACGTATTCTCCTGGATGGTGCAGATCTCCGGCACTATGACCTGGATTCCGTGCGGCGAGCCATCAGCGTCATCTTTCAAGACTTCGTGCGTTACGACCTCCAGTTCGATGAAAACATCGGTGTGGGAGAAATTGAACAGGTGCGGTCTTATTTGGACCGAAGCGAACCCAAGTCTATTCCTCCGGCGCCGAACTCGGCGGCGGCACCTTCGGACAATGGCAATGTTCCTGCGTCTATCGCTGCAGCAGCAGAGAAATCGCTGGCGACTTCCCTCTTGCCACGTTTCAAGGCAGGTTATCAACAGATGCTTGGCAGGCGCTTCGATGACGGTGTGGAACTGTCAGGCGGGGAGTGGCAGAAAGTGGCATTGGGGCGGGCGTACATGCGGGAAGCTCAGGTGCTGATTCTGGACGAACCCACGGCTTCTCTGGATGCCCGGGCTGAGTATGAAGTCTTTCTGCGTTTCTCGGAGCTTGTGGCCGGAAGAATGGCCGTGATTATTTCCCATCGATTTTCAACCGTACGCATGGCCGACAGAATCATCGTGCTGCAGCAAGGGCGAATTATCGAAGACGGAACACACGCCGAACTGTTGGTGCGAGCTGGGCTCTATGCCGAGCTGTTTAAGTTGCAGGCTGAAGGCTATCGGTAACAGATGACCAGCTGGGCGGTTCCGGTAATTTCGTTGCGTGGTCTCATGGCGATCCGGCTATAATCCACCGCTTGAGACTCTGTCTTACGAGGACTCCTGGTAGCCCAACTGAGAGCTCCCACCACAGGCTGAAATGACGAGACCGTTCGCCCTCTGGCCTTACGGTTTGTATTTGAGGTGACCTGATGACTGTTGCGGCCGGAGACTTGTCGCTCCAAACGCAGAAAGCGAAAAAGCAGCTGGATGAGCACGTCCAGCAGATTGTTGAATGGCATTTTAACCCGGAGACGGGCTGCCCGTTCTGGCTGGAGGCTGCCGCAAAGCTGGGCTGGGACCCTCGGCGGGAGATCCGTTGTTTCGAAGATTTGAGGAGATTTCCGCCTTTCGAAGATGAATGGCTGCGTGGCGGGCCGGTACGCCGCTGGCTGCCAAAAGGATTGGCCGGAAAGCCGCTGTACACCTTCGAAACCGGGGGCACGACCGGAGTGCCGAAAAGCCGTCTCGCGATTGAGGACTTCCGCATCGACTACGAAATGTTCAGCGATACGCTGCCGGACGAATACTTCCCGCGAGGGGCCAACTGGCTGATGCTTGGGCCCTCAGGGCCGCGGCGGCTGCGGCTCGCCGTGGAGCACCTGTGCCAGTACCGGGGCGGCATCTGCTTCATGGTTGACCTGGATCCGCGGTGGGTGATCAAGCTGATCAAGAAGGGTGAAACCCAAGCGTTGGAACAGTACAAGACACATGTCATCGATCAGGCGATTACGATTCTAGGGGCAGGCCACGATATCCTGTGCATGTTCACGACGCCGAAACTGCTGGAAGCGCTCGCCGAGGGTCTGGAGAGCCGTGGCTCGAGCATCAAGGCAGCGGGTATCACTGGAATCTTCGCCGGGGGAACGGAGTTCACGCCCCAGTACACGCGCTTCGCGATGGAAGAGCTGCTGGGCGAGGGGATCTATCTGACACCGACCTATGGCAATACGCTCATGGGGCTGGCTTGCTCGAAGCCTGTGACGCCCGAGGACGGGTACAAGATTACCTACTATGCGCCGCAGCCGCGCGCCGTTGTCGAAGTGGTTTCCTTCGATGATCCGGACCGGGTTGTGGGATACGGCGAGACAGGCCGCGCAAGGCTGACGACGCTGACTCGAGAAACCTTCATACCCGGATTTCTCGAAAGAGACGAAGGCGAGCGGGAAAGACCCTACGAAAAGTATCCCTGGGACGGTGTCAGCGGCGTGCGCCCGTTCCGCAAAATCGCTGCTCAGACCACGGTTGGAGTTTATTGAATACATTGTGAGGAGCCGATGGCAGCACTGAACATTCCAATTCTGCGATGGGGTCAACCCTACACAAGTCTTGAAACAGACAACGTGGTTCACTTTGTCACCGGTGAAACTCTGGCGCGGGTGAGCCAGGCCAACACTGGATTGTTGGGACGCGACATCCGTTTGGCGCGGCGCGCCCGCCAGGTGCTCACGGAGATGCCCGTTTCGGAGCTGATCGCTCTGATGAAAAAAGCGGCAGACTTCTATCTCGGCGGCGCCCTCCCGATGGGAGATGGCGCGCAGGCGCCCGAGGATTTTGCCCGCCAACAGTCGGCCAGCACGGGATTACCGGAGCACATGTGCAGGGCCAACATGACCAAGAACCATTTTGTCCTGTCCAACATGGACAAGATTCTGGACGCGCTGACCCGGGGGTTGGATTTGAACATCCTGACACGCGGTTATGGCGTGGAGTCTCGAGGAGTAACGGTGAGTTATCAAGCCCAATCGCCCGTTCTGGGGCTGGTGCTGCCCTCGAACTCTCCGGGCGTGCACACGCTTTGGCTGCCGGTAATTCCCATGCAGGTTGGATTGCTGCTGAAGCCTGGACCGCAGGAGCCCTGGACGCCGTATCGCATGGCTGCTGCGTTTACGGAGGCAGGAGTGCCGAAGGAAGCGATTGCGATTTATCCGGGCGGTGGCGAGTTGGGCGCTGAGGTTGTGCGGCGATCCGACCGCACGATGATCTTTGGGGGCACCGCGACGGTCGAGCGATATCGAGGCGACACCCGAGTCCAGGTGCATGGGCCGGGATTCAGCAAGATCCTGCTGGGCGACGATGTGGTAGACGAGTGGGAGAAGTACCTCGACCTGATGGCCGACAGTGTGTTCCTCAACAGTGGCCGGGGCTGCATTAACTGTTCAGGCATCTGGGCCTCTCGCCACACTCGCGAGATTGCCGAGGCACTGGCCGAGCGAATCGGTCCGGTGGAGCCAAAGGCGCCCGAAGACCCTCAGGCAAGCCTGGCGGCATTCACCGTGCCGGGGGCCGCCAAGGCAATCTGGAGCAGCATCGAATCAGGGCTGGGCGACGGGCGTGTTGAGCATGTCACGGCCAAGTTTGGATCGCGGCTGGTTGAAAGACAGCACTGCGGGTATGTCAGGCCAGTGGTGCTTCACTGCGACTCGCCCGAGAGCAAGCTGGCCAATACGGAGTTTATGTTTCCCTTCGTCAGCGTGGTGAAGTGCTCGCAAGAGGAAATGCTCGAGCAGATCGGACCAACGCTGGTGGGCAGCGCGATCACTCACGACAAACACTTCCAACGGCAACTGATGGACGCCCGACATATCGACCGCCTGAATCTCGGCCCGGTGCCCACAATCCAGCTCGACTGGCTGCAGCCTCACGAAGGAAACATCGTGGAATTCCTGTTCCGGCCACGGGCACTTCAGATGCGTACCGAAAAAGTGGCTGTGTAATTCCCATTCAACCCACCCTATCTGCTCGCGCCGAGTTTCCAGTGATCTCTGCGACACTCGTATGTTCGGTGCCGTGAAGCTCCTCTGGACAAGAATCGAGTCGCCGCTTGCTCACGCCCGCCGTACTGGACCTGCTTTGGCTTCAGTGCAGGCTTTGTTTTGTACCGCGGCCGTCAGTGGTTGTCGGTTTTCAGCATCCTGCTAGGAGAAAGTCAATTTACGTATTGGAGGAGAAGCAAGATCATGGCTCAACCAATGAATCGGGAATCGGCAGAAAAACGTACGCTGCTCCGCCACACCGTGGCGACGCTTGCTTATCGCGGTGGCAAAGCGGTGATGAATCCACCTCAGGAATTCGCGGGATTTGTGATCGGTCCCTCCACGCGGACCCCGGCGGCGATCCTGGCACACATTGGCGATCTGCTGGACTGGGCGCTTTGGCAGGCAAAAGGACAACGCGTCTGGCACAGCTCAACCCCGCTGCCCTGGGAGGAAGAGGTCAACCGATTCTTTGCCGCGCTGAAAGAATTTGACTCATATCTGGCTTCCGATGCGCCGCTCGGATGCCCGCCGGAGAAGATATTCCAGGGGGCGATTGCCGACGCGCTCACGCACGTCGGGCAGATTGCGTTGTTGCGGCGGCTGGCAGGATCGCCAGTGCGAGGCGAGAGCTATTTCAAAGCGGAAATCATGGTCGGACGCGTCGGGCCAGAACAATCCACCAATAGAGTGGAGTTTGATTAGTCTGCTGAACTGGTCCCGCAAGTTCGTTCAGGTTGAGGAGGTTCCTCAGCCACGGAGGGTGCCTCAAGCCCTTCGACGCACTGCCCGCAGGCGACCGGCTCACTGCGTTGGAAAGCGTAACGCAGCCTGACAAACTCCTCTGAAAATGGGACTGGAAAGCGGGAGCACATTTTCATCGAACGTGGCGCCGCGCAGCGGCATGAAAAACTCTCTTGATATCCTGGTTGCGGCGCCACGTTCGGCAAAAATCATGTAGCGCAGACCGGGCTTTCTGCCGTCTGCGGCTTTTCGTCTCCGAATCTGCGCAAAGCCGCAGACCTCCTTGAGAAGCAGGAGGTTTGCGCTACGCGATCTTACCTTCAAAGGAGTCAGCCCTTTCTAGTCTGCTGAACGGGGTGTTCCCTCGTTCAGGTTGAGGAGTTTCCACAGATGCGACTCAAGGCCAAATTCACTGGGCTGGCACTCTTCGTGGTAACCACCCAGTTGCCTTTGTTTGCGAAACCTCCGGAAACCAAGCCGTTCGCAACGGAGTTGGCAGCTTTGAAATCGGATGTTCTTTCGGACCAGCCCAGCGAACAAGTGCACCAGATGGTGGCTAAGCACCTGGAGGCTCGACTCCACGGTGCAAATCAGAGGTCTTCGACGGAGTGGAGAGCAATCGCCGACAGGAGTCAGTGGGAGTCTTATAGGAGCAAGCGCATCGCCGCCCTGCGAACTTCACTGGGCAGCTTTCCGGCACCGCCCAAAGATCTGCAGGTTCGGGTGACCAGAACCTTGCCAGGCGAGGGATTCCGCATCGAGAACCTGGTCTTCCAGAGCCGGCCAGGCCTCTTCGTCACCGCCAATCTGTACGTTCCGGAACCTCGTCGTGACTCCATGCCGGGAATCCTGATTTGCCACAGCCACCACAATCCCAAGACTCAAGGCGAACTGCAGGATATGGGCATGACCTGGGCGCGATTGGGTTGCCTGGTGCTGGTCATGGATCAACTCGGTCATGGCGAGCGACAGCAGCACCCCTTCCGATCCGCAGAGGACTACGCGGCGCCGTTCCGGGTTGGACGAGAGGACTATCATTTCCGTTACAACACCGGCATTCAATTGCATCTGGTTGGAGAGAGCCTCATGGGGTGGATGGTTTGGGACTTGATGCGCGGTGTGGACTTGCTGCTGTCGCGCCCGGGAATCGATTCGACTCGAATCGTCCTGATGGGCTCAGTGGCAGGAGGCGGCGACCCGACCGCTGTGGCGGCAGCTCTGGACGAACGAATCACGGCTGCCGTTCCGTTCAATTTTGGAGGGCCTCAGCCGGAGACGCCTTATCCACTTCCATCTAATCCCGAGGAGTCTTTCAACTACGCAGGGAGCGGCGACTGGGAATCGACCCGCAACCTGCGATGGTCTTGCCGGGATGGATTTCTTCCCTGGGTCATTGTCGGGGCCATAGCGCCGCGCCGGCTCATCTATGCCCACGAATTCAGTTGGGACCAGGAGCATGACCCCGTCTGGAAGCGGCTGCAACGAATCTACACCGGCTTTTACAACACCCCCGAAGCTCTCGACTTCACCCAAGGGTTTGGTGTGTTGCGCGGCCAGCCTCCGGAAGCTTCTCACTGCAACAACATTGGTCCGCCTCATCGCAGACGCATGCATCAAGCCTTCGAGCGTTGGTTCGGCATCTCCGGAGGGCCTGAGGCAGAGTACAGCCAGCGGCGGCCAGCTGAGGATCTGCTCTGCCTGACCGACCGAATGAAACAGGATTTCAAACCCCGACCGTTGCACGGCCTCCTTCAGGACTTGGCGAAAGCGCGCCTCACAGAGTTCCGCCTTGAACAGAAGAAGCTCAAACCTGCCGATCGGCACAAGCATCTTCAAACTGCCTGGAGCAGGCTTCTCGGCGCAACACAGCATAGCCAGGAGCCGCGCGTCCTGAAAGAAACCAGCCGCGTGACCTCCAGCGGATTACAGATTGAGAGGATCGCCCTGGAAGTGGAACCAGACGTTCTGATTCCCATGATCCTCCTCAAGGCAGGCAAGGCGGCAGTGGGCCGCCAGCCTGTCGTCATCGCGGTGGCCCAGGAAGGGAAAAGCAAATTCCTAAAGGAGAGGAGCGCACTCATCGCCGAGCTGCTGGCGGGTGACGTCGCGGTTTGTCTGCCTGACTTGCGTGGAACCGGTGAGACTCGTGCCGGAGATTCCCGCGGGAGGATCAGCAGGGACACGTCTCTGTCTGCAATGGAATTGATGCTGGGACAAACGATGGTCGGCCAGCGGCTGGCTGATGTCCGCAGCGTCCTGCACTACCTGCGCGCTCGCCCCGATCTCGACGCGGACCGGCTGGCGTTCTGGGGTGATTCTTTCGCTTCAGTGAATGGGCCGGAGCAGAGCTTGGCAGTGCCCCTAGGTGTCTCTGAAGGGCCTGCTCTGTCCGAGCCGCTCGGTGGGCTTCTGGCTCTGCTGACAGCGCTCATCGAAGAGAAGATAAGGGCAGTTTACGTTCATGGCGGCCTGACCAGCTTCGAATCGGTCTTGTCCAGCCAGTTTCTGTACCTGCCTCACGATGTCGTCGTCCCCGGAATGCTGGCCGCCGGTGATTTGAGTGAACTGGCGGCAGATGTCGCACCACGACCGCTGGCTCTCTCCGGCTTGGTAGATGGCTGGAATCGACCACCCCGTCTGCGAGAACTCAAAGCCGACTACGAGCTGACCCTTGAAGCCTACAAAACGGCTGCCGCAACCGATCGATTCAACCTGAGTGAGACGTTTGATCCCGCTGCTGCCGGCAAGTGGTTCCTGCGGTCTCTCTCAAACTGAGACGGCTGCACTGGTGGTGGCTGCAGTCTCCACGATCACAGCGAATCCATCGGGCTGCGCACGCCCTGGCCTCCGCCGATTCATCCCGGTGCGGCGCGGAGAGGAGCCGAGTGACTGGGTTCCGCCATTTCGACAGGATGACGTTTGTGATGGAAGAGAGCGAACAGGCTGGCCGACTTGACCTAGGCTCGCCGTTCGGAGGCTGCAGCGCTTGGTGCGAGTTTTCTCGCTCAATGGATCGAGCAATTTCGACATGGACGAGTTTTCAGAGGCTCCGGCATAATTTCGGTGTTTATACCCCAATCGTGAGATATCGAAACAATTTAGCGTCGAAGCGATGCCAGTATCGCGGATAACACGCGTAAAATTCTGCGGGTATTATCCGGTCTATTTCTAGACCGTAGCTTCACAGGAAGAGGCAAGAGACGGTATGAAAGTTACCATTTTGGGAACTGCGAACGCTTGGGGACCGAATCCGTTCCTCAACCCTCCCACGCCTTGGCCGATGACGGGCACTCTTGCCGATGGCACGCAAGTCGAGATCCGTCGCTATCGCACTTCTCTCCTTGTGGAAACAGGCGATGGCAAGAAGATCCTTGTGGATTGTAGTCCGGACTTTTCCCACCAACTGCGAGACTTCAAATTCGGAGTTGTGGATGCCATTCTCATTACTCATCCTCACCTCGACCACATTGGCGGCCTCGACGAACTCAACCTTTACAAGGCCACTGGTCGCCTCCCGATTCCCACTTACGCAACCACTGCCTGCTGGAGATGCATCAAGAATGATCGCGGTCTGGGGTATGTGGTTGACCCTCTCAGGCTGGTCTCGGAAAACCACTTGTTTGAGGAGAAAGACAAGCCTTCGCTTTCAGTTGGCTCGGTCACTGTTACGCCATTTTCCGTGGAGCATCATTTCATCGCGCCTGGTGCAGTGGGTTATGTCTTTGAGGAAAAGTGTGATGGCCAAATGAAGCGAGTTTTGTACACGGGTGATCTATGGGCCTTCTCGAACCCGGACGATTCCTTGTTGAAGAATCAATTCGATCTGGTCATCATCGAATGCGATCGCTGGGACAAACTCGCAGGGCCAGCGGTAGGTGGCGGCCACATGAGCTTCAAGGAAGCAGTTCGGATGCTGACCAACGGCGTCTTTTCCAATCCGAAACCAAAGCAAGTTATGTTTGTCCATTTCGGTGACAACGGCCCAAATGGCTATGGATCGACGTATCGCAATTGGCGAGATAGCATCATTGCAGACTTGACATCGAAGGGATTGGAGACCGTCCTACAGGACCAAGACATTGTCGTTGGCTACGAAGGATTGACGGTGCAGGCCTAACGACGGCGTGCACCCGACCGAGCCGCCAAAAAGCGCGGCGGCCGGCGACGCTGGAGTCGTTAGATACTCCCTCGAAAGTCAAGAGGGGATGACATAGAATTTTTCTCCCACGAAGTCGGAGTCTGTATGCAGCATGCCATGAAGGGCGTGAAGCAGCTTACGCATGACGGCCACGA
>Ga0187892_10001634_pt1 | contig 49949 bp, 36 predicted proteins | sample MA1701073metaG_FD_139345 | JGI IMG/M metagenome (GOLD analysis project Ga0187892, IMG submission 139345) | Bio-ooze microbial communities from a basaltic lava cave in the Kipuka Kanohina Cave System on the Island of Hawaii, USA - MA170107-3 metaG ...
CTTGCATCTACCTGCCGAACGGCAACCCGCAACCGGGACCGAAGTTCGACTACAAGCTCGCGTGGTTCGACCGGCTGCTCCGGCATGCCGAAGCGCTCTGGCGCAGCGGCCATCCGGTCGTCCTTGCCGGTGACTACAACGTCGTCCCGACCGATTTCGACATCTACGACCCGCGCTCGTGGCTCAAGGACGCGCTGCTCAAGCCCGAGAGCCGCGAGCGCTACGCACGGCTCCTGGCCCAGGGTTGGACCGACGCGATCCGCACGCTGCACCCGGACCAGCGCATCTACACGTTCTGGGACTACTTCCGCCAGCACTGGCAGCGCAACGCGGGCCTGCGGATCGACCACCTGCTGCTCAGCAAGGCGCTCGCGCCGAAGCTCGCGGCGGCCGGTGTCGACACCTGGGTCCGCGGCCGGCCCGGCGCGAGCGATCATGCACCGGCGTGGATCGTGCTCGACCTCGACGAGCGTCCGAGCCGGCGGCGCGCAAAACCGGCATCGCCGCGCCGACCACCGACGAAGGGCGCGCGAGCTGCCGGCTGAGACGCAACGCGCAAGTTCCCCGCCGTTCTCCACTTGGCGCCGCGCACGGGCGGCGCCTATGCTCCGCGCCTCTTCCCGCGAGACCTACGCATGCGCCGCATCGGATACCTGAAGCTCGCCGCCGTCGCGTGCATCGCGACGTCGCTCCTCGTCGCGTGCGATCGCGGCGACGCACCGGCCGAAACCGCCGCGACGGCGCCGCCGCCTGCGCCGGCCGAAACCGCGCCGGCGAGCGATCGCGCCACGCTCGGCGCGTTCGGCATCGACACCGCCGGCATGGACACGAGCGTCGTGCCCGGCGACGACTTCTACGGCTACACGAACGGCACCTGGGACCGCACGACCGAAATCCCGGCCGACCGCTCGCGCTACGGCATGTTCACGCTGCTGCTCGAGAAGGCGCTCGCGCGCACGCGCGGAATCGTCGAGGACGCCGCGAAGAAGGACGGCGCAACCGGCGCCGAGCGTCAGGTCGGCGACTTCTACGTCGCCTACATGGACGAGGCCGGGATCGAGGCGAAGGGCGTCGAGCCGGTCAAGCCCGCGCTCGAAGAGATCGCCGGCATCGCGGACCGCATGCGGCTCGCGGTGCTGCTCGGCGGGCAGCTGCGTGCCGACGTCGACCTCCTCAACGCGACGAACTACTACACCGAGCGGCCGTTCGGCCTCTGGGTCGCGCCACACCTCGAGAAGCCCGAGACCCAGGTGCCGTATCTCGTGCAGGGCGGTCTCGCGCTGCCGGATCGCGACTTCTACCTCGAGGGCGGCCGCTTCGAGGAGATCCGCAAGCAGTACCTCGCGTACATCGCTGAGCTCCTGACGCTCGCCGGCATCGGCGACGCCGACGCCAAGGCACAGCGCGTGCTCGACCTCGAGACGAAGATCGCGCGCGTGCACGCGACGCAGGTCGAGACCAACGACATCAAGCGCGGCGCGAACTACTGGCAGCGCGAGGACTTCGCGCAGCGTGCGCCCGGGCTCGACTGGGACGCGTACTTCGAAGCGGCGGGGCTCGCGAAGGAGCCCGAGCTCGTGGTCTGGCAGCCGCAGGCGATCGCCGGCATCTCGGCGTTGGTGAAGTCCGAGCCGATCGGCACATGGCAGGACTATCTGACCTTCCACGTGCTGCACCGCGCCGCGCCGTTCCTCACGAAGGCGTTCGACGAGGCGCAGTTCGCTTTCAACGGCACCGTGTTGTTCGGCACGCCGCAGCAGCAGGACCGCTGGAAGCGCGCGATCAACGCGACCAACGCCGCGCTCGGCGAGGCGCTCGGCCAGCTCTACGTCGCGAAGCACTTCTCGCCCGAGACCAAGGCGAAGCTGGAGACGATGGTCTCGCGGATCGTGCTGGCGTTCGACCGGCGCATCGAGGCGCTCGAATGGATGACGCCGGAGACCAAGCAGCGCGCGCGCAAGAAGCTCGCGGGGCTCGCGGTCGGCGTCGGCTACCCCGAGCGCTGGCGCGACTACTCGGCGCTCGAGATCCGGCGCGACGACGCACTCGGCAACGTCGAGCGCGCGCAGCTGTTCGAATACCGCCGCAACCTCGCGAAGCTCGGCACGCCGGCCGATCGCGGCGAGTGGTTCCTGCTGCCGCAGGTCGTCAACGCGTTGAACGTGCCGCTCGAGAACCGGCTGATCTTCCCGGCCGCGATCCTCGAAGCGCCGTTCTTCGATCCGAACGCGGACGACGCGGTCAACTACGGCGCGATCGGCGGCATCATCGGGCACGAGATCACGCACAGCTTCGATTCGAGCGGCGCGCTGTTCGACGAGACCGGCAAGCTCGCGAACTGGTGGGCACCGGCCGACCTCGCGCGCTTCGAAACCGAGAGCCAGGCGCTGATCGCGCAGTACGACGCGTACAAGCCGTTCGAGGATCTCGCGCTGAACGGCAAGCTCACGATCGGCGAGAACATCGCCGATGTCGCGGGCCTCGCCGCGGCGTACGACGCGTACCAGGCCTCGCATGAGGGCCAGGCGCCGGTCGTGCTCGGCGGCCTCACGCCGGAGCAACGTTTCTTCCTCGGCTGGGCGCAGCAGTACCGCTCGAAGTACCGCGAGCCCGCGTTGCGGAACCTCGTCATCACGGACGTGCACGCGCCCGGCCCCTGGCGTGCGGTGACGGTGCGAAATCTGCCCGGCTGGTATCCGGCGTTCGACGTGAAGGAAGGGCAGAAGCTGTATCTGCCGCCGGAGCAGCGCGTCGTCGTCTGGTGACGCCAGCGGCGGGACCGCGCCACCCTTCCGCGGCGCGGTCCCTTACACTCGCGGCGTCGCTTCGTCCGGGAACGCGTCGATGCACGCCGAACCAGTCTCGACCGGGCCGCTGCGCGCGGCCCGCATCGCGGCGATCGCCGCCGCACTGATCGGACCGCACGCGCACGGCGCGGGCGCGCTGGGAATCCCCGACACGATCGACGGCTACCCGACCAACGTCGGTTTCCTGATCCTCGGCCACAGTACGAGTGCGCAGGGCGCGTATCCCGCCAAGCTCGTCGCGACGCTCAACGATCCCTCGCACGTCGCCGACGGTCGCCACTACGTGCAGTTCAACGCGGTGACCGGAGGCGACGGCGGCCTGCTCTGGTCGCTCGTCTCGGCCCCAGCGGGTGACACGCGCTACGAGCGCGTCACGGCCTCGCTCGGCGTCGGCGAATCGCCGCAGCCGCAGTGGTGCGAGGACGCGAGCGCGATGCGCTGGTCGTGCCGGCGCGCGAAGGTCGAGCACCTCCTGACTGCGTCGTTTCCGATCCCCGCGAGCGGCACCTGCGGCGACGTGAGCGTCGCGAACGGCTGTCGCCAGCCTGCGACGATGAGCTGCACCTGGTACGACCGCGCGCTGCCGCCCGCGCAGAACCCCGTGACGCAGACGCTCGCGCCGCACGACTGCTGGCAGCGCATGGACTACCGCGTCGCGCTGCTGCAGGACACGTCGAACCGCAGCTGGCCGCTCGACGACTACGACGTCGACGGGGCCGTCGGCACGGCCGACTTCTGGCTCGCGGACCGCATCCCGCGATCGCGCGCGCTGCCGTGTCCCGCTTCGAGCGGACTGGTCGGCAGCTCGGTCGACTGGGATTGCGACCTCCTGCTCGACGCCGACGACGCAGCGCTGACGGTCTACGCCGGCTGGCTGCGCGAGCTTTCGACTGCGCTCGTCGACGATGCGCGCTACGGCAGTCGCGCACTCGATGCGGTCCTGGTCTCGCACAAGCCGGTCGAGATGGGGAACTGTCAGGTCTGGCCGGTCGCCGAACGCAGCACGTGCAGCGCGAACCGGCATGCGGTCCGCACCGCACAGCAGATCGCCGCTACGCCGGACCGGCCGCTCGATCACTACTACCTGCCGACCGTGTTCTGGGAGTACCGCTCGATCGAGGCGCTGTTCGCCACCGCCGGGCTCGATCCGCGCATCCACGCAAGCTCGCCCGGCGACGCGCGCGCGATGTGGGACCGCAGCGCCCGCTGCTACGCAGCGGGCCTCGGCGCCATCGACTTCACGATCCCGGCCGCAGTGCCGGGGCGTCCGACGCTGATCGCGGCCGACGACAGCGAAACGGACGCGGGTGCCGGCGCCGATGCCGGCAGCGTCGGCTGCATGGTTTCGGATCACGTCCACCACAACGACAACGGCGGCTGGATGATGGCCGAGGTCTGGTATGCGGGGCTCGCGCGCCTGCTGTGGATCGGGGCTGCCGACGCGGTGTTCGCGAACGGGTTCGAGTAGTGAGGGCTACAGCGACTCGAGTAGCGCGCGCGCTTCGTCGATGCGTGGCTGCGACGGCGGGTCGATCGCCTGCAGGCGCTCGAGCGCCTCGATCGCTTCCAGCTTCGCGCGCGGCGCGTCGCCTTCGAGCTTCGCGAGCGAAGCGCTAGTCAGGAGATACGCGCCGAGCACGCCCGAGTCGTCGCGCGCGCGGCGCGCGGCGACGGCGGCGTCGATCCACGGACGCGCGCGCGGCGCGAGGCGCGCGTCGCCGGCGGCGACGACGTCGCGCGCGAGCTCGTAGCGCGCTTCGTCGGTCATGACGTGCGACTCGCCGACCGCTTTCGTCGCGATCGCGAGCGCGCGTTCGTGCGTCGCGAGCGCAGCCGTGGTCTCGCCCGAGGCGCGCTCGCCTTCGCCGAGCTGAATCAGCGGCTTGATGAGCTCGTAGGCCTCGGGCCCGATCGCCTTCGAGATCCCGTCGACCGCTTCGCGCTGCACCGCGAGCCCGCCGGTATCGCCGCTGCGCCACATCGCGAAGCCGCGGTTCGCCTGCGCGCGCCAGCGCTGGCCGTCGCCGGGACCGAACAGCGCCTCGTACGCCTGCTCGGCCGCCTGGAACGGCGCGATCGAATCGGCGTAGCGCTGCTGGCTCGTCAGCGCGATGCCGAGATAGCGCTGCGCGTGCGCGCGCGTCATCTGCGACGCGCCGTCGCTCGCGAGCACGGCGCGGTACTCGCGCTCGGCGCCGGCGTGGTCGCGCATGCCGGTCAGGAAGATGCCGTAGTGGAAGCGCGTCTCGGCGACGTCGCGCGCATCCGGCCCGAACACCTCGACCTGCCCCGCGAGCGCTTCCTCGAACATCGCTTTCGACTCGTCGCGCTTGCCGACGCGGTCGAGCAGCGCTGCGAAGAATGCCTTGGTCTTCAGCACGGACGGATGCCGCGCGCCCCACGGCGCCATCGCCGCGAGCGCTTCGCGGTGCATGCGCTCGGCGTCCTCGTAGCGCTGCGCGCTCTCGTACAGGATCGCGAGGCCCTGCAGCGTGGTTCCGACGCTCGGATCGCCGGCCTGAAGGTGTTGGCGTTGCAAGGCGAGCGCTTCGTTCTGCAGCGCGATCGCGTCGTCGTGAGTCGCGGTGATCTGCCGCACCGCCGAGAGCCGCGTCAGCGCGCCGGCGAGATGGACCGGCGCGTCGGCTGCACGAAACGCCGCGACCGACTCGGTCTGCAGCGCGTCCGAGCGCGGATAGTCGGCGAGCTCGAACAGCGCCGTGCCGAGCGCCGATTTTGCGCGCGCGACCGCGACGGGATCGGCCGACGGGTCCGCCGCATAGGCAGCCAGCGCGCGCTCGGCGCTCTCGCCCGCCGCTTTCGCGTTGCCGCGGTTGAGGCGGATGTCCGAGATCGCGCGCAGCAGGTCGCCGCGCGTCGCGGGCGCATCGGCGAACTCGCCTTCGAGCCGCTCGACCGCGGCATCGAGGATCTGCTGCGCGGTGAGGTCTTCGCCCTCGGTCTGGGTCGGATCGGCCGCCTCGAAGATCGAGACCAGGAACTCGGTCGCGCGCTGCGCGCGCACGGCTTCGTCGCGTGCGAGCCGCGCCTGCCACAGCGCGAGGCTCAGGCCCACGAGCAGCGCCGCCAGCGCCGCCGCGCTCGCCGCCACGCCGACGCGGTGACGCGAGACGAACTTGCGGAACCGGTACCAGCGCGAATCGCGACGGGCCGAGACCGGGCGCCCGTCGAGCCAGCGCCTGAGGTCGTCCGCGAGCGCACCGGCCGAGGTGTAACGGCGCTCGGGCTCGCGCCTGAGCGCGCGCAGCACGATCGTGTCGAGATCGCCGCGCAGCTCGCGCGCGCGCCGCGCGCGCTCGCGCGGGCTCGCGTTGGCGAGCAGCGCGCCGCGCTTGAGCGAGGTACTCGGCTTCTCGACGCTGTCGTGCGAGTGCGTGTCGTCGCCGCCGGTCGCCGCGCCGCGTGCCGGCAGCTTGCCGAGCAGCAGCTCGTACAGCAGCAGCCCGAGCGTGTAGACGTCGGTCGAGGTCGTGATCGGCTCGCCGAGGATCTGCTCGGGCGCGGCGTAGGCCGGTGTCATGACACGCGTGCCGGTGTCGGTCAGCGAGTCGTCGTTCGACTCGGTGAGGAGCTTCGCGATGCCGAAGTCGAGGAGCTTCAAGCCGCCCGAGGCGCCGACGAGGATGTTCGAGGGCTTGAGGTCACGATGCACGATGAGGTTTCGGTGCGCGAAGTCGACCGCCTCGCAGACGTGCAACATCAGCTCGACGCGCGCACGCGTATCGAGCTTCCACGACGTCGCGAACGCCGTGATCGGCTCGCCCTCGACGTGCTCCATCACGAAGTACGGCAGCCCGTCGGTGGTCATGCCGCCGTCGAGCAGGCGCGCGATGTTCGGATGATTGAGCCGCGCCAGGATGCGGCGTTCCTGCAGGAATCGGCGCAGCACGCGCTCGGAGTCCATCCCGCGCTTGAGCAGCTTGATCGCGACCTTCTGCTCGAACTGGCCGTCGGCGCGCTCGGCGAGCAGCACTTCGCCCATGCCGCCGCGCCCGATCAGCGAGAGCACGCGGTACGGACCCACGGTCGTTGCACGCGGCGAGGTGTCCTCGCGCACGTCTTTTTCGGCGAGGCGCTCGATCTCGTCGGGCGCGAGCGCCGCGGGCCCTTCGTTGAGCGTCGTCTGCGGATGCGCGTCGGCCGCGAGCAGCTCCCGGACGAACTGCGCCATCGCGGGGTCGTCTTTCGCCATCTGCGCGAGGCGGAGCTCGCGCTCGGGCTGCGGCCGGTCGATCAGGTCGTCGAAGATCTGTCCGGCGGTGCGGTACTTCTCGACATCCGGGGTGCTCATCGCCTCAACCCGGCTCGGGCTCGCGCTGTCCCAGCTCGAGCTCGCGCTGCAGAAATGCGCGGGCACGGCGCCAATCGCGCTTGACGGTGCGTTCGGACATGCCGAGCGCATCCGCGATTTCGACCTCGGTGAGGCCGCCGAAGAAGCGCCACTCGACGACCTGCGCGAGCCGCGGGTCGAACGCCTCGAGCCGCTTCAGCGCCTCGTCGACCGCGAGCAGCTCGCCCGACCGGTCGTTGCCCGCGATCTCGACCGCGGACAGCTCGATCGCGATCTCGCCACCGCCGCGCTTCTCGGCGTGGCGCTTGCGCGCGTGGTCGATCAGCAGCTGGCGCATCGCGCGCGACGCGACCGCGAAGAAATGCACGCGGTCCTTGAAGTCGTTCGCCTCGGGTTTGGCGAGCCGGAGGTACGCCTCGTGCACGAGCGAGGTCGTGTGCGGCGCGGCGGCGTCGCGCCCGCCGCGCAGGTGACGCTGCGCGATGTGGCGAAGGTCCGCGTAGACGAGGTCGTACAGCTTCGCCGACGCGGCTTCGTCGCCGTCGCGCGCGCTGTGCAAGAGTTGCGTCAGCTCCGCCATGCCGGGCCCTCCCCCGCGGCATTCTAGCGGGGTCCCTCCTACAGCAGCAGCCAGGTCGCGAGCCCGAGAAAGAACCCCATGCTCGCGACGTCGGTGCCGGTGGTGAGGAAGATGCTCGATGCGGTCGCGGGATCGGCGCCGATGCGGCGCAGCGCGAGCGGGATCAAGGCGCCCGAGACGCCCGAGAGCATGCACGACAGTGTCATTGCGACGACGACGATGAGCGCGAGCGCCACGGGCTTATCGCTCTGCTGCTCGATCGCGTACCAGTACATGCCGGCGCCTGCGAGCGTGCCGGTGAAAAGCCCGTTCAACATGCCGAGCAGGCCTTCCTTGCCCGCGAGCTTCAAGGCCTGGCCGGGCCGCAGCTCGTTGAGCGTTATGCCGCGCAGCGTCACCGCGAGCGCCTGCGCGCCCAGGTTGCCGCACTGCCCGGCCAGCACCGGCAGGAACACCGCGAGCAGCACGATCGCGGAGATCGTCTTCTCGAAGTAGCCGACCACCGCGGCCGCGACGAACGCGGTCGCCAAGTTCAGCACGAGCCACGGCAGGCGGAATTTCATACTGCGCGCCCACGGCGTCGCGAGCCGCTCCTCGCTGTCGACACCGACCATCGCGCCGGCCTGCGCCGAGATCTCGAACGCCTGCTGCTCGAACAGCGTCTGACCCTTCACCATGCCGATCAGACGACTGTCGTCGTCGATGATCGGGTACACCGGGTAGTGGCGGGTCACGACTTCGCGCATCGCGTCGACGAGCTCGGTCTCGCCGCGCAGCGCAAAGGGCTTGGGCAGCATCACTTCGTCGAGACGCTGCTCGGGCCGCGCGAACAGGAGCTCGCGGAACGCGACCACGCCGACGAGATGCCCGTCGGCCTCGGTCACGAAGATGTAGACGACCATGCGTTTCTTGACGATCTCGCGCAGCGCGGCCGTCACCGATCCGATCGTGTCGTTCGGCCGGAACACCGCCGGCGGGCGCTCCATCAGTCGTCCGACGGTGCCCTCGGGGTAGCTGTGGCCCTTGAGCCAGAGCTGGCCCTGCCCGAACGGCGTCGCTGCAGCGATGCGCAGGCGCCGCTCCTCGTCGAACTCCTCGAGGATCTCGACCGCGTAACCGACGTGCATCTCGGTCAGGATCTTCGCGATCTCGTCGTCGGTCTGATCACCCATCCGCTCGGCGGCGGTTCTGGGATCGAGAACGCGGAAGCGTCCCGACAGCGTGCTCGGATCCGATTCGGTCATGCGTGCGCCCCTGCCATCGCGCGCACGTTACGCGATTTCGCGGGGCGCGTCGCGGGGTGGCGGCGAGCCCGACGCCGGCTCGCGCCCCGTGCTTTCGGCCCGCAAAAGATGCGGGCCGAAAGCGCGATCAGCCGATCACTCGTCGGTGTTCGCTTCGCAGTCGAGCAGATCGTCGTCGTCGAGCGTGTAGGCCGCGTCGTCGCACAGGCGCACGTCGCGCACGATGCAGACGTCGCCGTCCTCGTCGACCAGGCGGATGTCGTAGTCGCCGCACGGCACGCTCGAGAAATCGACGTACTGCCCGGGCTCCACGACGTTCTCGCCGAGCTGGTCCGGGCCCCACTCCTCGACCGAGGTCGGCGAGAGGTAGAGCTCGTTGATCGTCCACGACGACTGGTTGTGGATCTGGATCTGGGAGCCCGCCGACGCGCTCAGCGCGAAGCAGGCCGCAGCGACGGCGAAGGCCACTCGAAGCTTCATGGATTCGTTCCCCTCGAAGTCGGTCGCCGGGATTGGCGGCCGCGGTGCCGACTCGCGGCCGGCTCGCGAAGCACTGTCGGCGGGGCGGGACCGCTCCCAGCGAACTCAACCCGGGTCGATGAGGATGTCGGGATCGAGCCGGACGCCGTTCACGACGACGTCGTACTTGATGCGCTTCCATTCGGCTTTCGGCATGCCCTTCTTGTACTTCGCCGTGTCGCCGAGCTGCTTGACCGTGAGCTTCACGTGGCCTTTCTCACCGGCGTAGAGCTCCTGCCCGCTCTCCTCCGGCGACTCCTGGAAGTCGAGCTCGAATGACGTGACGCCGCTCGCCGCGACGAACGCGACGTTTTCGCCCTGGCGCACTTCGATCGACGGCGGCTTCGCGACCGGCTGGCCGTCCACGAACGAGATTTCGACGACGTGCTGCGGATGCTGGTTCATGCATTCCTCCCCTTAGCCTTTCCCCGTCCCGCTGCCGAGCGTGCGCACGAGCCACGGCGTCATCACGACGCGCCGCGACAACCCGAGCGCGATCGCACGGTCCGCGTGTCGCTTCGCCGCCTCGGCGTCGCCGAGCCGTGCGTAGACCTCCGCGATCCGCTGCTCGAGCGTCGCGGTCGGCGCCGCCGAACTCGCGACGCTGCCGACCAGCTCGAGCGCACGCGCGCGCTCCCCGAGGTTCGCAAGATACCAAGCGAGCGCAGCCGCGATGTCGCGAGCGTCTTGCCGGCGCGCGAGCATCGGCTCCGCGAGCTCGACCGCGCGCCGGTAAGCCTCGACCGTTTCGGCTTCGCGGCCCGGGATCTGCGCGAGCGCGTCGGCGAGGTTGCCGTGCACCGCGTAGTCGTCGGGCGCGAGCGCGAGCGCGCGCCGATAGACTTCGGCCGCCTCGGCATAGCGTCCGAGGTGGAACTGCGCGGTACCGAGGTTGCCGAGGGCATTCGTCGTCGGCAGTATCGCGATCGAGCGCTCGAACGTCTCCGCCGCTGCGCCGAAGTCGTCGCTCATGAGGTACGCCGCCCCGAGGTTGTTGAAGAGCCTCGGCGGCGGCTCGGGTGAGAGCGCGATCGCGGTGCGATACGCGTCGATCGCCGACGCGTACTGGTTCCGAGTCAGGTAATAGCTGGCGACGTCGTTGTGTACGCGCCAGTTGCCGGGCTGCAGTCGGCGCGCGCGTGCGAAGTAATCCTCGGCCTTGACACTCTCGTCGGTCGCCGCGTAGCTCTTCGCGATGCCGCCATAGGCGGCCGCACGGAGCAGCGGCGCTTCAGCGGCGCGCTCGAAGTACTCGATCGCGTCGGCGTGTCTGCCGTTGAGCCGTGAGAGCTCACCTTGCGCGAGCGCGATTTCCCGCGAGCCGGGATCGATCTCGCTCGCCCGCGCGCACGCGGCGCTCGCGCGCTCGAACGCCGCCGGCTCGCGCGCGATCTCGAACCGCCGCGTCTCGACACGGCAGAGGCCGGCCTGTGCCCGCGCGAACGTCGGATCCTCCGCAAGCGCCTGCTCGAATCGCCGTTGCGCGTCGGCGAGCGTCGCCGCCGACGTCGGCAGGTCGAGTTGCTGCCGACCGCGCAGGTAGAGCGCGTACGCAGCGCCGGCCGGCGCCGCGACCTCGGCCGCCTCAGCTTCGCTGAGCAGGCTCGCGGCGACGCGCGCCGCTAGGCTCTGCTGCAGCGACCAGATCTCGTCCGGCGTGCGCGTGTAGCTTTCCGCCCATTGCTGGAAGCCGGTCGCGGTATCGACCAGCCGCGCGCCGAGCACGAGCTTGGCGCCGTCGCGACGCAGCGTCGCGACGAACGCGTGCTTGACGCCGAGTGCGCGCCCGAGGTCACGCACACCCATGCTGCGCTGCTCGAGCGCAAGCGTCGCCGGGGTCGTGACGGTGAGGCCGGGATGGCGCGCGAGCTCGGTCGCGAGCTCGTCCGCGAGCAGATCCGCAATCTGCGCGGCCTCGGTGTCCTGCGGCAGGAAGCCGAACGGCAGCACCGCGATGCTGGCGGCGACCGGCGGCGCGATCGGCACGGGCGAGATGCCCTCGCGCCAGGCGGCGTAGCCGAACGCGCCCGCGGCGAGCGCGACGAGCAACGCGGCGAGCGCAGCGAGACGATATCGGCGCCACCACGGCTCATCGAACGGCAGCGTGACGGCACCGGCGGTGAACGGCCACTCGCGCAGGATTGCCGAGGTGCGCTTCAGCCCGCGCGCGTGCTCGTCGTCGCTGACCGAAGCGTCGCCGCCCGCACCTTCGCGCCGGAGCGCCTCGACGTGCGCGACGACCTCGGCGCCGCTCGCATGGCGGTCCTCGGGCCGCTTCGCCATCAGCTTCGCGAGCAGCCCCTGGAGGCGGCCGAATTGCTGTGGCAGCAGCGGGATCGCCGCCTCGCGATGCAGACTGCCGAGCGCGAACACGTCGTCGACCCCGTCGTACGGCAGCTTGCCGGTCGCGAGCGCGTGCAGCACGACGCCGAGGCTGTAGAGATCCGCGCGTCCGTCGAAGCTCACGCCCATCCAGCGCTCGGGGCTCATGTAGTGCGGCGTGCCGAGCGTCAGCCCCTGCAGCGTCCGCACCGTAGCGCTGCCGCTGACCCGCGCGATGCCGAAATCCGAGAGCGTGAACGAGCCGTCCTCGTGCCGCAGGATGTTCTCGAGCTTGACGTCGCGGTGCACGATGCCGCGCGCGTGGCCGTAGTCGAGCGCGCTCGCGATCTGCTGCACGCAGTCGAGCGCGGTGGCCGCGTCGACCGAGCCTGCGAGCTGCGTGATCGCGCCGTCGGGCAGGTACTCCATCGCGAGGTAGGCGTGGCCCGCATGCGTGCCGACGTCGTGGACCTGCACGATGTGCTTGTGGTGCAGGCTCGCGACGAGGCGCGCCTCGCGCAGGAAGCGTTCCGTGAACTCGGGATCGCGCGCCATCTCGGCGCCGAGCACCTTCAACGCCACCTCGCGGCGCAGCGATTCCTGCACCGCGAGGTAGACGGTGGCCATACCGCCGCGACCTAGCTCGCGAATCACGCGATAGCCAGGGATTTCGACCATCCGTGAGGCCCACCCGGGGAACCGGGCGAGCTTAACGGGGCGTCGTCGGGATGCGAAGCCGGCTCGGGAGGATGCTACGACCGCCCGCACGGCCATCACTCGGGTTTCGCGGCCAGCCGCCGCGCTCAGCCGGCCGAGTGCAGCGCGGCGAGGAACAGCGCGAGGACGAGCGTCCCGAGCAGGATCGACTCGAGCACGCCGTTGCGTGCGGCGCGTTCGACGAGGTTGGCGACGACCCAGCGGTGGCGTTGCGAGGTGTTCACGTTCGTTTCCGATGCACGCGAACCGGCGTGCGCGAGGTGCCGTTAAGCCGCCGTCGACGCCGATGACACGGCACGGCGGCGGTGGCCCACCCCATCAAACGCAGGACGGCGCCGGAACGGATCACGGCGCTCGTCGTATGCTCGGAAGGGGCGCCGGGGCCGCGTCTCGCGCGGCAGATCGGGCGCAGGGTCAGCTGCGTTGGGTGGAGGTCGCGGCGCGAGCTCCACCGGCGCCTTGTGGGGAGTGACGCAGAAGCGCGTCAGATCATGTCGAAGATCTTGACGCCGCGGGTCGGCGCCTCGGGCTCTCGCGCGTCGTCGCGCGAGCGGATCGGCTCGTACGGGTACGGCGCCGGCAGCGGCAGCTCGAGCACGGGCTGGTCGCGGCGAACCGGCTCCTCCTTCATGCGCGAGGCGACGACCAGCGCGATCGGCGCGGTGTGCGTCCAGTGCTCGAAGGTACGGCTACCCATGACTTTCCTCCCAGAACGCGTCGGGTGGAACGCGTCTATTCCTTTGATGGAAGAAACGCAGCGGATGGTTCCGCCATGTCATACCTCTGTCGGGTGTCCGCTACCGCTCCCGCACCTGCGCGACGGACGGTCCCCGTTTTGCGACGGGAGTCGCAGTTCACATTCAGGTTCGCGGTACGCGAAGACGCGTCAGGGACGCTCGAAACCGTCCGCGAACACGGCGTCGCCGCGCGGCGGCGCCGGCACGACGACGCCGGCCCAGAAGCCGCCGGTGATCGCGAAGCCCGCGCCCGTGGCGGGATGCAACCGTTCCGCGTCGGGCTGGCCGATCGTGCCGGCGAGGCGATAGCCGCTGCCGGAAGAAACGCCGCCGCCGGCGTCGATCGTGTACACGACGGCCGGTGGCCCCGCCTGCCCGCGTTCGGCATTGCGTTCGCTCGCGCGCACATCGTGCGCCGCGACGATCGCGACGACACCGACGGCGCACGCACGGGCATGCGTCAGTCGCACAGCGCGGTACCGCAGAGGCTGAGCTTGAGATCGCCGAGATCGCTGTCGTGGTGGCTCACGATCACACGGCCGTCGGCGCGCAGCGCGAGCGACGGATAGCTACCGACGTTGGCGCTCGCGTCGAGCGTGCGGAGGTGGCCGCTCAGGAAGCCGCCGGTCGCGACGTAGAGCTTGAGATCGCCGGTCGGAATCTCGCGGAACGCGACGACCGGCAGGTTCTCCGCGTTGAGCGCGATCGAGGTGTAGCGGAACTGGTCGAGCTGCCCGCTGCCCACCACACCCCAGCTCGTGCCGCCCGGTCCGCAGGCCGGATTCGGGCAGTCGAACACGCGGATCTGCCCTTCGCTCGACGACGTGTACGCGATGAGCGCACGCCCATCGGGGCGCATCGCGATCGAGGTGTACTCGCCGACGCTCGTGCCGAATCCGTCGTCGACCGTGCGCGACGTTCCGCTCGTGCAGGCCGCGTCGGCGCAGTCGAAAACTTTGAGGTCGTCGTTGCCGTCGTCGTAGTGGCTCACGATCGGCCGGCCGTCGGGGCGCAGCGCGATCGCGCCGTGGAGCCCGACGAGGCCGGCCACGTCGAGCGTGCGGACGCTGCCGCTCGTGCACTCGATGTCGGCGCAGTCGTACAGGTACAGACCGCTCGGGCTGGTGTGGTAGCTCACGACCGGGCGCCCGTCGGCGCGCAGCGCGAGCGACGTGTACAGACCCGTGTTGCCGCTGCCGTCGAGCGTACGCACGACGCCGCTGGTGCAGGCGGCGTCGTTGCAGAGGTAGAGCTTGAGATCGCCGCCGCCGCGCGCGTAGTAACTCACGACCGGCCGCCCGCCGGCGCGCAGCGCGAGCGAGCTGTACTCGCCGGCGTTCGTGGCGTCGAGCGTGCGCTCGGTCGCGCTGCTGCAGGTTTCGTCGGCGCAGTCGAGCAAGACGAGATCGGCGAGGCTCGCGTTGTGGTACGTGATCGCGGGGCGGCCGTCGCTCCTGAGCTCGAGCGAGGTGTGCGCGCCGGTGAGGCCGGTCGCCGCGAGCCGTCGCTCGAAACGGATCGGCTGCAAGGTGCAGAGCGGCGTGCCGTCGGCGGCGATGCCGCGCAGCAGGTAGCCGTTCGCGCAGCTTGCCGCGACGCGCGCCTGCACCGTGGCGAAATCGACCGCGAGCGTGCCACTCGTCGCGATCGTGCCGCCGGTGAGCCCTGCGCCGGCGGTGACGGCGGTAACGGTGCCGCCGGCATCGGCGTCGTCGCCGCAAACGACCGTGCCGTCGGCGTTGATCTGGCGCACGTAGCGGCCGACGGTGCAGTTGCCCGCGACGCGCGCCTGGATCGCGGTGGTGTCCACCGCGAGCGTGCCGGTCGCGGTGATCGTGCCGCCGGCGAGCCCCACACCAGCGCTGACGCTGGTCACGGTGCCGCCGCTGTCGGCGTCGACGCCGTCCGCGAACCCCGCGGGCACGCCGGTAAGGCCGCTCCACGGCGCCGCGCTCGCGACGCTCGCGCGCAGCGCTTCGGGCGCGGGCCGCACGAGCTGGCGCGGCGAGAGCTGCGCATAGCCGCCCGCGCCTGCCCCGCTGCGCACCCTGAGCTCGAGATGGCGCGCCTGGCCGGTGAACGCGCCGGCGCCGAAGTCGAGCGTCAGCGTGAAGACACCGTCCTCGACCGGCACGTCGTCGTGGTCCGGCGCGCACGCGAGCGGGATCGGGCTGGTCGGCGAGTCGAACAAACAGGTCTGAAAGTCGTAGAGCCCGTCCGCCGCGGCTCCGCCGGTCTCGAGGCGGCCCTGGTACGTGAACGCGGTTCCGAGTGGGGTCTGCGCGGCGAGCGACGCACACGCCGTCAGGCTGAAAGCAGCCGCGAGGCGCGTGGCGCGCCGTATCGGGGAGTCGCGCATCGAACGTTTCCTCGCCGCGGTAGTGCGGGCGAGGACGTGGTTTGCCGGGCGTTTCTGACAGCCGGCGCCGTGGTTTTCGTCGAAACGAACGTGTCAGCTCGTGCCGCGTCGCGACACGGAGCGCGCGTCAGTCCGCGACACGCACGCGCAGCACGCCGATCGCGCTGCCGCCGCCGGACAACGGCTCGGTGTGGACAACGAGCGCGGTCTCGCCGTCGACCGCGAGACGCGGATAGCCACCGACCGGCGACGCGACGGTTCTCTCGTCGATGCGCGCGCCCGAATCCGAAAGCAGGGTGAGCGTCAGCACCGGCACCCGCTCGCGCGTCGCGACACGGCTGACGAGCCAGCCCGTGTCGCCGAACGCCGCCGCGTCGACGCGCCCGAGCTCGTCGGCGCCTTCCGCGAGCGCGATCGGCGCGTCGAACACCGGGCCCTTGCCGAGCGCCGCGCGGACCGCCATCGCGCCGGTCGCCATCGTCGGCCATACCGCTAGGAAGCGCTTGCCGCGCGCGGCGAGTGCCGGACCGTTGACGGGGCAGCCGTGCATCATCCAGCCGTCGACGTGCAACGCGCGTGGCGGCGACGGCCCCGCGGCGTCGAACGCGACCACGCTGACGTCACGGATCTCCGCATCGCTGCGATCGCGGTACACCGCCAGCGTCGATGTGCTGCCGCGCGCCATGTCGGTCTGACAGCACGCGCAGGTCAGCGCATCGAGCTCGTGCTCGTCCTGCGGCCTGCCGTCGCGGCCGAGCACGGCGCTGCGCAGCGTCATGTGCTCGTCGCCGCCCTCGCCGTGCGCGTCGGCGGTCGCCGCCATGCGACGGCCGTCGAGCCAGATCAGTCGCACGCGGTCGGCGCCGGCCGGCGTCATCGAGACGAATCCGTGCTCGGTGGGCGTCGCGTCGCGGTGCACGACGAGCGGCGCACTCCACGTGCGGCCCGCGTCGCGCGAGCGCGTCGTGCGGATTTCGTAGGCGTACGTGCCCGACGCGGTCTTCTCGAGCCAGAACGTCACCCAGTCGCCGTTTTCGAGTACCGCGAGGCTCGGGAAGTCAGCGCCATTGACGAAGCGGTTCTTGCCGCTCGAGACGGTGCCGCGCCGCGTCTCGCCGCCGTCGCGATCGATGAGCGCGAAGCGCAATGCGCTCGCGTCGCCGTCGCGCTCCTGCCAGGTCACGACGAAGCCGTGGCTCGGGTCGAGCGTGATCGAGGGCTGGGCGGCTTTCGCGCCGGTTTCGAACGCAATGCGCTCGTGCTCCAGCCCCGCGCACGCCGGCGTCGCGGCCGATGCGAACGCCACCGCGAGCACGGCCCGCGCCCCGCGGCACGAGCGACGCCGCCCGTGCATGCATGCGTCGATATCGCTCATCGGAAACTCGCGCGATCCGAAAGCGCGAGCATATCGGTAGGCGCGTTGCCCGACATCCGGGACGACGCGCTACTCGAGGCTCGAGCGGAAGATCCGGTCGAGCACGAACGGGTCGGCGCGGCCGACGTCTTCGATCTGCGTGCTCATGTCGAGCTCGCGGTCGTCGAGCGGTACGCCGGCGACGAGATGCAGCGCGTTGAGCGCGAGCGCACGACCGAACTGGTCGTTCACACGACCGTCGTGGTTCTCGATCGTCTGCAGCGGCGTCTCGGCCGACGCGTAAGACGGCTCGACGTCGTAGAGATAGACGCGACCGCGTGCTCCGCTGCCGGCGACCGTCGCGAGCGGCGCACCGATCAGCACGACGTCGCCGTTCGTCGCGACCGCAGCGCCCGCGCCCTGCGCGCCGCCGGGCGCGGGCAAGAGCGTCGTGACGGGATCGACGCCGCTGTTGCCGGCGCGTGGCCGGTAGATCGTCGCCGAGCCGCTGTCCACGCCGGCGCTCGTGTCGTCGCCCTGTGCGCCGATCACGACGATGCCGTCGCGAACCGCGACCGAAGAGCCGAACTTGTCGCCGATCGCGGAGTCGCTCGGCACGATGCGCTGCGGTACGCCGACGGCGCCGCCCCCGATCGGGAACACGTGCGCGCCGCCGGGACGCTGCTCGACCGGGCCGAGCGCGCCTTCCTGCGGCGCGCCGATCACGAGCTGACCGTTGCCGTTCGCGTCCACGACGAGATCGAGCGCTGCACCGAAGCGGCCCTGACCCTGCGGCGTCGTGCTGCGCAGCACCTCGCTCTGCGTGTAGCTCGCGCCGCCTGCGACGTAGAGGAACGCCGCGCCAACGCCCGAAACCCCGCTCGCCGTCCCCGGCGCGCCGATCGCGAGATCGCCGTCGGCCGTGAATGCGAGGCTCGCGCCGAACTCGCTGACCGCCGCACCCGGCACGAGCGGCGCGTCGAGCGCCGCGAGCGGCACCGACAGGTCGACGTCCTGCCAGCCGCTCGCGGGGCGCTCGTAGATCAGTACCTGGCCCGCACCGCTCGCGCCGCCGAGCGGCGCACCGACCGCGATGCGTGTGCCGTCGCGCGAGACCGCGGCGGCCTGGCCGAACTTGTCGCCGATCTGGCTGTTGCCCTTCGCGCGCGTCCGCGGCGGCGCCGCGAGCTCGGCGACGATGCGGAACGCGGCGGGCGCTGCATGGGCGTGCGCGCGTTTCACGCCGAGTCGCATCGCTCCGGGGGCCGCTTCCATCACGAGCACGCGCCCGTTCGTGTCCGCGCCCGCGAACGGCGCACCGACGACGAGCACCTCCGCACCGGTGCCGGTGCTCGAAACGGCCGCCGAGGTTCCGAGCTGATCGCCGGCCTTGAGCCCGTCGTCGAAAATCTGATCGTCGGGCAGCGGTGTGCCGTCCGGAACGCGATCGCAGGTCAGCCCGTATTGCAGCGTCGGCCGCACCGCGTCCGACGTCGTGCAGAGCAACTGGCCCGTGAGCGTCGTGCCGAGCGGCGGCAAGGCACACGCGACCTCGATCGTCCCGGACTGCTGCGATGCAAGCGACAGCGTGGTGCCGCGCGCGAGCGTGAACGCAGCTGGTCCCGCGACGGCGCAGTCGACCGCGAGCCCGATGTCGCCGCGATTCGTGACGCGCACCGTGCGGCTCGCGCTCGACACGCTCGTGTACCCCGCGATCGCGAGCAGGCTCGCGTTCGGCACCGAGGTCTCGACCGCGGACACGCTGATCGCACCGTTCGTGTTGAGGCAGGTGCGGTTGACGCCGGCGCCGTCCTGGCACTGGCTCGTGACGATCCCGAGCGGGTACGTGCCGCCGGGCGTCGTCGCCTTCACGCGGAACGTGAGCTCGCAGTAGCGCGTGTCGAGGTTCGGCGACAGCGGCTGCCCGGTCGGCGTGCCGGGCGCCTGCACCGCGATGCGATCGTCGTTCGGCGGCAGCAGCCGGTTGCAGATCGCACCCCCGATCGGCTGCGCGCCGCGGAAGTCGAGCTGATCCTCGTCGAAAGTGATCTGCGCGTTGAACTGCACCGTGGTGCCGTCGCCGCGGAACGAAACCGGCAGCGCGAGCGTCTGCCCGCGCACGCCGACCCGCGTACCGACCGTCACACGCGACGTCGTGCCGGTGCTGGTCGGGTCGACCTGCAACATCGCCGTTCCCGCGCTCGACGCGTAGACGCCCTGCCCGAAGTAGCTCGCGGTGATGGTGCGCTGGCCGGCGACGTTCGACGCCATCTGGCAGCTGCCCGCGCCGGCCGACAGCGTGATTGCGCAGCTGCTGCCGACGCCGTCCGCGACGCTCGCGGAGCCGACGGGCGTACCGCTCGCCGCGGTCACGTTCACGGCGACGGCGTAGAGCTGTCCTTGCGTCGCGGGTGACGGCACGATCGACGTGATCGTCGTCGTCGTGGGCTGCAGCGTGGTCGTGACCAGATACGCGCGTTGTCCCGAGAACGGTCCGCCGATGCTCGCGCTCGAGCTGTCGGTGCCGGTGACCGTGAAGGTGGCGTCGCCGATCTGCGTCGGCGTACCGGAAAGCACGCCGTTGCCGGCGAGCGCGAGACCCGCGGGCGGCTGGCCGCTCGTGATCGCAAACGTGTACGGACCGACGCTGCCAGCGCCGCTCGCGAGCAGCGTCTCGCTGTAGGGAATGCCGGTGCGGGCGTTCGGCAGAACGGACGGGGCGAGGCTGATCGTCGGCGGCGTGACGTCCTGCTGCAGCACGGCGCTCGTGCTCGCATGGTTGTCGAGATCGCCCGAGTAGCTCGCGCTCAGCGCGCGCGTGCCGGCCGGCAATGCGTTCGTCGCGCATTGCGCGGTGCGCATGTCGCCACTGCCGCCGAGCGTGACGGCGTTGCAGCCTGCGATCACGCTCGCACCGTCGCGAAACGCGACCGCCCCTCCGGGCGCCGTACCGGCGACCGTGGCGGTCAAGGTCACGGTCGCGTTCACGGCAATCGGGTTCGCATCGCTGGCGAGCGTCGTCGTCGTGGCGCTGGTGGCGACGACCAGCGTGTACGCGCGCTCGCCGAAGAACGGTCCGCCGACGCCGGGCGAGCTCGCGTCGCTCGCGCGCACGGTGAAGCCGTACGTTCCGTTCGACCCGGGTGTTCCGCTCACGAGGCCGCTGCTGCTCAGGCTCAGCGGCGGCGGCAGCGCCCCCGCGACGATCGCGAACGTGAACGGCATGAGCGCGCCGGCGGTCGCCGAGACCTGCAACTGCTCGTTGTAGGGCGTTCCGTTGAATGCGCGCGGCAGCGCACTCGGCGCGATCGCGACCGTCGGTGCGTCGACCGTCTGCGTGAGTGCAGCGCTGCTCTCGCCGTTGCCGGCGTCGCCGAGGTAGTGCGCGGTCAGGGTACGGACGCCGGCGCGCAGCTGATTGGTCTGGCAAGTCGCGATGCGCGTGCCGCCCGCGCCGCTCAGCGCGACGGCAGCATCCCGCAAGCGTTGTCGCTCCGTCGAAGAACTCGACGGTTCCGCCGGGCGCGCTGCCCGTCACGGTCGCGGTCAACGTCGCGGTCGCGTTGACGACCGAGGGATTCGCGTCGCTCGCGAGCGACGTCGACGTCACGGAAGCGCCGAACGGAATCCACGTATCGGTCGCACCGTGATGGCGCCCGATCGCGCTGATCGGCTGCCCGCCGATGGAGCTGATCGGTCCTCCGACGTAGACGGTCCCGGCTCGAACTGCGAGCGCCCGCACGACGCCGCCGACGCCGTTGCTCGCACCGCTGCCGAGCGACGACCACGTCCCGGTGCCGGCGTCGTATCGCGCGATGTTGATCGCGGTCGCCCCGGCGGCGTTGTTGAAGAAGCCGCCGACGTACGCGTGGTTGCCCGAGACCGCGAGCGAGTAGGCCGAGCCGTTGGTGCCACCGCCGCCGGCGGGCAGCGCCGACCAGCCGAGCGTCTTGTCGTAGCGCGCGACCGATTGCGTGCCGGCGAGCCCGCCGGCCGACGCGAATGCGCCGCCGACGTAGACGCGCGACGCCGCAGGCTCGAGCGCGAGCACGCTTCCGCTGACGCCGTTCGACGGGCCGGTTCCGAGCGTCGCCCAGGTCTCGAGTGCAGTGTCGTATCGCGCGATACCGTTCACGCTCTGCCCGCCGGCCTGCACGATCTCGCCGCCGACATAGACGTCGCTGCCGATCACCGCGAGCGCGCGGACGTCACCCACTGTCCCGTTCGCTGCGCCGACGCCGAGCGGCGACCAGCTCTGCGCGGCGGTGTCGTAGCGGACGACGTTGCGCGCGATGACGAGACCGCCCGCGGTCGTGTCGAAGTCACCGCCGACGTAGACGTCGGTCCCCGAGACGACGATCTCGTAGACGATGCCTGCGATGCCGTTGACGCCACTCGGCGGCAGCGTCGACCAGCTCGCGGTCTGCGTGTCCCATCGAGCGATCGCAGCGGCGGGCTGCCCGCCCGCCGTGGTGAAATTGCCGCCGACGTAGACGTGCGGACCCGAAACCGCGACGGTGTAGACGTAGGCGTCGGTTCCGGCGCCCAGCGCGCTGAACGATCCGGAAGCAGGGACATAGCGAGCGACGCGCGAGGCCGCGACACCTGCGCATTGCGAGAAGACGCCACCGACGAACACGCTGCCGTCCGCGGCGACGTCGAGGCCCGTGACCTCGCCGTCGCAGCCCGGCGCCGAAGCCTTCGGCCCGCCATCATCCATTGCGCGCGCGCTCGCGAACGCGGACGCGAGTCCCATCAGGACGAGCAGCGCGCGCCGGACTTCCATCCGCGCCCCCGAAGCGGGCCTGGACCGATTCTACGCCGCCCGCGCAAATCCGGGCGTCCTTCGGCGGGGCGCCGAGCTGGCTCGGCGGTCCGAGGGGGCTCAGCCGCGCGGAGAGCTTCGGCGCTATCCGCACAGAGGACGGATTCACCGCAGCGAAGTGCGAAGGCGCCCCGGGGCGTCGGTGCGCTGCGGCTTCAATGTGACGGAACAGATCTCCGATCGCTCGAGCGGCACGTCCGCCGACCGCCTCCAGGCGCTACCCCAGCGCGTCTACCGCTTTCGCGTGCTCGGCATGGGCCTCGGCGGCCTACCGATTGCCGCGGTGCTGTATGAGATCGATGCGGCCTGGCCGGGATGGGCGTGGGTCGCGTGGATCAGCGTGATCTGGCCGCACGTCGCCTATCTCGTCGCGCGCCGCAGCCGCGATCCGTTCCGCGCCGAGCTCCGGAACCTCGTGCTCGACTCCGCGTTCGCGGCGAGCGCTGTCCCGCTGATGGCGTTCAGCGTGCTGCCGTCGGTCGTGCTGCTGACCGTCGTCGTCGCCGACAAGGTCAACTCCGGCATCCGCGGGCTGTGGCTGCGCTCGCTGCCGGCGATGCTCGTCGGCGGGCTCGTGTCGGTCGCGCTCGCAGGCTTCGCGTGGCACCCCGAATCGAGCTTCCTGGTGATGCTCGCGAGCCTGCCGATCCTCGTGATCCACACCCTCGCGGTCAGCGCGAACAGCTACCGGCTCGTGCGCAAGGTGCAGAAGCAGAACGTCAAGCTCGACGAGCTTGCGAGGCTCGACGCGCTGACGGGCCTCGACAGCCGCGGTCACTGGCAGGTGCGCGCAGGCGCGCTGCTCGCGCGCCACCACGACGAGGCCCAGGCTGCGGCGCTGATGCTGGTCGACGTCGACCGGTTCAAGGACATCAACGACCGCCACGGGCATTCGATCGGCGACGACGTGCTGCGCGGCATCGCGGAGCTGATCCGCCGCACCGCGCCGGAAGCCAGCGCCGCGGGTCGGCTCGGCGGCGACGAGTTCGCCGTCGCGATGCCGGTGTCGCGCGACGCGGCACACACCGTCGCGGACGCGCTGCGGTGCGCGGTGGACGGGCTCGTGCTGACGCGCCTCCCGGCGCTGCGCTGCACGGTCAGCATCGGCATCGCCGAGGCACCGGATCGCGGCATCGGGTTGCGCGAGTGGATCGAGGCCGCCGATGGCGCGATGTACGAGGACAAGCAGCGTCGACGGGCCGATACGACACGCGGCCCGCTGCCTAGCCCGCCGCTGTAGCGCGCGGCGCCGCGCCTTGCGCGGTGCGGTGCGGCGACGTGCGCGCTCAAGGCGCGGCGCGCGTCCGCTCGAGACGCGCGTCGAGCGCGTAACGACCCGCGCCCGCGAGCGCGAGGTAGACCCCGATCATGACGAGGCACGCCGCGGGAAACATCGCCCGAATGCCGCCGTGTCGATCGACCATGACGATCGCGACGACGAAATTGATCGCGCACACGATGCCGGCCCAGCGCGTCAGCGTGCCCGTGACGAAAGCGAGCCCGACCGCGAATTGCGCCCAGACCGAGAGCCGTGCCATGAGCTCCGGCAGCGGAAAGCCGTAGCGCGCGAGGAACGCGACGAACGTCTGCATGTGCGTCGCGTCGACGACGTTGTCCCAGACGCCCCAGACGAGGAACGCGCCGACACCGGCGCGCAGCAGCAGCAGGCCCGCGTCGGCGTGGCGTTTCAACCCGGTCAGCAGCAGGAAGTCGGTCATCGCGCACTCTTGTTGGAAGATCGGCACGTTAGGGCACGGCCCAGGCTGGCGGGTTGCAGTCCTTGAGACCAGGCCTGAAAACGAAAAAGCCCCGCATCGCTGCGGGGCTTTCCGGTCCGGGTGGCCGGCCATCGCTGCGCAATGTCCGGCCAACTCGGTGACGGCGACCCTCGAAGGTCGCGTGTCGATCGGGCTCAGAAATCCATGTCGCCCATGCCGCCGCCGTGGCCGTGGCCGGCGTGCGCGTTCGGCGCTTCCTTCTTCGGCGCTTCCGCGACCATCGCCTCGGTCGTGATCATGAGACCCGCGATCGACGCCGCGTTCTGCAGCGCGTAGCGCGTGACCTTGGTCGGGTCGAGGATGCCGAGCGCGACCATGTCGCCGTACTCGCCGGTCGCGGCGTTGTAACCGAAGTTACCCTTGCCGTCCGAGACCTTGTTGAGCACGACCGACGGCTCGTCGCCGGCGTTGCCGACGATCTCGCGCAGCGGCGTTTCCATCGCGCGCTTCGCGATCTCGATGCCGTGGTTCTGGTCTTCGTTGTCGCCCTTGAGCTTGCCGAGACCCTGCAGCGCACGGATCAGCGCGACGCCGCCGCCCGGCACCACGCCTTCCTCGACCGCCGCGCGCGTCGCGTGCAGCGCGTCTTCGACGCGGGCCTTCTTTTCCTTCATCTCGACTTCGGTCGCGGCGCCGACCTTGATCACCGCCACACCGCCGGCGAGCTTCGCGACGCGCTCCTGCAGCTTCTCGCGGTCGTAGTCCGAGGTGGTCTCCTCGATCTGCGCCTTGATCTGCTCGATGCGGCCCTTGATCGTCTTGGTCTCGCCCGCGCCGTCGATGAGCGTCGTGTTCTCCTTCGAAACGACGACCTTCTTGGCCTGGCCGAGGTCGCGGATCGTGGCCTTCTCGAGCTGCAGGCCGACCTCTTCCGAGATCACCGTGCCGCCGGTCAGGACCGCCATGTCCTCGAGCATCGCCTTGCGGCGATCACCGAAGCCCGGCGCCTTGACCGCGCAGACCTTCACGATGCCGCGGATCGTGTTGACGACGAGCGTCGCGAGCGCTTCGCCCTCGACTTCCTCGGCGACGATCAGGAGCGGCTTGCCCGCCTTCGCCACGCCCTCGAGCACCGGCAGGAGCTCGCGCACGTTCGAGATCTTCTTGTCGTGCAGCAGGATGTACGGGTTCTCGAGCTCGGCCGACATCGACTGCTGGTTGTTGATGAAGTACGGCGAGAGGTAGCCGCGGTCGAACTGCATGCCCTCGACGACGTCGAGCTGGTTCTCGAGACCCGAGCCTTCCTCGACCGTGATGACGCCTTCCTTGCCGACCTTCTTCATCGCCTCGGCGATGATGTCGCCGATGTTGGTGTCGGAGTTGGCCGAGATCGTGCCGACCTGCGCGATCGCCTTGTCGTCCACCGTCGGCTTCGAGAGCTTCTTCAGCTCCTCGACCGCCGCGATCACGGCCTTGTCGATGCCGCGCTTGAGGTCCATCGGGTTCATGCCGGCGGCGACCGCCTTCATGCCCTCGCGGATCATCGCCTGCGCGAGCACGGTCGCGGTCGTGGTGCCGTCACCGGCGACATCGGAAGTCTTGGACGCGACTTCCTTGACCATCTGCGCGCCCATGTTCTCGAACTTGTCGGCGAGCTCGATCTCCTTCGCGACGGACACGCCGTCCTTGGTGATCGTCGGCGAGCCGAAGCTCTTCTCGAGCACGACGTTGCGGCCCTTCGGGCCGAGGGTCGCCTTTACCGCATTGGCGAGGATGTTGACGCCGCGCAGCATGCGCGCGCGCGCGTCTTCCGAAAAACGAATCTCTTTCGCTGCCATGTTCGTGTTTCCTTTGAGAGGTCGATCGATCAGCCGAAGATCGCGAGGATGTCGTCTTCGCGCACGACGAGGTACTCGGTGCCCGAGACCTTCACTTCCGTGCCCGAGTACTTGCCGAACAGAACCTTGTCGCCGGCCTTGACCTTCAGCTTGCGGATCTGACCGTTGTCGAGCGGCTTGCCTTCGCCGACCGCGACGACTTCGCCCTTGATCGGCTTCTCGGTCGCCGTGTCGGGGATCACGATCCCGCCGGCCGACATCCGCTCCTCTTCCATCCGCTTGATCACGACGCGGTCGTGCAGCGGCTGCAGATTCATGCTCATGACAACCCCTCAAATAAGTCGTTGATTTATCGCAGATCGTGGCGAGCTGCTAGCACTCGTCCCCGTTGAGTGCCAATTCTAGCGCGGCACGAGAACCGAAGTGAATCGGTCGCGGGAGGCGAGGTCGGGGCGGCGCACGCGGTTTCAAGGGGCGAGGGGGTCGCGGCGCGTGCCGCGTCTTCACCGCGAGGCCGCAGGGGCACGACGTGAACCGCAAGGATCGCGCGATTGGGACCAGGGGGCGCGCCAGCGTCGCGGTCGTACTGTTGCTCGGCGCCTTTGCGGTCCGCGCGTACGACATCGCCGGTGTGGTCACCGACCTCAGCGATGGTCGCGCGCTGGCGGGCGTCACGGTCGAAGCGTCGGCGAGCTGTCCAGGTTGCAATGTCGACGCGAGCGACGTCACGGATGCTGACGGGCAGTACTGCATGACGTTGCCATCAATAGGCTGGTTCTACGTCCGAACACGCAACACGCACGGCTACCTCGACGAACTGCACCGCGACGTGCGCTGTTTCGACGAGCGGTGTCACTTCGCGGGCGGCAGCAGCCTCGCGGCGATTTCGGCGCCGAGCTACGACGCCGAGACCGCGTACGTCGACTTCGAGCTCGAGCGGTACGCCACGCTGTCCGTGGCGGTGGTCGACGCCGAAAGCGGCGGTGCCTTGCATCCGCTTGCACGCCAGGCGCAGGTGCGCATCTTCCACTTGGACGGCAGCTCGGCGCAGGGGCACGGCCTGATGCTCGCGAGCGAGGCGACGGCATTGCGGTTGCTGCCCGGCGCCTACCGCATCGCGGCCTCGGCCGAGATGTATGCGACGACGCTCTACCCCTCCGAGCCTTGCGACGACCCGTGCTCGTATCGCGGTGGAGAGCTCGTCGAGCTCGAGGGCGGTGAGACGCAAGAAGCGGTGATCCGCCTCGTGCGTCGCTACGGCACGATCCGCGGGCGCGTGACCGACGCGCCTTCGCAAGCGCCGCTCGCCGGCGTGCGTGTTTCCGCCTCGTCGATGTACCCCGAGAACAGCGCGACGACGGACGGCGACGGCCGCTATGCACTCGTCGTCCCGTCGAGGCCCATGACGCTGGCGACACTCGGCACCGCGACACATGCACGCCACACCCTGGCGCCGATCATCGTCGCAAGCGGTGCCGTGCACGAAGGCGCGGACTTCGAGCTCCAGCGCAAGGGCTGGATTGCGGGCGTCGTGCGGCGCCGAGACGGGTCGCCCGTCGCTGCGGCGCGTGTAAGCGCAGGCGGCAGTGTGTTCACGGCCGACGATCAGGGGCGATACCGCGGGGCGCTCGTGGCGGGTAGCCATCGCGTCTCGGCGACGGGAACCGGGCTCGTGACGCATGCGTATCCGGGCCAATACTGCCCCGGATCCTGCGATGCGCGCGGGACAGCCGTGGTGGTGCATTCGGATCGAACGACGGAGGGCATCGACTTCTCGCTGGAGCCCGGTGGCATGTTCGTCGGGAGCTTCTGGACCAACGATCCGCCTCACCGTTCGTTGAGCGGTGCCCTAGGGGTCTACAGCGATGCGGGCGGGCACATCGTGACGTCGATCGTCAGTGCCTATGGCGGCTTCGAAACGCCGATGCTCCCGTACGGTCGATATCGCCTGGTTGCGAGCGCCGTGGGTTACGCGGCCGCCGCGTATCGTCATAGGCGCTGCGTCGCGGGCATCGAGTGCGCGTTGCTCGCGGAGCCGCTCGAGCTCTCCGCGTCGGCGACGATCGTCGATGCCAGCTTCCCGATGCAGCGCCCGCCCCGAGGACGCGTGACCGTTCGTGCCACCGACGCGATCACCGGCGAATCGCTCGAAGCCGTGGACTACGACGATCCGGAGCTCGCGGGCGTCGTTCAGCGCGGTTTCTTCGCGACGGCGTTCCTGCGCGAGGGTGTCGCGGTCGCGCTGACGGGTCTGAGCTGCGTTTCGACCGAGATCGAGCAGACCTGCGATGTGCCGGAGGGCGACTACCGAGTGAACGTCTATGCACACGGATACGTGGACCTGCGCCATCCCGGCGTGCCGTGCGAGTCGAATACGTGCAACGCGAGTGCGGGCGCCCCTGTCGCAGTACGCGCCCCGACACCCGTCGTGCTGCACTTGAGCTTTGAACGTGCGGGTCGACTTCGCGGCGTCGCGCGCGACGGCCGCGGCGTGCCGCTGGACGTCTACGCCGTGGAGGTCTTTGACCGCTCGGGACGCGCGGTGCGGACGCTCCTGAGTGCGACGTCGTGGGAGCCCGAGCGGCGCTTCGTCCCGAACTATGTCGGAGAGCTCAGCGCCGGCGAGTACTTCGTGCGGACGCGCAACGTGCTCGGCTACACGGATCGGTTGTTCGACGGGATCGCGTGCTCGAACGGTGCGTGCGATCCCCGACTCGGCACACCCGTGACCGTCGATCCGCACGTCGCGACCACGATCGACTTCAACCTCGGAACCTCGGAGCTCCTGCTCCGCAGCGGCTTCGAATGAACGATGTGCAGCCGCAGCATGCGGCTGCAACATCCCGGCGCTAGACTCCCCGCCCTTTTCCCGCCAGCAGTCCTGGCGGTCCCCGGGGGCTCCTTTTCATGTCCATCGCCTTCCTCCGCGCGGTCGTCGCGCTCGGCCTCGCATTGCCGGCCTTCGCGCACGCGCAGTCGGTCTCGATCATCGGCGGCGCGCCGCCGACGCAGACGTTCGACACGCTCGCGAACACGGGCACGAGCTCGACGTTGCCGACCGGCTGGTTCTTCGTCGAGTCGGGATCGAACGCCGACACGACCTACGCCGCGGACAACGGCGGCGTCATGTCCGGCAACACCTACAGCTACGGTACGGGCACCGCGACGGAGCGCGCGTTTGGCACGCTGCGCTCGAACTCGAACGGCCCGACGATCGGCGCGCGCCTTTCGAACGACACGGGCACGCTGCTCAACGAGCTGCAGATCGAATACGAAGGCGAGCAGTGGCGCATCGGCACGCTCGCGCGCGCCGACCGGCTCGACTTCCAGTACAGCCTCGACGCGACCTCGCTCACGACGGGCACGTGGACGAACGTCGACGCGCTCGACTTCACCTCGCCGAACACGACCGGGCCGATCGGCGCGCTCGACGGCAACCTCGGCGCGAACGGTGCGTCGAAGAGCGCGGTCGTCACGGGGCTCGCGCTCGCGAGCGGCGCGACGATGTGGGTGCGCTGGTCGGACTTCGATCCCGGCACGAACGAGGACGGCCTCGCGCTCGACAACGTCGTGTTCTCGGTGCCCGGCGACAACCCGCCCGGCGTTTCGACGACGACGCCGGCCGACGGCGCGACCGCGGTCGCACGCGACGCCTCGATCGCGATCCAGTTCAGCGAGCCGGTCACGACGACGGACCCGTGGTTCACGCTGAGCTGCGGCGCCTCGGGCGCGCACGCGGCGACGGTCTCCGGCAGCGGTGCGAACCGCACGATCGACCCGACCGTCGACTTCGCATTCGACGAGGAGTGCACGCTGACGATCGACGCCGCGTCGGTCGCGGACCTCGACGCGCCGATCCAGACGATGACGGCGGATCGCCGTGTGGTGTTCCGCACGCTGATCGAGCCCGTCGACACACGGCCCGCGGTCGACTCGACGGTGCCGGCGAACGGCGCGTCGAACGTCGCGGTGAACGGCAACGTCACGGTGAAGTTCACCGAGAACGTCACGCTCGGCGCGTCGTGGTTCACGCTCTCGTGCGCGACGAGCGGCGCGCACACCGCGGTCGTCACCGGCGGGCCGTCGCAGTACACGATCAACCCGGACGTCGATTTCACGCACCTCGAGCAGTGCACGCTGACGGTCGTCGCGGCGCAGGTCACCGATCTCGACGGCACGCCCGACACCATGGCGAGCGACGCGACGACGACGTTCACGACGAGCGCCGCGCCCGGCAACTACTACGCCGGCGTCGACGCGTCGAGCTGCGTTGCGCTTCGCACCACGCTGCACGCGACGATCGACGATCACACCGTGCATCCGTACACCGGCTCGCCGACCGACGTCTGGACCATGCTCGAGGCCGGCGACCAGGACCCGAACGACAGCGGCAAGGTGCTCGACGTCTACTTCAACAAGTCGTTCACCAAGGTCACCGACCGCGACAGCGGCACCAGCGTCCCGCAGGGCACGCGGTACAACCGCGAGCACACCTGGCCCCAGTCGTACGGCTTCTCGGCCACGAACGGCAACCTCGGCTTTCCGAACGCGCCGCGCTCCGATGCGCACATGCTCTACGCGTCCGAGAAGGACTGGAATGCCGACCGCGGCAACAAGCCGTTCGCCGACTGTCCGCCGCCCGGCTGCGCCGCGCGCCACACGCTCATCCATCCGCTGACCGGCGGGGCCGGCAGCGCCGCCGCGTGCGACCACGCGAGTGGCAACTGCAACTGGGTCGGCGGCCCGGACGGCAACAGCGGCAGCTTCGAAGTCTGGACGCGCCGCAAGGGCGACATCGCGCGCGCCGTGCTCTACATGGACGTGCGCTACGCAGGCGGCGTCGCGACCGGCGGCAACACCAGTGGCCAGAGCGAGCCCGATCTCATCGTCACCGACAACCGCAGCCTCATCGCGATCACCTCCTCGAGCCCGGCGTACATGGGCCTCAAGGCGACGCTCATCGCGTGGCACGCGCTCGATCCGCCCGACGCGCAGGAACAGCTGCGCAACGACACGATCTTCTCCTTCCAAGCCAACCGCAACCCGTTCATCGATCATCCCGAGTGGGTCGCGATCGCGTTCGCGGACCCGTGCACGGGCTCGCCGCCGACCAACCAGCCGCCGGTCTATGCGGACGCGACGCGCTCGGTGCTCGAGAACGCGGCGAACGGCACCACGGTCGCGACGCTGACCGCGACCGATCCGGATGCGGGGCAGACGCTCGCGTACTCGATCGTCTCCGGCAACACCGGCAATGCGTTCGCGCTCGCGGCCGGAACCGGCACGCTGACGGTCGCCGATACGACGCGCATCGATCCCGCCGTCGCGGCGAGCTACACGCTCGTGCTGCGCGCGACCGACAACGGCTCGCCGACGATGAGCGACGACGCGACGGTCACCGTCAACGTCACGCCGATCAACGATGCGCCGTCGTTCACGAAGGGCGCCGACCGCACCGTCGCCGAGGATGCCGGCGCGCAGTCGTTCGGCGGCTGGGCCACGGGCATGAGCACCGGCCCCGCAGACGAAAGCACGCAGACGCTGAGCTTCGAGGTCACCGCGAACACGAACGCGCCGCTGTTCGCCGCCGCACCCGCCGTCGCCGCGAACGGGTCGCTGACGTTCACGCCGGCCGCGGATGCGAGCGGCACCGCGACGATCTCGCTGCGCGCGCGCGATACCGGCGGCACGGCGAATGGCGGCGTCGATGCGTCGGCGGTGCAGACGTTCACGATCACCGTGTCGGCGGTCAACGACGCGCCGGTCGCGTCGGGTGCGAGCGGCTCGGTCGCGCAGGGCGCCGCGCCCGGGACGCCGGTCGTAACGGTCGGCGCGACCGACGTCGACGGTCCGGCGCTGGCCTACGCGATCACCGCCGGCAACACGGGTGGGGCCTTCGCGATCGACACCGCGAGCGGCGCGATCACAGTCGCGACGTCCGCCGCTGTCACGACGTCGAGTTCGCCGTTCGCGCTGACCGTCACCGTCCGCGACGGCGGCGCACCGGAGCAGAGCGACAGTGCGACCGTGACGATAACGGTGACGCCGCCGCCGGCCGACGCGCTGTTCTCGAACAGCTTCGAGTAGCGTCGCGCCGCACGATTGGCGCACGAATCTCGCAAGCAATAGGCGGCCCCGCAGGGCCGCCTTCGTCGCGACCGCGAACCGAGCGTTTCAGTCTTCGGCAGTGCGGTACTGGGTCAGGAACCGACCGGCCGCGACCGCGAACGCGCCGCGCGTCACGGAAGCGCTCGGGTCGAACCACGCGTGGACCTTCGGCTGCGGATCGAACGGTCCCTGGCTCAGGGTGAAGCGCGCGTTGATGAGACCCTGATCGAGCGCGAGCTGGACGTAGCCGCGCAGCGCGGCCGGGATCGACGCGGCGTCCTCGACCGGGATGCGCTGGCCCATGTAGAACGCGGTCAGGGTGCCGTTGAACGCGCGCGCCTCGGCCTGCAGCGCGAGGCTCTGCACGAGCGAGTACGCGAGCGCGACGCGCGTGACGCCGTCGTTCGGCCGGAACGCGCCGCCGACGAGGTACATCACGCCGTCCTGCTGCTGCGTCCGGTCGCGCAGCGCGGCGCCGCGAGCGACCACGGACTCCGCGAACGGATGGACCGAGGGCGACACGTCGGTGACGCGGTTCACGCCGTCGAGCGGCAGATACTGGCGCACGTTCTGACCCGTCACGAGATAGTCGGCGAGCTCGGCGCGCGTCAGCGCGGCGTCGGGACGGAACGTGCCGTCGGCGTAGCCGTCGACGAGCCGGTTCGCGACCGCGAACTCGATCGCGGTGCGCGCCGGGTGGCCCGCGACATCGCCGAGGCCGGTGTAGCCGCCGCTGTTCATGAAGCTGATCGTGCCCTCGACGACGCCGGGCGCCGCGTAGCCGTTCGTGACGGCGAGCGGATCCAGCGCAACGCCCGACACCGAACCGATGCCGCGCACGGTGATCGTCCACGTCCCGGCCTTGCCCGGACCCCCGGTCGTAATGTGGCCGCCGTTGCCGGCGATCGGCGCCGGGATGCCGATCGCTGAACCGTAGCGGTTGCCGGCCGGATCGGTCAGCACGATCGCGACGGTCGACGTCGTATCGGCTTCGGCCTTGACCCAGGCGACCTCGGGCCCGACCTGGAACGGCATCGCCGTGACCGTGCCGACCGGCGTGAAGTCGATCGCGAACGGAATCGGCGCACCGCCCGGCGCGAGCAGCGCGTTGGCATGGAACGTGCGGAGCGCGTTGACCGTCGTGCCGTGGTCGCCGCGCCGGCCGGCGGCTTCGGCGACCGCCGCGTACGCGTTGACGTGGCCCGCGCCCGCTTCCCACGCAAGCCGACCCGTCATGTTCGTGGCGGTCCGCACGAGGATGTCCTTCACCTTCGCCGGCGTGAGGCTCGGGTTCGCCTCGAACATCAGCGCGACGATGCCGGCGACGTGCGGCGTCGCCATCGAGGTGCCGCTCATGTGCGTGTAGAACGGCAGATGCGCGGGTGCGAGCGCCGCGGCGTCCTGCTGCGCAGCGAGCGGCGGGAGCGCGCCGAGCGGGTCGCGCGCCGAAACGATGTCGACACCCGGCGCGACGATGGTCGGCTCGTTGCGGTAGGTCCAGCTCGACCCGTCCGGCATCGTGAACGTGCCCGACTCGCCGCGCTTGCCGCGCGACGAGAACGACGTCAGCACCGCGTCCTTCTCGCCGGCGCCGACCGAGATCACCCACGGCGCCTGCGCGTACGGGTTGTGCGTGTCCTCGCCCGGACCGTCGTTGCCAGCGGCGAACACGCTCACGATGCCGCGCTTGTAGAGCTCGTACGTCGCGATGTTGACGGGGTTGAGCGGCTCGAACGCGCCGCTCGAGCCCCACGAGTTGCTGGTGACGCGGATCGGGTGCGCAAAGGTGAACTGGTTGATCGCAGCGTAGTCGAGGCCGCCGACCGCGTCGAGCACCAGGATCACGCCGCCCGAGCCGTAGCCGACGAGATCGGCGCCCGGTGCGACGCCGCGGTGCAGGCCGCCCGAGCGCGCGCCCGTGCCGCCGACCGTGCCGGCGCAGTGGGTGCCGTGGCCGGAGCCCAGGTCGGTGTTCGGGACGTTCTCGAGGTACGTGACCGGCACGATGCCGGGCGCTTCGCTCGCGGCGATCTCGGCAAGGATGTTCTGCGCGCCGAGCACGTTCTGCACGACGTGATCGCCGAGCTTCAGGTCATCGTGCGTCGCATCGATGCCGGAGTCGTTGACGAGCACCGTCACGCCGTGGCCACTGTACGGGAGCGCGCGGCCGTAGTCCGCCGGATTCGCCTGCGCGCGCGCGACACCGGTGATCTCGCGTGCCTGCTGATTGAAGTAGCGCAGTGGCCTGTTTGCGTAGATCGACGCGACGTCGTCGCGCTCGGCGAGCGCGGCGATTTCGACCGGCGTCGCGAGCGCACCGGCGATCGGCAGCGCGCGCATGGTGACGCCGCGGATGCCGAGCGCGGCGAGCGCGTCGCGCTGCAGCGTCGTGACGGGTCCGGACTGATCGAAGCTCACCACCACCTGGAGCTCATCGGTCGGCAGCGCCGACTGCATCTCGGCGACGAGCGCGGGATCGATCAGGGTATCGGCGGAAGCGACGCCGGCGAGGGCGGTGCTAACCGCAAGCGCGGTCAAACGGAACACGCGCCTCGGCGCGCGGGAGGCGGAACACGACATGGGTGGCGAACTCCGACAGGGCGCCGACGCGGCGCGGCGGGCATTAGCGGACGTTCGACCTCGGGCTGTCATCGGGATTCCTACCCCCGCGGGCAGGCAGAAACCCTCACGCGACGCGAGCAGCCGCTGCCATGCGACACTTTCCCGATGCCCGACGCGCTGTTGGCTCTCTGCACTGTCCCCGACGTCGCGACCGGCGACGTGATCGCGCAGGCTCTGGTCGGCGAGCGGCTGGCAGCCTGCGTGAACCGACTGCCCGGAGTCGTCTCGACCTACCGCTGGCAGGGCCGAGTCGAGACCGGCGAGGAGCTCCTGCTGCTGATCAAGACGCGCGCAACGCTATTCGACGCACTGAAGGAGCGGATCCTCGCGTTGCACCCGTATGAACTCCCCGAGGTGATCGCGGTCGGTATCGATTTGGGCCTCGACCGCTATCTCGACTGGATTGCGTCCGAGACCGCACCGCCCGCGTAATGCTGCGCGATGCACGTCGGTCCTGGTTGAACCGTTTTCGGCCTCTCTCGTACGACTACTCCCGCATGGATCGCCTTCTCCTGCCGTCACTCGCCCTGCTCCTCGCCGCCGCGGCGCCCGCGTTCGCGGTCGACGAGTCGGAGCTGCTCCCGGTCGAGGAAGCGTTCGCGCTGAGCGCGCGCGCAACCTCGCGCGACACCGTCGAGCTCTCGTGGAAGGTCGCGGACGGCTACTACCTCTACCGGCACCGCATCGGCGTGACGCCGGTCGATGCCGCGGTCGTGCTCGCGCCGGTCGCGCTGCCGCCCGGCAAGAAGAAGGTCGATGAGTTCTTCGGCGAGGTCGAGACGTACCGCGGAGCGGTCGCGGGCACCGTCGCGGTCGAGTCCGCGATCGCGGGCGATACGCTCGCGCTGAAGGTGAAGTCGCAGGGCTGCGCCGACGTCGGCGTGTGCTATCCGCCGCACACGCAGACGATGACGGTCTCGCTGCCCGTCGTGCTCGAGTCGGCGCCGCTCGCGGACGCGACGCGACCGGCTTCGTCCGTGTCGCCGTTCTCCGGCACGGCCGAGGCGAATCCGCTCGCGTCGACCGCGTCCGGCGGCGTGACCGAAGCGCTGCCGCTGCCCGCCGAGGAGGCGTTCGTCTACGAGGCGATCGCGACCTCGGGAGAGCGGGTGCTCGCGCGCTTCACGATGCCGAAAGGCTACTACCTCTATCGCGATCGCACGACGTTCCGCGCCGACGGCGCGACGCTCGGCGCGCCGCAATGGCCGCCCGGCGTCGCGCACCACGACGAGCATTTCGGCGACGTCGTCGTCTACTTCGACCAGGTCGAAGTGCCGATGACGGTGAGCGCTACGGCCGGCTCGTTCGCGTTGACCGCGAGCTTCCAGGGTTGTCAGCTCGACGGGATCTGCTATCCGCCGATGTCGCGCGCGGTTTCGGTTGCGCTGCCGGCCAACGCCGTAGGAGGGGCCTCAGCCCCGACGGGCGTATCGCTCGATCAAGGTGCCGCGCAGTCGGGGCTGAAGCCCCTCCCACAGGAGTCGGCCGGCGAGAACCCCAGTGGCGTCGAGCTCAGCGAGCAGGACCGCCTCGCCGCCGCACTGGCCGGGCCGAACAAGCTCGCAACGCTGCTGTTCTTTTTCGGCATCGGCGTCCTGCTCGCGTTCACGCCGTGCGTGCTGCCGATGATCCCGATCCTGTCGGGCATCATCGCCGGCGCGGGCGACAACATCGGCATGCGTCGCGCGTTCGTGTTGTCGCTGGTCTACGTGCTGGCATCGTCGGTCGTGTTCACGATCGCGGGCGTCGTCGCCGGCCTCGCGGGACAGAACCTCCAGGCCGCGTTCCAGCATCCCGGTGTGCTGACGGCGTTCGCGCTCGTGTTCGTCGCGCTCGCGTTCTCGATGTTCGGGTTCTACGAGCTGCAGCTGCCGACGCGCTGGCAGTCGCGGCTCGCGGACTTCAGCAACCGCCAGCAGGGCGGCTCGCTCGCCGGCGTCGCGATCATGGGCGCGCTCTCGGCGTTGATCGTGGGCCCCTGCGTCGCGCCGCCGCTCGCGGCCGCGGTGATCGTGATCGCCGAGCAGCGCGACGCGCTGCTCGGCGGCGCCGCGCTGTTCGCGCTTTCGCTCGGCATGGGCGTGCCGCTGATCGCGTTCGGCGTCGGCGCGGGCCAGCTCGTGCCGCGCGCGGGCGCATGGATGGACGGCGTGAAGCGCGTGTTCGGTGTCGTGTTCCTGCTGCTCGCGGTGTGGATGCTCGAGCGCTTCCTCGACGTGCGCTGGGTGATGCTGATGCTCGCCGCGATCGCGATCGGCTCGGCGGTGTTCCTCGGCGCGCTCGACAAGCTCTCCGAGCACGCGAGCGGCTGGCGCCGGACGTTCAAGGCGGTCGGCGTGCTGTTGCTCGCGCTCGGCATCGCCCAGCTGATCGGCGCGCTCGGCGGCGCGCGCGACTACCTGCAGCCGCTGCGCGGCGTGTTCGGCGGTGGTGCTGCGACCGCGCACGTCGAAACACCGTTCAAGACGATCAAGTCGGTCGAAGACCTCGATCGCGAGATCGGCGTCGCGCGCGCGGCCGGCAAGCCCGTGCTGCTCGACTTCTATGCCGACTGGTGCGTGTCGTGCAAGGAGATGGAGAAGTACACGTTCCCGGATCCCGCGGTGCAGCGTGCGTTCGCGCGCTACGCGCTGCTCAAAGCCGACGTCACCCCGAACGACGAGCTCGACCGGGCGCTGATGAAGCGCTACGGCATCATCGGCCCGCCCGCGACGCTGATCTTCGCCCCGGACGGCACCGAGAAGCGCGCGCTTCGACTCGTCGGCTACGAGAAGGCCGAGCCGTTCGCGCAGCGCCTCGAGCGCGGCGCGAACCCTTGAGCGCGCGGATCAACCTCGCGATCGTTGCCGTTGCGGCCGCGTTCGGGATCGGCGGCTTCGTCGCGAGCCGGTACCTGTTCGGGCCGGGGCCGCCCGCTGCCGCTCCGGCGATCGATACGGTCGCGGTCGGCGAGCGCTACCGCGACGTTGCGCTGCCGGATCTCGCCGGCAGGACTCGTCGCTTGTCGGAATGGGATGGTCAGGTGCGGCTCGTGAATTTCTGGGCGACCTGGTGCGTCCCGTGCCTGCGGGAAATGCCGCTCCTCGACCGCTACGCACGCCAACACCCCGAGGTCGCGGTGCTGGGCATCGCGTTCGACGGCGCCGAGCCGGCCGCGAAGTTCGTCGAAACGCTCGGCATCGCGTACCCGATCCTCGTCGATCAGCCGTCTCCGGCCGACAGCTCGGCAATCCACGGCAACCGGCGCGGCGTGCTGCCGTTCTCGGTGCTCATCGACACCAACGGGGTCGTTCGCGCCGCCGAAGCCGGTGACTTCGAGGACCTAGCCGAGCTCGAGTCGTTCCTCCTACGCTCAAACGCCCGTTAGAAATCTGCGCCGATTCCGCGTCGATCTTCGGCGATCTGGACAACAACTCCCGACCCACGCACACTACGCGCCCGCCGAGGGGTGATCCGTGGCGAAAATCCTCGTACTGCACGGCCCGAACCTCAACCTGCTCGGCACGCGCGAGCCGGGGACGTACGGCTACACAACACTGCGCGAGATCGACGTCGGTCTCATGGCGCGCGCGCTCGCGGCGGGGGTTGCGCTCGACGCGTTTCAGTCGAACAGCGAGCTTGCGCTGATCGAGCGGGTTCACGTTGCGAAAAACGACGGAACGTCGTTCATCGTGCTTAATCCGGGCGCCTTCACCCACACCAGCGTGGCGTTGCGTGACGCGCTTGCCGCAGTCGCGATCCCGTTCGTCGAGGTCCACCTCTCGAACGTGCACGCGCGCGAGACGTTCCGGCGGCATTCGTATTTTTCCGACCTCGCGACCGGCGTCGTCGCCGGCTTCGGCGCGCAGAGCTACGAGCTCGCGCTGCTCGCGGCGCTGGCGCGGCTCGCGCCGCGCACGGACATGGACGCGCGCGAGGAAGTCCAGACCGGCATCTGAGAGGGCCGGGCGGACAGACGGACGCCCGGGAAACATCACAACAACGACTGAGGGCCGCACATGGACCTTCGCAAGATCAAGAAACTCATCGACCTGCTCGACGAATCGAACCTCGCCGAGCTCGAGATCAAGGAAGGCGAGGAGACCATCCGCCTCTCGCGCATGCCGAAGGGCGTGCCGATGATGTCGATGCACGCGCCGGCGCCGCCCGTCACCCACGTGCACGTCGAGCAGCGCGCGCCGCACGCGGCGTCGCCGCAGTCCGGCGACGCCGGCGGCGGCGGTGGCAAGGAGCTGCCGGACGGTCACGTCGTGCGCTCGCCGATGGTGGGCACGTTCTACGCCTCACCGAATCCCGATTCGCCGCCGTTCGTGAAGCTCGGCCAGCAGGTCAAGGCCGGCGACGTGCTCGGCATCATCGAGGCGATGAAGATGTTCAACCAGATCGAGGCCGACGTCTCCGGCACGATCGCCGCCGTGCTGACGACGAGCGGCCAGCCGGTCGAGTTCGACGAACCGCTGTTCGTGATCGCCTGACGCCATGCTCGACAAAGTCGTCATCGCGAACCGCGGCGAGATCGCGCTGCGCGTGCTGCGCGCGTGCCATGCGCTCGGGATCAAGACCGTCGCGGTCCATTCGACCGTCGACCGGAACTTGAAGCACGTCGGCATGGCCGACGAGTCGGTCTGCATCGGCCCCGCGCCCGCGGTCGAGAGCTACCTCAACATCCCCGCGATCATCGCGGCGGCCGAGGTGACCGACGCACAGGCGATCCATCCCGGCTACGGCTTCCTCTCCGAGAACGCCGACTTCGCCGAGCGCGTCGAGAAGTCCGGCTTCGTCTTCATCGGCCCGACCGCCGACGTGATCCGCCTCATGGGCGACAAGGTCGAGGCGATCAAGGCGATGAAGGCCGCCGGCGTGCCGTGCGTGCCCGGGTCCGGCGGACCGCTCGGCGACGATCCGGCCGAGAACGCGCGGGTCGCGAAGGAGATCGGCTATCCGGTCATCGTGAAGGCGGCCGGCGGCGGCGGCGGCCGCGGCATGCGCGTCGTGCACAACGAGGGCGCGTTGCACCATTCGATCGTGACGACGAAGGCGGAAGCAAAGGCCGCGTTCGGCAACGACATGGTCTACATGGAGAAATTCCTGGAGAACCCGCGCCACATCGAGATCCAGGTGCTCGCCGACGGTCAGGGCGGCGCAATCCATCTCGGCGAGCGCGATTGCTCGATGCAGCGACGCCATCAGAAGGTGGTCGAGGAAGCGCCGGCGCCGGGCATCAGCGACGCGCAGCGCGCCGAGATCGGCCGCGTCTGCGTCGACGCGTGCATCCGCATCGGCTATCGCGGCGCCGGCACGTTCGAGTTCCTCTACCAGGACGGCCGCTTCTACTTCATCGAGATGAACACGCGCATCCAGGTCGAGCATCCGGTCACGGAGCTCGTGACCGGCATCGACCTCGTGCGCGAGCAGCTCATGATCGCCGCGGGGCGCGAGCTCTCGATCCGGCAGGAAGACGTCGTGCTGCGCGGCCACGCGATCGAGTGCCGCATCAACGCCGAGGATCCCGAGACGTTCATGCCCTCGCCCGGGCTCATCAAACGCTTCCATCCCGCGGGCGGTCCGGGCGTTCGCCTCGACACGCACATCTACGACGGCTATCGCATCCCGCCGAACTACGACTCGATGATCGGCAAGCTGATCGTGCACGGACCCGACCGCGCGACCGCGATCGCGCGCATGCGGATCGCGCTCGCGGAGCTCGTCGTCGACGGCGTCAAGACGAACGTGCCGCTGCAGCAGCGCATCATGGCCGACTCGGGCTTCCAGCAGGGCGGCCAGAACATCCACTACCTCGAGAAGCGCATCGCGGCGCAGCGCGAGAAGGCGATCGCGCTCTAGTGGGATCGACCGGTCGATGAGCTGGCTCGAGCTTTCGGTCCGTTGCGCACGCCCGGCGTGGCCGCGGCTCGAGGCAGCGCTGGAGGAGCTCGGCGCGCTGTCGGTGACGCTGCTCGACGCCGAGGATGCGCCGATCCTCGAGCCCGGTCCCGGCGAGACACCGCTCTGGCCCGAGCTCGTCGCGAACGCACTGTTCGACGCGGACATCGATCGTCGCGGTCTGCTCGCCGCGCTGCGCGAGCTCGCACCCGCGTTCGACGAGACGCGCGCGACGTTTCGAATCGTCGAGGATGCCGACTGGACGCGCGCGTGGATGGACACGTTCCGTCCGATGCGGTTCGGGGCGCGGCTCTGGATCTATCCGTCGAACATCGAGCCCCCAGTCGACGACGGGGCGGTCGTCGTGCGGCTCGATCCCGGGCTCGCGTTCGGCACCGGCACGCATGCCACGACGGCGCTGTGTCTCGAATGGCTCGACGGGCTCGCGCGGGGCGACGGTTCGGCGTCGTTGAGGGCGGGATCGGGGCTGAGGCCCCTCCTGCAGGATGCGCGCGTGCTCGACTTCGGCTGCGGCTCCGGCGTGCTCGCGATCGCGGCGGTGAAGCTCGGCGCGGCCGAGGCGATCGGCGTCGACAACGACCCGCAGGCCCTGGTCGCGACCGCCGACAACGCGGCGCGCAACGACGTTGCCGGCCGCGCACACGCGATCGCAGCCGACGCGGAGCCGCTGGCGCCGGCGTCGTTCGACGTCGTCGTCGCGAACATCCTCGCGGGCGCGCTGATCGAGCTCGCACCCACGCTCGTGGCGCTCGCGAAGCCCGGTGCGCCGATCGCGCTGTCCGGCATCCTGCCGGAGCAGGCGCCCGAGGTCGTCGCGTGCTATGCGCCGTACTGCGAGGCATTGGAGACGACTGAGCGCGACGGCTGGGTCCGCGTCAGCGGCGTCTGCAGGGCATAATCGCGCGATGTACGCGCAGTGCCCCGAGTGTCTCGCGATCTACAAGCTCGGCGCCGCGCCGCTGACTGCGGCGCGCGGGCGCGTGCGCTGCGCGGGCTGCGGCTCGGAGTTCGACGCACTGCTGACGCTGGTCGACGAGCTTCCGTCCGAGCATGACGCGCTGCCGCACCATCCTGCGGCACCGCCGCCGCTGCTCAGCGTGCCCGCGCTGCGCCCGCAGGCACAGCAGCGCGAGCTGTTCGTGACGTTCGATCCGGACGAGCCACGCCGCGCCGCGTCGGCGGCGGTCGATTCGACGCTGCGCGCCGACCGCCACGCTGCACCGAGCTTCGTGCGTCGTCCGCGCGCGCGCCGCGCGCCGAAGGTCGGGCTCGGTTGGCGCATCGGCGTCGCGGTGCTCGTCACCGCGCTCGCGACGCAATGGGCCTGGCTCGAGCGCGGCCGGCTGCTCGCGAATGCGACGGTGCTCGGCATCGCCGAGTCGGTCTGCGCGCAGCTGCGCTGCGCCGTGCCGTCGGTGCGCGACGAGCGCCGCATCGCACTGCTGGCGCGCGACGTGCGCCCGCACCCGACCGTGCCGAACGCACTTGTGATCTCCGCGACGCTCGCGAACCAGGCGCCGTTCTCGCAGCCGTATCCGATCGTCGAGATCACGCTCGCCGATCCGAACGAGCTCAGGATCGCGATGCGGCGCTTCCGTCCCGACGAGTACATCGCCGACGGTGCCGCGCTCGCGCGCGGGCTCGCGGCCGGCGCGACCGCGGCAATCTCGTTCGAGGTCGAGGATCCCGGCAAGAATGCGGTCGCGTTCGAATTCAAGTTCCTCTGACGAAACCGCTCGATGCCGCTACCCTCCCGCCCGCCGCTGCCGCAGCTCGTCGTCCGCCCGCACGATCCCGGCAAGATGCGGATCGTGTTCTCGCTGATCGCGCTGCTCTGGGTCCTCTCGCTCGTCGTGGTCTGGCGGCTCGGCTCGGAATCTTCCGCGCCGGGGTTCGGCGATCTGCGGCTCGCGCAGGAGCGCTCAACGGTCGAGCTCGGTCGCGCCGCGAGCGAGCTCGACGCGCTGAAGGACCGTATTGCCGTGCTCGAGCGCTCCGAGCAGGTCTCGCGCACCGCGAACGAATCGCTGCAGGAGACGCTGCGGCAGCGCGAGTCGGAGATCGCGAGCCTGCGCGCGGACATCGCGTTCTTCGAGCGTCTCGTCGGCGGCGGCGCGCCGCGCCAGCCGCTCGCGATCAACGCGTTCTCGGTGCGGCCGATCGGCGATTCACGCGGTCACGCCTACGCGCTGACGCTTACGCAGAACCTGAAAAAAGCCGCCGTCACGAGCGGCGGCGTCGAGCTCGCGATCGAGGGGGTCGAGGACGGCCAGCTGCGCACCTTGACGCTCGCCGATCTGACGCCCGAGGGGGCCGCTTCGGTTCCGTTCTCCTTCAAGTATTTTCAGCGGCTCGACGGAAACTTCGTCCTGCCGGACAAGTTCACACCGAACCGTGTCCGGCTTGTGGTGAAATCGTCGTCCGGCGAGCAGGCCCAGCGGTCCATCGGCTGGACCGAGGCCCTCGCAATCGGGGAGAAAGACGATGTTCGGCAGTGACAAGCGGGGCGCGGGGCGCCCGACCATGGCCGTCGATACTTTGATCGGCGCACAGACCGTGATCCGCGGTGACATCCAGTTCAGCGGCGGCCTCCACATCGACGGCCAGGTGCACGGCGCGATCGTGGCCGAGGCCGGTGGCGACGCGCTCGTGACCGTGTCCGACAAGGGCCGCATCGAAGGCGAGATCCGTGCGCCGCACGTCGTCATCAACGGCACCCTCATGGGCGACGTCATCGCGAGCGAGCGCATCGAGCTCGCGGCGCAGGCGCGCGTGACCGGCAACATCCACTACAAGCTGCTCGAGATGGCAGCGGGCGCACAGGTCAACGGCCAGATCATGCGCGAGGAAGAGCCGCGCCGGACGCAGCCCAAGGCTGTCGCCGACGAGCATCCGAAGGTCAAGGCAGTTTCGTAGCCCGGCGCGCCGCGCGCGCACGAATCCGGCCGCCGCGGCTTGAACCCGCGGCGCCGAAGCCGCATTGTGTTCCCATGTCCGTCGTCGAAATCCCCGGTTACCAGCAGCTCGCCGCCCCGCTCGTCTTCACCGACGCCGCGGCCGCGAAGGTGCGCGAGCTCGTTGCCGAAGAAGGCAACCCGAACCTCAAGCTGCGCGTCTACATCACCGGCGGGGGCTGCTCGGGCTTCCAGTACGGATTCACGTTCGACGAGGCCAGCGCCGACGACGATCTCGCGCTCGAGAAGGGCGGGGTGACGCTGGTCGTCGACCCGCTCTCGCTGCAGTACCTCATGGGCGCCGAGATCGACTACGCGGAATCGCTCGCCGGCGCGCAGTTCGTGATCCGCAATCCGAACGCGAAGACGACCTGCGGCTGCGGCTCGTCGTTCACGGTCTGATGCCGGACGCGTCCTACGCCTTCGCCGGCGCCACGCTCGATCGAGCGGCCGAGCTGCGCGAAGACGCCGAGGCGCTCAGGTCCCGCTACGAATCGAAAGAGGCGCGCCTCCTGATCGTGCGCGCCGACGGGCGCGTGCCGATCCTCGCCGACGGCCGCCTCGCGGGCGTGCCGGTCGACGCGGTCGATGCGTCGTGCGACGCCGAGCGCGCGAGCTTCCTCGGCCTCGACGAGCGCCGCCATCCGTGGTTCGCGCTGGCGCTGCCGGTCGACACCGACGCGGCTCTTCCGGACGGCGCGCGCTGGCTCGACCTGCGCACCGCGACGACGATGCTCGCGCCGCCCGAAGCGGGGCTCGGCGCGTACGCGCGCGCGCTGACCCACTGGCAGTCGCGCAAACGCTACTGCGGTCGCTGCGGCGCCGCGACGAAGTTCGACCACGGCGGCCATCGCGCGCTCTGCAGCGACGCCGATTGCGCGCAGCAGTATTTCCCGCGCACCGACCCCGCGATCATCGTGCTCGTCACGCACGGCGAGCGCTGCCTGCTCGGTCGCCAGCCGTCGTGGCCCGAGAGGCGCTACTCGACGCTCGCAGGCTTCGTCGAGCCCGGCGAGACGCTCGAGCAGGCGGTCGTGCGCGAGGTCCGCGAGGAAGCCGGCGTCGCGGTCGTGTCCGCACGGTACCTCGCCTCGCAACCTTGGCCGTTCCCCGCGGCGCTGATGCTGGGCTTCGAAGCCGAGGCGTCCGACGAGCGCATCGCGGTCGGCGGCGAGCTCGCCGACGCGCGCTGGTTCGGCGCTGCGGAAATGCGCGAGCAGATCGCCTCGGGCGACCTCGTCGTGTCACCGCAGCTGTCGATCGCGTATTTCCTGATCGACCGCTGGTACCGCACGCAGACCGGCGAGGCGTTGACGCCGGGGCCGGTGTGGACGACGCGCTGAAGCGCGCGCATACGCTGCCGCTACAATCCCCCGCATGGCCATCGCCCTCTTCGCGGTCCTGATCGCCGTCGTCGTGAGCCACGTCGTGCCGGATCTCGCGCGGCTGCGCGATTTCTCGTGGTTCGCAACCTGGTTGCGCACGGCGGGCGCGCGGCTCGGCGAGTCGCGGCTGTGGCAGTCGGGGGCCGGGGCGTTCGTCTCGGTCGGCTTGCCGGTGGCGGTCGTCGCACTCATCCAGTGGCTCGTCAGCGACGCGCTCTATGGGCTCGCGGAGCTCGCGCTCGGCGCAATCGTGCTGTTCTACTGCTGGGGTCCGCGCGACCTCGACCTCGACGTCGACGCGATCGTCGCGGCGCCCGACAGCGACCGGCGCAACGCCGCGCTGCAGGCGCTGCCGGTCGAGCCGCCCGAGCCGCCGCTCACGCTCTCGGGCACCGTGCTCGTCGACCACGCATTCCGCGCCGGGCTCGCGCGCTGGTTCGGGCCGCTGTTCTGGTTCATCGTGCTCGGCCCCTGCGGCGCGGTGCTGTATCGCCTGACGCAGCTCGCGCGCACGCGCGCGTTCGGCGGCGAGCTGCCGACCAACCACGCCGACGCGCTCGAGCGCCTGCTGCGGGTGCTCGACTGGCCGGCCGCACATCTCATGACGCTCGCGCTCGCGGTCGCGGCCGATTTCGACGCGGTCGCCTCCGCCTGGCGCGACTTCCACGCCGCGCGCGGCCGATGGTTCGTCTCGGACATCGGCTTCCTGCTCGCCGCGGGGCGCGCGAGCGTCGAGGTCGAGGAGGAGCTCGACGAGCACTACGACGTCACCGGCCGCAGCGCGCTCGCGGAACTCTCGCAGGCGATGGCGCTCAACTGGCGCATCCTGATCGTCTGGCTCGTGGTGTTCTCGCTGCTGGTGCTCGCGGGCTCGATTCGCTGAGGCGCGTTTTCGCGGCAGTTTCCCGCACGTAGCGCCCCGTCGCGTGCAGGCGTAGTATCCGCGCACACCGACGTGCCACGCCGGCGAAGGGGGCAGCCATGCTGATCCCGCGCGTGTCGAGATTCGGGGTCGCGCTCGTTGTCGTGCTCGCCGCGAGCGGCGCACCGGCTGCGAACCTCGTCGTGACAACCACGGCCGATACCGGCGCCGGCTCGCTGCGCGACGCGATCAACATCGCGAACGGCAACGGCGAGGCCGATACGATCACGTTCGCGCCGGCGCTCGCCGACCAGACTATCGCACCGAGCACGCCGTTGCCGCTGCTGCAGACGGCGGGCATCACGCTCGACGGCGATCTCGACGCCGACTGCGCGCCGGACATCAACTTGTCGGGTGCGAACTTCGGCGCAGCGACGCAGCCGGCCGTGTCGATCTCGAGCGGTGCCACCGGCGCGATCGTGCGCGGCCTCGCGATCCACAGCTTCCCCGGTAACGCCGTCTCGATCGGCGCGAACGCCGGCGGCGTCGTGCTGACCTGCAACTTCCTCGGCACCGATACCGGCGGCACCGCGGTGCTGCCGAACGGCAGCGGCAACCCGAACTCCAGCTCCGCGCAGATCGCCGCGAGCCGCGGCGGCAACACGATCGGGCCCGGCAACCTCGTCGCGAATGGGCGCGGCGCCGGCATCCTGCTGTTCGAGGTCGCTTTGCCGGTCCCGAACGGCTTCGACTTCGTCGGCGCGTCGGACGCGACACCGCGCGTCTACGCGAACCTCGTGTTCAACGAAACCAACTGCACCGGCCTCGTCGGCGACGGCTTCACGCCGGTGGATGGCGCCGGGCGGCGGTTCTTCGACCAGTTCGGCATGCGATTGCGCGGGCGCATCACCGTCGGCGCCCCGGGCACCTACACGTTCAACTTCGCGAATCTCGACGACCAGGCGCGGCTCATGGTGGACGGCGCCATCGTCGGCACGCCAATCATCACGGGCATGGACTCGCAGCGCGCGACCATGCTGTCGCCGGGAGCGCACACGATCGAGATCGGCTGGCGCGAGTTCAACGGCAGCGCACGGCTGACGCCGACGATCTCGGGCCCCGGCAGCGTCGCGCTCACCAGCGACGACCAGGCGCTCTGCCCGCCGGCGCAGCCAGGGCTGTGCGCAGAGCTGTTTCAGCTGCGCGACCCGGTGCTCGGCAATCGCATCACGCGCAACCGAATCCGCGACAATGCACTCGCCGGCATCGTGCTCAGCTCGTGCCCGCCGACGCCGAACGACCCGGGCGACGGCGACGTCGGCCCGAACAACCTGCTCAACACGCCGGTCATCAACGCCATCGCGAGCCTGGGCGGCGGCGACTTCAACGTCGTCGGCACCGCACCCGCATCGAGCACGGTCGAGCTGTTCCAGGCGGCGCCCGACCCGAGCGGCTTCGGCGAAGGCGCGACGTTCCTCGGCCAGGCGAGCGCGAGCGCCGGCGGCAACTTCGCGATCGTCGCGCAACCGGCAGCCGTGGGTGCGCTGACCGCGACGGCGACCGACGCGGCGAACAACACCTCGGAATTCTCGCGCAATTTCCCCTACTCGACCGCCGCGAGCGGTGTGTACGCGATCGCGCGCAGCACGAGCATGATCGAAGTGACGTGGACCGATCCGAACCTCGGCGAAACCGGGTTTCGTGTCGAGCGCTCGAGCGACGGGTCGAGCTTCGCGCCGGTCGCAACGCTCGGCGCGAACGCGAACAGCCACCTCGACACGGCGCTCGCCCCGAACACGCTGTACTACTACCGCGTCTTCGCGATGACCGCGGGCGGCGACGCACCGGTGTCGAATCGCGCGACCGCGAGCACGTTCCCGGCGACCGCCGCCAAGGTCTGCTTCGACCGCATCCTGCGCGGTGCCGACTTCGCGACCGGTCCCGCGTTCGCCTTCGACGGCACGAACTTCGGCGTCGTGCACGGCGAGCGGCGCCTCGGCGAGGACAACCTCGACCTCCTCTACCGGCGCTACGACCCGGTCACCTTCGCCGAAGTCGGAAGCGCGATCAGGCTCTCCGACAGCGACATGAACGTCGGCGGCGCGCCGCGTCTCGTCGACAATGGCCAACGGTACGGCGCGCTGTGGCTCGAACCGATGCGCGCCGCCGCGGGACAGCTCGCGACCGGCAAGCAGGTGTTCGCGCTGTTCGAGCGCGACGGCACTGTCGTGCGGCGCGACGTGCGCACACCGCTCGTCCAACTGGTCACGACGCTTCCGAGCCTCGTCTGGGACGGCACGCACTGGGGCGTGTTCACGACGATCATGCTCGACCCGTCGGTCGCGCTGCCGACCGCGGACGTCGCCTTCGCCCGGCTCACCGAGACCGGCTCGCCCGCCGGTGGGCTCGTGTTCCTCACCGCGACGCCCGCGCTCGACGATCAACGGGTCGGCGCCGCGTGGAGCCCGCAGCGCAATGCGTACGGCGTCGCGTGGTTCCGCGGGCTCGACAACGACTGGGAGCTCGTGTTCCAGCGTTTCAGCGCCGGCGGCACGCCGATCGACGCACAGCCGGTGGTGCTGGAGAGCTTCTCGTTCGCGCTCGGCCTCTTCGGGCTCGGCTTCCTCGACGTGATCTGGGACGGGACGAACTGGGCGGTCGCGTACTCGCGCGACGATCCGACCAGTACCGTCGAGTCGTTCGTGCAGATGCGCCGCGTCGACGGCGCCACGGGCCAGCCGCTCGGCGTCGCACCGACGCGTCTGTCCGACGACGCGCCGGACTCGAGCAACGTGTTCGCGCTGCGGCGGCGCCCGGACGGCGGCTACGCCGTGTTCACTCAGACCAGCGGCCTCAACTTCGCGAACGAGATCGCCCGCGTGCAGGCGACGCCGGCAGGTGCGCGCGACGGGATGCGGACGTTCATCTCGCCGAACGACGGCATCGCAAACAACGCCACGGCGATCGCGCAGAGCCCGACGGAGTTCCTGATCGGCACGAGCGCGCCGACGGCACCGGAAATCTCCGCGATCCGCGTCGCGTCGGACGCGAGCACGCCGGCGCAGGCACCGTTCGCCCTGACGACTGGGCACACCGATCCCGACAGCGTGCCGCGCAACCCGTTGCACGTCGCACCGCTGTCCGACGGCTTCGTCGCGGTCTGGGCCGACGGACCCGGTGCCACGCCCCGGATCAACGCGCGCATCTACAACGGCGCAGGTCAAGTCGTCTCGACACTGACGCCGATCGTCGCCGGCACGACGCGCGGCATCGTCGGCGTCGCTTCGGTCGGCAACACCTTCTCGCTCGCGTGGAAGAGCTCGGGACCCGGCGGCGGCGACTTGATGTTCGCGCGGTACAACGTGAGCGGTGGTCCGATCACCGGCGAGCGCACGATCGCAACCGCGACCGGCGGCGGAGCGAACCTCGCACTGGGCTGGGACGGCGAGAACTATGCGCTGTTCTGGGCCAGTGGGTCGGGCTCGCGTTTCCAGCGCGTGCGTGCCGACGGCACGGCGATCGGCAGCTCCGTCGTGGTCCCGCGCAATCCCGATGGGTTCGGCCAGATCGCATGGCTCGGCGACAGCTGGGCGCTGTTGACGCGCGCCGGCAGCCCGAACGGCAACATCGACTTCCTGCGCATCGATCCGCAGGGCGCGTTGCTCGCAGGGCCGGTCACGCTCACGAGCAACCTCGGGCGTGCCCCGAACAACCAGCGCATGCTCTACAACGGCCGCGAGCTCGGCGCGCTCTGGTCGCAGTGGAGCGGCACCGATCCGCCGGGCGAGGATGTCGTTTTCACGGTGCTCGATCGCACCGGCACGAAGCTGTTTCCGGAGGTCCCGGTGGTCGCGAGCGGACTCGGGGATACGCAGGCGCGTCTGTATGCCGCCGACTCGAACTTCCGCGTCGTCTCGAACGGCGGCGGCTTCGGCAGCGGGCTGCGCGAAGTCGAGGTCACGCCGGCGGGCCAGATGGTCGGCAACGCGCGCTTCATCTCCAACCGCCCCAGCGCGATCGGCTCCGCCGCGGTCGCGAGCAACGGCGCGACCGAAGGGATCTTCTACGTCGCGTCCGACTCGCCGGGCCTGCATTTCCAGACCAATGCCTGCCTCGCCGACGCCACGCCGCCGCCCTGCCCCGCGCTCACCGCGCGCATCGTCGACGGGGCCGTCGAGGCGACGTGGTCCGCGGTCGCCGATCCCGAATCGACCGTGATCCGCTACCACCTCTACCGCGACGGCACGATGCTCGCCGAGCTCGACGCCAACGTCGCGATCCATCTCGATCGCGGCTTCGAGCGCGGCGGCTCGCACGTCTACTCGCTGCGCGCGCTGAACGGCGCGTTCCGCGACTCGGTCGGCTGCGCGAACGTCATCGTCGACACCGACATGCTGTTCGCGGACGGATTCGAGTAGCGGGCGCGCTCGCTTCAGCTACCTCGCGCCCTTCCAGACGCTGCCGTCGCTGCTGACCGCCCACGGCGTACCGTCGGGGGCGACCGCGATCGACACCGCGCCGCCGGTCTCGGCGACCCACGCGCTTTTCGACCAGCGCCAGACACCGTAGCCGCCGGTCGCCGGGTTCGAGCCGAGCGACCAGACGTCGCCGTTCGCGCCGACCGCAATGTCCTTGCCGTTGCCGGGCTGCTGTTTCCAGGTACGGGCACCAGCGCCTGACGACGCGACCGCGTGGCCTGCGTGCGCAGCCGGCGGTGCCAGTAGCCGTACGTGTTCGTGTTGACGCCGTGCGCAGCACACCACGCGCGCCGGCTCATGCCGC
>Ga0187892_10001636_pt1 | contig 49881 bp, 50 predicted proteins | sample MA1701073metaG_FD_139345 | JGI IMG/M metagenome (GOLD analysis project Ga0187892, IMG submission 139345) | Bio-ooze microbial communities from a basaltic lava cave in the Kipuka Kanohina Cave System on the Island of Hawaii, USA - MA170107-3 metaG ...
GACCTGCGGGCGCCGGCCCGGCCGAGCCTGCTGGCGGCGCGGGTGCAGGCCGTCCACGCCGTACCGCTCCAGGCGCTCGCGCCAGCGATAGAACAGCGTGCGGGAGATCCCGGCCTCTCGGCAGGCGGCGCTCACGCTCCCGAGCTCCTGCGCCCGTTGCATGACATGCCGGCGCCAGGTGAGTATCCTGTCGTCGAGGTCATCGGTCCGTCCTCCCCACAGTGAGTTCTTGGGCGGAACTTCCACTCTGGGAAGACCATACCCATCCCAATGTCAAGGCCTGGGTAGCCTCCCAACACGGCCAGGTCCGGCTGGAGTTCCTCCCGCTGCACGCCGCGTGGCTCAACCAGATCGAGCCGTGGTTCAGCGTCCTCGAACGCCAATGCCTCAAGCGGGCGAGCGTCACTACGTACAGGCAACTGGCCGATCGCGTCTGCCGCTTCGGCCATCACTGGAATCGCACCGCGCGCCCCTTCCGCTGGACCTTCAAGGGCTATCCGCTCCAGCGGTAGGTGGGTCCCGAATTTCCGGGACACAGCACTAGCCGGCCGCTGCAGCGGAAGGGCGGATGGCGATCAGGTATGTCTTCCGGCCGGCCTGGACCGTTCGCCCGTCCTGGTTGAGGACAACGGCGTCGAAGACAACCACGCCCCCGGCCGCCGCTCCTCGTCGGGCGCTTCTCGGTCACCCGGGTTCGGATGCGCAGGGTGTCGCCGATGCGGATCGGCTCCTTGAAGTTCCAGGCAGCGTTCCGCAGGAAGGCGACCACCGCTGCCCCCCCCGGTGACTCGGTACGCACCCGTTCCCAAGGCCGTTCGAGAGGACCAGGCCCAGGAGTCCCTGGGCGACCCGTCCCCCGAACGGGCCCCGGCTGGTCCCCTCAACGTCGCAGTGCAGCGGATCATCCCAGCCCATGACCCCGGCCAGGTTGACGATGTCCGCCTCGGTCATGGTCCGGGCCAGGCTAGTGAGCTCCTCGCCCTCGACAGGTCCTCGAAGTACACGCACGGGTAGTCGCTCATCCGGCGCCATCTCCTCCGTGCGCGACCCCCGCCACGCGCCGACCGCGGCGGGGCGCCGGCGTTCGATTACGTGACAAGCCGGATGTCTTCCCGCTGCCGGAGCGTCCGGCCGACGACGAGCATCACCACGAGCGAGATCACCACCAGGATGGTGGAGACCGCGGCCACGCTCGGGTCCGCGTAGTACTGGATGTGCTGCATGAGCCGCAGCGGGAGAGTATCGCCGCGCGTCAGGAAGAGCGACAGGGCGACGTTGTCGAAGGAGAGCAGGAAGGCGAAGGCGCCGCCAGCCACGATGCCGGGGCGGAGCAGCGGCAGGGTCACCTGCACGAACGTCCGTAGCCGCCCGGCGCCGAGACTGAGGGAGGCGTGTTCCAGCGAGAGATCGTAGTTCGCCAGGGCCGCGAGCACGAGATAGGTCACGTAGGGGATGCCGATGACGGCGTGCCCCAGGACCACCGCCGCGAAGCCCGTGCGCATCCCGTACCAGGCGAGCGTCTGCAGGAGCCCCAGCCCGATCACGACGGCCGGTAGGACGAGCGGCATGGCCACGAAGACCTGGACCACCGCGCGCCCCGGGAAGCGGTGGTGATTGATAGCCAGGGCGGCCAGGGTACCGGCCACCATCGACACTGCGCTGACGGAGGCGGCCACCGCGACGCTGAGCGTGAAGCCCGACACGAACTCGCGGGTGGCCAGGGCCTTCGCGTACCACTGGAGGCTGAGCCCCGGCGGGGGGAACCGGAGCTGCGAGACGCTGCTGAACGACAAGACGATGGCCACCGCGATGGGCGCTATCACGAACACGCAGATGCCCACCACGTAAGCGCGATAGAGAAGCGCGCCCGCTGTCGCGCGCCCGGCCGCCTGTCCGCTGCTTTCGGGGCTCACAGCGTGCGCGCCCAGGGCGCCGCTAGGCGGAACATCCGGTTCGTCACGAGCAGCATGCCCGCCACCACGGCCAGCATGACCATGGCCATGGCCGCCGCCGACGCCCAGCTCACGTTGCCGATGGCCTCGTCGAAAATGGCGGGCGCCAGCATCCGGAACCGGGTGCTGCCCATGAGGAGCGGCATGACGAAGTCGCTCAGCACGGCGGCGAAGACGAGCTGGGCCCCCGCCACCACCCCTGGCAGGCTCAGCGGCAGCACCACGTGGAAGAAGGTGCGCACCGTCCTGCTGCCGAGCCCCGCCGACACCCGGAGCAGCGCCGGGTCGATCTTGGCGATCGAGCTCGCGATCGGTAGCACCATCAGCGGGAAGTAGCGGTGGGCGAGCCCGAGGAAGACGCCGCCGGCGCTGAAGAGCAGCCTGAGCGGCTCGTCGATGATTCCGGCGGTCAGGAGCGCGGTGTTGACGAGGCCGCTGTCGGCGATGATGACCATCCAGCCGAACACGCGGGCTATGACGCTGACGATGAGCGGCGTGTAGATGACCCAGCGGAGCGCCAGGCTCCCGCGACCCGCCCACCGGACGAGGTAGTACGCGAACGGGTAGCCGAAGACCAGGGTGACCGCCGTGACGGCAGCGGCCATGGCCAGGCTGTTCACGAAGCTCCCGAGGTAGAGCGGGTCGGTGACCACCTGCGCGTAGTTGACCCACGTGAAGTCGGTGACCATGAGTGCCGTCGGGTCGTCGCGGTTGAAGCTGTTCCTGAGGAGCGCGACCAGCGGCAGCAGGAAGAAGGGGATCAGCACCGTGGCGGCCGGCAGCAGGAGGAGCCACGGCGCCGCCCGCCGGCGGGCCCGGGCCAGCCAGGCCGCTCCGGGCGCCGCGGCCCCGAGGGGCGGTGCCGCCACGCTGGCCACGCCCGTCATTCGCCGGCCACCAGGTAGGAGCGCTCTGGGTCGAAGTCGAGGTACACGAGGTCGTCGACGCTCACCTCGTCCCCCCCGGCGTGGACCGGCACCTCAGCGATGACCTGCTCGCCGCCGAGGAGGACCACGTAGCGGCGGACGGCGCCGAGGAAGGTGACGAGCCCGACTCGGCCGGGGCTCGCGTCGTGCACGGGGGTGGGCGCCGGCGAGAGCCGCACGTCCTCGGCCCGGACGTAGAGGCGGGCGCGGCCCGCCGCGACAGACCCGGCCCGCTGGCGCAGGCGCAGGCCCTGCCCGGTCCACACCTCCAGCCACCCGTCAGCGGTCGCTCGGGCCTCGGCCGCCAGGCAGTTCGTCGAGCCCAGGAACTCCAGGACGAACCGCGTCCGCGGCCGAGCGTAAACTTCGGCCGGCGTCCCGGTCTGGACGATGCGCCCCGCCTCCATGACCGCGATGCGGTCGCCCATGGCGAAGGCCTCGCGCTGGTCGTGGGTGACGAGCACGGTCGTGATCTCGAGCCGGCGGAGCAGGAGCGAAAGCTCCACCTGCATCTGCTCGCGCAGGTTCTTGTCGAGGGCGCTCAGCGCCTCGTCGAGCAGCAGCACCACGGGGCGGATCGCCAGCGCCCGGGCCACCGCCACGCGCTGCCGCTGGCCCCCGCTGAGCTGGGCCGGGTAGCGATCGTCGAGTCCGTCGAGCTTCAGGAGGCCCACCACCTCGCCCACCCGCTCGGCGATGGTCGCCGCCGGTAGGCGGCGGGCCCGCAGCCCGTAGTCGATGTTGCGCCGCACCGTCAGGTGCGGGAAGAGGGCGTAGTGCTGCAGGACGAGCCCGATGTCGCGGTGGTTCGGCGCCACAGTGGTGATCGGCCGGCCGCGCAGTCGGACCTCGCCTGTGTCCGGGTACTCGAAGCCCGCGATGATGTTGAGGAGCGTCGTCTTGCCGCAGCCGCTGGGCCCCAGCAGGGCCAGGGTCTCGCCGCGGTGGACGACCAGGCTGCCGCCTGTCACCGCCTGCACGCGCCCGAAGCTCTTCGACACGTCCAGGAGCTCGAGGTCCACGGGGCGCGGGCGCGCGGAGCCGTTCCCTTCCTCCGCGGCGAGCGCTGTCGCCGCGATCCTCGGGTCCGTCATGCGCCTCGGTCAGCGGCCCCGTCCGGTCGGCCGCTCGCCACGAGAGGATAAAGGCGCACCGCCAGGCTCCCGAAGTCGAGCCCAGTCCGCCGGGTGGCGCGCGCCACCATGGCGGCTGACACCCGGTTGGCCTCATCAACGATGCGCCGCTGGCTGCCGCGCACTAGCTGCCCGTCGCGCACGACGACCTCCCCGTTGACGATGGTGGTGTCGACCACGGTGGCGTCCCCCGCCGTCAGGAGGGTCGCCAGCGGGTCGTGGAGCCCGCCGGCATAGCCGATCTGGCGCAGATCGACGAGGACGAGGTCGGCCGCCGAGCCGGGCGCTAGCCGCCCGATGTCGTCGCGGCCCAGGATGGCCGCGCCTTCGCGCGTGGCCAGCCACAGCACGTCTCGCGGTCTCATCCAGCGCTCCGGGGGGTGGTCGGGGTGGAGCGCGTCCAAGCGGTGCAGCAACAGCGCTAGGCGCAGCTCGCCGAGCATCGAGCCGCCGTCGTTGCTGCTGGCCCCGTCCACCCCCACCCCGAGCGGCACCCCAGCCGCCCACATGGCCGGGATCGGGCCGGCCGGATGACCGAGCCGCATATTCTGGCTGGGGCAGTGCGCCACCCCGGTGCGAGTCTCGGCCAGCACCCGGATGTCCTCCACGGTGTGGCGCGCGCAGTGGGCCAGCAACGCGCCCGGGCCGAGCCAACCGACGCGGCGGAGGAACTCCGTCGGCCGGACCCCGTGGGCCGCCTGGCAGCGCTGCACCTCCTCTGGCCGCGGCTGCAGGTGCGCGTGCCGGCCGCAGCCCGACTCCGCCGACAGCCGCGCCAGCGTCTGGAGGAGGCTCGGATCCTCGTAGGGAATGGCGGTGGGCCCCACGCCGACCCGGCACATGGCGAACGCGCCGGGATCGTGGAACTTCCCGATGACGCGCTCGCACTCGGCCCGGATCTCGGGCAAGGTTTCCGTCAGCGGGATCCGGTCGGTGCCCGGGACGTCGCGGAGCTGCCGTAGGATTTCCCCCTCCAGCACCGGCGTGCAGCCACGCACGGCGTGGAGCCTGAGGCCGAGCGCGCGCACGGCCTCGATCTCGACGTCGAACAGGTCACCGCGGGCGCCCGGGTAGAGGTAGGCGAAGTCGACGCTGGTGGTGGCCCCCGTCAGCAGGAGTTCGGTGGCGGCCAGCTGCGCGCCCGCGTGCATGGCCTCCGGGTCGAGCTCCTGCCAGAGCGGGTACATCGCGCGGAGCCAGCCCAGGCTCTGCTGGCAGAGCCCGAGGGGCACCGCCCGGGTCAGCGACTGCCAGAAGTGATGGTGGATGTTGACGAGGCCTGGGATGACGACCTTGCCGCGCGCATCGATCACGCGGTCGGCGCCGGGCTCCGGGCAGGGCTCGGCGCCGACTCCGACGATCTGCCGGCCGTCTGCCCGCAACCAGCCGTCTACGATCGGCGCCTCGTCGCGCTCGACGCACGAGTAGATGACGCCCGCGTGCCGGATCACCAACGAGGCCGGGCTTGTGGTCAGGTCTGGACCTCCCGCACCCAGCGATCGAGCCACTCCTTCTGGTGCGCCGCCACGTACTCCTCGTCGACGAACCAGAGCTTCCCGAAGTCGCTCATCACGAGCCGCGCGGACGGTCCGGCCGCCTTCGCCTGCTTGTTGACCGGGGTGGCGAGAAGGGTGCTGGCCAGCGACTCCTGGATGCGGCGGGAGAGGATGAAGTCGAGGTAGCGCCGGCACACGTCCTGGTATGGCGACCCCTTGGCCACGCAGAGATCGTAGGGCGCGGCCGGCACCCCTTCCCTGGGCGTGGCCCGCGCGACGTGGGCGTTGGCCTTCATCACGTTGCTGATGCGGACGCTGTACTGCGGCGCGGCCGCGATCTCGCCGCGCTCGATGAGCTGGCTCGCCTGGTTGGGATCCGTCACGAAGACGCGCACGGCCGGCCTGAGTTCCTTGATCTTCTTGAAGGCGTCGTCGACGTGCTTCTCGTCACCGCCGAGCGCGCGGGAGACGGCCAGGAGCGTGAAGGTCACGAATCCGGCCAGTGGCATGGCCGGCAGCACAACCCGCCCCCTGAGTTCCGGGCGCCAGAGGTCCAGCCAGGAGCCGATGGGCGCCCCGACCTTCTGGGTATCGTACATCAGGTCGAGGCTGTCGATGATCATGGCCACGCCCAGGTTGCCGTCCAGCACGGCCTGCGGGTGCACCTCGCTGAGGGCGGGCACCTCGCTCGGGCTCAGCGTGCTGAGCAGGCCCGCACGCCCCGCTCGCAGGGCTACCGCCCGCACCATCATGACGACGTCGTAGGGCGGGTTGTCCCGCTGCGCCTGCAGCTTGCTCAGGATGATGGCCGGCTGGTCCGTCTCGTAGGCCACCTGCCCGAGCTTCTCCTGCTCGAAGGGAACGCCGACGATGTCACGGAGTGCGCCGTATGGCCCCCCGAAGTGCGTGACGCGGATGGTGGCCGCGTGGGCCGGGCGCCGCGCTCCCTCGAGTACCGCCCCCACCGCGACCGTCGCGCCCGACAGTGTCGCCAGCCGGATGAAACAACGACGACTGATCTGTACCATGTCCGTTATCCTCCTCGGTCAGAGCTCGGTGAGTGGCCGGTAGGTCTCGGGGCGACGATCGCGGTAGAAGGGCCAGCTCCGCCGCACCTCCTCCAGCCGCGCCCGGTCGAGGTCGGCCACCAGCACCTCCTCGTCCGTGTCGCCGGCCTGGCAGAGGACCTGGCCGATCGGGTCGATGAAGAGGCTCGACCCGTAGTACTCGCTCTCCAGCTCGGTACCGACGCGATTGACGCCGCCCACGAAGTAGCCGTTGGCGATAGCGTGACCCCGGAGCTCGACCTCCCAGGCCAGGCGGGAGGGGCCGCGCCGCGTCGTGGCTGTCGGCACGAAGACCACCTCGGCGCCCGCCAGCCCCACGACCCGCGCCGCTTCCGGGAAGTGACGGTCGTAGCAGATGAGGAGGCCGATGCGGCCGATCGGGGTGTCGAAGACCCGGTACCCGGTGTTCCCGGGCCGGAAGTAGAATTTCTCCTGGAAGTGCGAGCTCATCGGGATGTGGTGCTTCCGGTAGACGCCGAGGATCTCGCCCCAGCCGTCGACGAGAACGACGCTGTTGTAGAGCTCGCCGGCCATGGCGCGCTCGTAGAAGGGCACGACCACCAGCAGGCCGAGCGTCCGAGCCACGCTCCGTATCCGGCTCACGGTCGGGCCGTCGACCGGCTCGGCCAGCGCCTGGGCTGCCGGGTCCAGCCGTTGCGCGAAGAACCATGTGGCGAACATCTCCTGGAGACAGGCCACGTCCGCGCCCTGCCGGGCTGCCTCCTTGAGGAAGACCTCGGCCCGGTCGAGGTTCTCCTCCTTGTTCATCGACGCCCGCATCTGGATCAACGCCGCTCGCATGTCACCGCTCCTTGTCTCGCTTGCGGAAGTAGGGGATCACGTGCTCGCCCATCAGACGGATGCACTTCAGCGTGAGCTGCTGGGGCAGGCCCGGCCACTGAACGCGACCGATGATGTGGTTCAGGCCCAGCTCGCGCTCGTACCACTCGATCTCGTGGATGACGGTCTCGGGGTCGCCCACGATAAACCGCCCAGGCGCGAAGCGCTCCCAGGGCTGGTCGAACTTCTCGTCCGGCGGCAGGAAGCGGTCCTGGCCCCACTGCGCGTACGTCCGGTACTTGCCCTCGATGTACGGGCGGGCCTCTCGCACCGCCGCCTCCGTGGTCTGCGCCACGTAGACCTCCTTGATGGCCGGGTACTCCTCGGGCATCGGCCGCCCGCTGGCCGCCGCCGCCTCCCGGAAGAGGACCATCTGGGGCTTGAGCATCTTCATCGAGGGGTAGAAGGTGATGATCCAGCCGTCGCCGATCTCGCCCGCGCGCCGGACCGCCGCGTCGACGGAGGCGGCGATCCAGATGGGCGGCCCGCCGGGCCGGCGGCCGCGCAGGCTCATGTGCACGTCCTTCACCCGGAAGTGCCGCCCCTCGAAGGTGACCCGGTCCTCGGTGAAGAGCCGCCGGATGAGGGTCACGGCCTCCACCAGGCGGGCCACCTTCTGGCTCCGGGGGACGCCGAAGACGCCGTCCTCCACATCCCGGTACCCCAGCCCGACGCCGAGAACGAAGCGACCGCCCGTGATGTGATCGAGGGTCGCCGCCTGCTCGGCCACCTCTACGGGGTGCAGCAGGGGCAGGACAAGGATGTTGGTGCCGAGCGTCATGCCCTCCGCGTCGGCGGCCAGCCCCCCCAGCAGCGGCATCGGCTGGAACATGGCGAGCGGTCCGGTCAGGAAGTGCTGGCCGGCCCAGATTGAGTCGAAGCCTGCCGCCCGGGCCTCGCGCACCTGCTCCTGGAGGTCGCGGAGCCGCAGGCCCATGTTGTCCGTCTCCGGATGTTGCGTCCCTAGGAAGATCCCGAACCTCATCCGGTCACCTCCGCCACCGCGCTCACCCTTCGAGGGTGGGGGCTGGCCACCACAGCAGGCGCCGCTCGACGGCCGCCACCGCTCCGTAGAACGCCGCGCCCATCACCGCACAGGCCACGATGCCCGACCAGAGGCGCACTGTGTCCTCGGTCTGGAGCGCCTGCAGAATGACGATCCCGATGCCGTTGTTGTCCCCGAACCACTCGCCCACGATGGCGCCGATCAACGCGGTGGTCGTGGCGACGCGGAGCGAGACGAAGAGGAAGGGCAGCATCACACGCAGCCGGAGCTTCCACAGGACCTGCCAGGCGCCGGCCCCGAAGGTGCGAAGGAGGGCCACCGACATCGGGTCCGTGGACTGCAGGCCCTTTACCGCACTGACCGTGATGGGGAAAAAGGAGAGATAGAACGCGATGGCCACCTTGGCCAGCGGGCCGTTCCCGAGCCAGAGGATGACGATGGCGCTGAAGGCGATCACCGGCACCGCCTGGGACGCCACGAAAAAGGGGAAGAGGCCGCGCTGGAGGGTCACCGAGTGCGCGAACAGCATCCCCAGCGCGACGCCCACGGCCAGGGCGGCCACGTAGCCCTGCACGGCATTGCTCATCGTGTAGGCCGCCGCCTCCAGCAGGATGTCGCGCCGGTGCACGATGTGCACCCCGATCGTCGACGGCGCCGGCAGGATGGCGGCGGGCAGCACGAGGCGCGCCCCGAACTCCCCGAGCGCCAGCAGCGCCAGAACGGTGCCGGCCTGGAGCGCCAGCAGACGGGCCGGGACGCGGCGCCGCGCCGGCCTCACGGCGCCGCTCCCTTCCCCGTCTCGGAGGACCGCTGGCTCTCCTCCCAGATCGCCGCCAGGATCTGGCGCTTGAGGGCGACGAAGTCGGCACTGGTGACGATGTCCGCCGACCGCGGCCGCTCGAGCGGCACCTTCACCTCGAGCTTCAGGCGGCCCGGGCGGGGAGTCATCACTACCACCCGGTCCCCCAGGAAGATGGCCTCCTCGACGTCGTGCGTGATGAACAGGATCGTGCGCCGGTACCGCTCACAGACCCCGGCCAGCCACTCCTGGAGCATGCTCCGCGTGAGAGCGTCGAGCGCCCCGAAGGGCTCGTCCAGGAGCATGATGTCGCTCTCGAAGAGGAACGTCCGCAGCAGGGCCACCCGCTGCTTCATGCCGCCCGACAGGGCGAACGGGTAGTAGTCCTCGAAACCTTCCAGCCCGAACTGCCGGAGAACGTCGTGCGCGCGGGCCCGAGCCTCGCTGCGGGACACCCCTTGGACCTCCAGCCCGAGGATGGAGTTGTCGAGGACCGAGCGCCAGGGGAACAGCAAGTCGCGCTGGGGCATGTAGGCCACCCGGCCGAGGGTCGACACGACCGGGCGGCCGTCGATGACGATCAGGCCGCCGGGATCCGGCGACAGCAGCCCCGCCACGATGTTGAAGAGCGTGCTCTTGCCGCAGCCGCTGGGTCCGACCAAGGTCAGGAACTCGCCCTCGGGGATGCTCAGGTCGAAGGGCAGGAGGACGGGCAGACGGGTGCCGGCGCCCTCGAACGTCTTGCCGAGCCCCTGCAGCTTGAGTTTCTCGGCCACCGGCTTACCGCACCACCTTGGCGCTCGCGGGCACCTCGTTCCAGAAGCGCATGGTATAGGCCGCCTCGAGGTCGACCGGCTGGGTGAGCTGGCCATGCTCGAGTAGAAACTTCTGGGTGAACTCGGCCGTCTTCCGGTCGATGTAGCCGATGCCGTGCTCGGTGCCGGGTCCCCACTGCAGGAGCTTGGCGACCTCGCGCAGCATGGCCGCCTGGTGGTCCCGCTTGAGGCTCGGGTTCTGCTTCAGCACGATGTCCACGGCCTCCGCCTGGTTCTCGACCGCCCACTTCCAGCCGCGGAGGCTGGCCCTGAGGAAGCGCTGCACGACCTCCGGGCGGTCCCGGATCATCTTCTCGGAGGTGACGATCGGGTCCCGCGGCACCACGATCCCATAGTCGGCGGGATCGAAGAGGACGAGGTCACGGTGCCCGTCGGCGTAGAGGCTCTGGAGCTCGTTGTAGGGCGTGACGGAGGCCACGTCGACTTCGCCGCGCAGGAACGGCGCCATGGTCACCGCCTGAGGCACCTCGGTGATCTTCCCCGGGTCGACGCCTCGCGCCTTGAGCATGCCGCGGACGATATACTGCATGCCCGTGTACCACAGGCTCACCTTCTTGCCCGGGAAGTCCTCGAGCCGCGTGATGCCGCTGTCCTTTTTGGTCACCAGCAGAAACGGCGTCTTCTGGAACAGGACGGCGACGGCCACGATGGGCAGGCCCTTCTGGCGGGCGGTGAGCGTCGTCTCCAGGCCGCCGCCGTGGGCAAAGTCATCGGCCCCCGACGCGATCAGGTTCTCCGCCACGATCTGCGGGCCGCCGGGGTTGATGCTCATCTCCAGGCCCTCGTCCCGGTAGAAGCCCTTCTCCTTGGCCACGTAGTAGCCGGCGAACTGGGCCTGGTGGAGCCACTTCAGCCGCAGTGACACCTTCTCCAGCGCCTCGGCCGGCCTCCCGCTCGGCAGGGCGGCGGCCAGGGCCAGCACGAGCCCGATGGCGACGGTCCTCGATCCCCAACGGTCATACATCGTCGTTCCCCCTTCCGCGCCGGCGGCCCGCCCGCCCGGTCGCGCCGATCGAGGCGTGCCACCACAGCACGCGACGCTCGACGGTGGAGACCAGGACGAAGAAGGCGACGCCGCTCGCGCTCGCCGCGATCACCGCGGCCCAGAGCCTCAGGAAATCCATGCTGGCCGTCGTCTCGAAGATGACCCAGCCCACGCCGGCGTAGGCGCCGAGCATCTCGGCGACGATGGCGATGATGACGCTGCGGATGCTGCCCATCCGCAACGCGGTGAAGAGGTACGGCAGCGAGGCGGGGAGCCGGAGCGTCCGGAAGATGCGCCACTCGCTGGCCCCGAAGCTGCGGAGCACGTTCACGGCCTGCGGGTCGCACTGCCGGAAGCCCTGCAGCTGGTTCTGCAGGCAGATGAAGCAGGTGATGTAGGCGACCAGCACGACCTTCGACGTCATCCCGACGCCGAACCACAGGATGATGACGGGTGCGAAGGCGACGGCCGGCACACTGTTGGAGGCCACGATGGGCAGCATCGCCACCCGGTCCAGCGTCCGGAAGTAGAAGAAGACGACGGCCAGGCCGAAGCCGAGCAGGTTACCGATCACGTACCCGAGGACCGCCTCCCCCAGCGTCGTGCCCACCGCCCCGGCCAGGGGCTCGACCTCCTGCCAGAGCTTCACCGCGATGGCGGTCGGTCGCGGCAGGACGTACCCGGGCACCTCCGCCCAGCCGAGCCCGAGCTCCCACGCGCCCAGCACGGCCGCCAGGACGGCCGCCGGCGGGAGGAGCGTGCGGGCCCGCGTGCTGGGGGCGGCGCTGAGGGCGACCATGACCGTCGACTCGGGGCCCCGTCCCCTACCGGCCCGCCTGGAGCTCGCGCAGGGCGGCCTCGAAGGCCTCCAGCGTGCGCTGGATGTCGGCGTCGCTGTGGGCGAGCGACAGGTACATCTTCGCGGCGAGGTTGGTGAGGACGCCTCGGGACAGGAGCGCCCGGCCGAGCTGCTGGGTCGTCCGCGAGTCGGCCTTGAGGCTCGACCGGTAGTCGACGATCGGCTCTGAGGTGAAGTAGATGTTGGCCAGCGGCCCGGTGCCGAGCACCTGCGCCGGGATCCCCAGATGGGCGAGGATGTCGCGCAGCCCCGCGCGCAGGCTGTCGCCGACCTGGCGCAGCCGCTCGTAGCTCCCGGGCCGCTGCAGCACCTCCAGGGTGGCCAGGCCCGCCGCCGCTGACAGCGGGTTGCCATTGAGGGTACCGCTCATGTAAGCATAGTCCGGCGCGCCCTTCTTACGCGGGTTGGCCAGTTCCAGGAACTCGCGCTTGCCCGCCACCGCCGCCAGCGGCAGGCCCCCGCCGATGATCTTCCCGTAGCAGGCCAGGTCCGGGGTGACGCCGTAGAGTTCCTGGGCGCCGCCCCAGGCCACGCGGAACCCGGTCACCACCTCGTCAAAGACGAGGACGGCGCCGACCTCGCGCGTCGCCTGCCGGAGCCCGTCCAGGAACCCGGGGCGCGGCATCAGCATCCGGCTGAGCGGCTCGACGATCACGGCGGCCACCTCGTGCCGGTGGCGGGTGACGATGTCGAGGGTCGCCTCGAGGTCGTTGAACGGCGCCACCAGCACGTGCCGCTCGATGTCCTCCGGGATGCCAGCCGAGTCGGGCACCGCCGCCGGAAATGGCGCTAGGCGGGTGGGAGTGACGCTCATCATTGCGTAGTCGTGGTGGCCGTGATAGCCGCCCTCGAACTTGAGCACTTTCGTCCGGCCCGTGGCCGCCCGGGCGAGGCGGAGCGCGTAGAACGTCGCCTCGGCGCCCGACCCGCAGAACTTGATGGCCTCGGCGCACGGCGCGGCGCCCACGATCTTCTCCCCCAGCGCGACGGCGACGTCGTTCAGGGCGTAGAACGTGGCGCCCTTGGTCGCCTGGCGGATGATGGCCGCGACGACCTCGGGATGGCAGTGGCCGAGCACCATCGGACCCGACCCAAGCACGTAGTCGATGTAGCCCCGCCCTTCCACGTCCCACACGCGGCTGCCGTCGCCGCGCTCAACGACGAACTCGTGCGCCTCCGGCAGGTAGAACGAGCCGAGCGAGGCGCCGGGGAGGATCTGATGGGCCCGCTTGAGCAAGACGTCGTTGTCCGCCATTCCGGTCTCCTTATCGATGCGATGCCAGAGGCTCGGCCCGCAGCGCAGGGAGGACGCGCTCTCCCAGCAGGTGCAGGCTGCGCAGGACGCGCCAGGGCTCCATGCCCGGCCAGTTCACGACCACCGAGAAATGATTGATGCCGACCTCGCGCTGGTACCTCCGGAACTCTGCGATGCAGTGCTCCGGGTCGCCGACGATCACGCGGTCCTTACGGATGTCGTCGAAGGTGAGCGCCCCGAACCCCGCCGACTCCCGCGGCAGCTCGCGGTCCTGCCCCCAGCGCTCGTACATCTTGAGCTTCGCCTCGAGATACGGCCGTCCCTCGCGCAGGGCCGTCTCCATGTCCGGCGCGATGTAGACCTCTTTCATGGCCGCCAGCTCCGCGGGCGGGCTCCCGCCCGCCTCCCGCCAGGCGGCCCGGTACAGCTCGGCCTGCCGGGCGAGCGTCGCGATCGTGGCCTGGGGGTTCATGAAGAGGACGGCGCGGGCCCGGGCCGCACGACGCACGCCGGCGTCGTTCTGCGCCGCCACCCAGATGGGCGGATACGGGCGCTGCAGGGGGCGGGTAGCCGGGCGGAACTTCGGGATGTGGAAAAACCGGCCCTCGAAGGCGACCTCCTCGTCAGTCCACAAGTGCTTGATGACCTCCAGGGCCTCGGCGAAGCGGGCCCCGCGCTCCGCTTTCGCCACGCCGAAGGCCTCGAACTCGGCGTCCCGGTAGCCGACGCCCAGCCCCATGATCACCCGCCCCTCGGTCACCACGTCGAGAGTTGCCAGCTCCTCGGCGACGTATACCGGGTTCAAGAGCGGGAGCAGTAGGATGCCCGTCACCAGGCGCATGTCTCCGCTCTCCGCCGCCAGCCGCGCGAGCATAGGGACCGGCTGGAGTTTCTGGTACTCCGTCAGGAAGTGCTGCCCGATGGCGACCGACGCGAACCCGTGGTCGCGGGCCACGCGGACCTGCTCCAACGCCTGCCGGAAGCGGAGGAGGTGAGGTTCCTCGGCTCCGTAGTTCGTGTTAAGGAAAAGACCGATCTTGATCATGCGGCGCGCGCCTTCCGGGGCAGGAAGACCCCGTACCCGGGTCGCTGGCAGAGGCGGCCGTCTTTCACCAGCGGCCGGCCTCTGAGGAAGGACGCGACGATGCGCCCGCGGACTGTCCAGCCCTCGAAGCAGGTGTAGCCGGCGTGCGAGTGCAGGTCGGCGGCCCGGACCGTCCACTGCGCGTTCGGGTCGAGCAACACGATGTCGGCGTCAGCTCCAACCTCGATGGCCCCCTTTCGCGGGTAGAGTCCGAAGATCCTCGCCGCGTTCTCGCTCAGCGCGGCCGCCAGCTCGGGCATCGACAGCCCGGAGCCGTCCAGGCTGGCGCTGGCCAGGAGGGGAACCATGGTCTCCACGCCCGGCATCCCGAAGCCCACGGCGAAGATGTCGGCGGCGCCCGCCTCCTTGTCGGCCAGGGCGAACGGCGCGTGATCGCTGCCGATGGTCTGGACGTCGCCCCGCCGCAGGCCGTCCCACAGAGCCTCGCGGTCGGTGTCCCAGCGCAGGGGCGGCGCGATCTTGGCCAGCCCCTTCTGCCGCCGCATCTCCGCGTCGGTCAGGAAGAGGTACTGGGGACAGGTCTCGGCGTACACCTCCTGGCCGCGGCCGCGGGCGCGCCGGATCTCGTCGAGGCCCTCGCGGGTGCTGAGGTGCACCACGTACAGGGTGCAACCCATGAGCGCGGCCAGGCCGGCCGCGCGCGCCACCGCCTCGGTCTCGGTCCAGTGCGGGCGCGAGCGGAGGTAGTGCTCGGGCCCCGTCTGCCCCCGGGCGATCAGGCTGTCCTCCAGATAGTCGATGGCGAACCCGTTCTCGGCGTGGACGAGAGCGAGGCCGCCGTGGGCCGCCGTCAGCTCCATGGTCTTGAGGAGCAGGTCGTCGGTGAAGAGCAGGCCGCGCTTGCGGTAGGCCTGGAACATCTTGATCGAGGTCACGCCGCGAGCGATGGCGTCGGGCACCTGCTCGATCAGCCGTGGATCCGGGCGCAGCCGGGCGTGCATGGCGAAGTCGACCACCGAGGCCGAGTCGCCCTCCCGGGCGAACTGCTCGAGCGCCTCGGGCAGGCTCATCCCCTCCGGCCCCCCGACGAAGGGGATCACCGTCGTCACCCCGCCGAATGCGGCCCCGATGCTCGCCGCCTGGAAGTCGTCCACCATTGGCAGGCTGAACATGCGGCAGTGTAGATGCGGATCGATGGCGCCGGGCAGGACGTAGAGGCCCTTGGCCTCGACCGTCTGGCGAGCCTCCACCGTGGGCCCCGGCCCGCCCACCGCGACGATGCGTTCGCCGCTGACAACCACGTCGGCCTCGACCACACCGCGGCTGCCGACCACCCGCCCGCCGTGGATGACCAGGTCGGGGGGGCTCGCAGATCCGGTCGGGTCGCTCGTCTGGCTCACGTCTCTCCGCTGGCCGTCGCCCGCCCCTCAGCGGGCGAGGGCGGGCGATGAAAAAAATGTTCACGCATTATGCAGGAGAGAAACATCTTTGCCAACCGGTTTCTGCGGAACTGGCGGGGCGGGGTCATCCCGTCAGCCGCGGTTGGCCGCCTCCCCGGAGCTTCTCCACCAGGCCGCGATGTCGGCGTGGGTGGCGATCCACGTCCCGGGCCGGCGCCGCACGGCGCGGCACACGTCCTCGACCACCGCCGCCCGCAGGGCGCGGCCCGAGCCGGTATCGCCCCGCGGGTGCAGCTTCAGGCTGTAGAGGAGCCCCTCGTCGTAGATGGCCTCGAGCTCCTCAAGCCACATGCGGCGCACGTCGGCGGGAGGCCGGAACACCTCGTAGAACAGCGTGTCGGTCAGAAAGGGAAACTGCGGAATCTCCAGGATGCGCGGGCCGCCCCCACATTCGAGCTCGTGGGGGAGGTCGTCGTCGCGGAAGCTGGAGTCGTAGCGGTAGCCGAGGTCGGTCAGGTAGCCGAGGGTCCGCGGGCTCAGGCGGCCGCCCGGCGCCCGCCAGCCCGCCGGGGCGCGCCCAGTGAGCTTGAGCAGCGTCCGGTGAGCCCTCTCGAGCGTATCCCGCTCCGCCTCCTCGAGGCGGCTGTGGTCCTCGTGCACATAGCCATGGGCGGCGATCTCGTGCCCAGCCGCCAGGATCGCCTCCACGAGCCCGGGCGACTGCTCGGCGTCCCAGGCGGGGACGAAGAACGTGGCCGGGATCGCGTGCTCGCGGAAGATCTCCAGGAGGCGGTAGACGCCAACCCGCAGGCCGTACCGGCCGTGCGAAAAGCGGCCCCAGAGGTTGGCGCGCGGCGCCCGCCCGAGGTCGACGCTCTCCCCGTCGAGGTCCACGGAGATGGCGACGCCGCAGTGGTGACCGGGCGGCCAGCGGTCCGGCGGGGTCATCGGCCGCCCGGCTCCCTGTAGAGCCACGTATCGCGCGCCTCGGCCGTCGCCGTGGCCGAGCTGCCGAGACAGAAGCGGGCCAGGTCGACGCCCCGGACGTAGCGGACGCCCGGGTGGGCGTCGATGTACCGGATGAGTTCGTCGAGCACCCGGGCCCTCGAGGGCGTGCCCGAGCCCCACCACGCTCGTCCGTGGAGGATGAGCGCGAAGTAACCGCTGCCGGCGTAGGTGGCCGCGAACTCCTCCTTCCACAGCTCGAGGATCTGGCTCGGCGCCAGCATGGCGATCGGGTTCAGGTGCCCGTCGTCGAGCATGGCGGAGTTGGTGGGCAGCTCGATCATCGGACCCGGTGCGGGCCCCGCCGGCTCGAACCTGTAGGGCTGCTCAAAATCCTTGTCGCTGCTGTCGTAGAGGTAGCCCAGGGCGCGGAGGTACTGCGTGGTGAAGCGGCTCTTCATGCCGCCCGGATTGCGCCACCCCACCGGCGGCTGCCCGGTGAGCCCGGCCAGGATGTCGTGGGTGCGCTGCAGGAGCGCGCGCTCCGGCGCGCCCTCGAGATAGCCGCTCTCATGACAGTAGCCGTGCGCCGCGATCTCGTGTCCCTCGCCGGCGATGGCCCGGATCACCTCCGGGGCCACCTCGCCATCGTAGCCGGGAACGAAGAACGTCACCCGAAGGCCGTGACGCGCGAAGAGCCGGAGGTAGCGCGGGACGCCGCAGCGGTAGGCGTAGACGCCGTACGAGTTGATGCCGAGCGGCTCCACGCCCTCGCCGCGCTCGAGGGCAACGCCGTCGAGGTCAACGCTGAGGAACACAACGCAGCGGGCGCCGTCCGGCCACTCCGGACGCGGCCCGGTCCGCGCTCTCACGCGGCCCTCACGTGAGCACGGCGTAGCGCCGCTCCAGGCGCCGGCTCAGCCAGACGAGCGGCAGGGTCAGTGTCAGGTAGATCAGTGCCACGCCGAAGAAGGGGCTGAAGGTGTTCGCCTTCCAGGTCATGACCTCGAGTCCGGCTCGCAGGAGCTCGCCGACGGCAATGGTGGAGGCCAGGGCCGAGTTTTTCAGGAGGTTGATGGACTCGTTGGTGAGCGGCGGCAGGATCCGCTTGACCGCTTGCGGCAGGACGATGAAGACCATGGTCTGCCGGCTCGACATGCCCAGGGCCCGCGAGGCCATGTACTGCCCCCGCTCGATCGACTCGATGCCCGCCCGGACGATCTCGGTGATGAAGGCCCCGTGGTTGACGGCGAGCACCACCACGCCGACCGTGTACGCTTCCAGGAGGACGCCGAGCGACGGCAGGCCGTAGTACGCGAACATCAGCGTGACGAGCAGCGGCGTGCCACGGATGACGACGACGTAAGCGCTGATACCGCCCTGGACGAGCCCGTTCTTGGATGTCCGCGCCAGCCCGCCGAACAGCCCGATGATGGTGGCCAACACGATGGCCGCCGCCGAGAGCGCCACGGTGGTCCGGGCGCCCTGGAGGAGGGCAGGCAGCGAGTCCAGGAAGATCCGCCATTGGAAGTCCATGGCGCCTCAGCCGGCGCCGCGCGCGCAGACGCGGCCGGCGGCCACCTGGCGCATGCGTCCCCGATCCACCACGACCTGACCGTTGACGATGACGTACGGGATCCCCGCCGGATACCGGTGGGGATCGACGAACGTGGCCTCGTCCCTGACGGCGGCCGGGTCGAACAGCGCGAGATCGGCGAAGTATCCGGGACGGACGAGGCCGCGCCGGCCCAGGCCCAGGCGCGCCGCCGGCATCCCGGTCATCTTGTGGACGGCGGTCTCGAGCGGCAGGGCCTTCCGCTCCCGGACATAGGCGCCAAGGACGCGCGGGAAGGTGCCGTACGTGCGTGGGTGCGGCCGCCCGGCGTGCGGTCCCGGCCCCGCCAGAAGCGCGATGGAGTCGGAACCGATCATGACCCGCGGGTGGCAGAGCGCTTTGACCACGTTGTCCTCCGACTGGTTGAAGCGGACCATGGAGACTGCACCCCCCTCCTCCCGCAGGAGATCGAGCATCGCCTCGGCGGCCGGCCGGCCCTGCCGGCGGGCGAGGTCGGACAGGCTCAGCCCCTCCAGCTCGCGCCGAGAGCACGTGGAGACCAGAACCTCGTCCCAGCCCACGACGCCGGATGGAGTCTGCCAGCGGTCGCCCGCGCGCTCGCACTCGGCCACGATCCGCGCGCGAGTGGCCGGCTCGGCCAGCCGCCGCACCAGCGCCTCCACGGCTCCGTCCTGCGTCCAGCCGGGCAGCAGGTTCACCATGGTGGTGCTGCCGGCCGCGTACGGGTAGGCGTCGGCCATAACATCGAGGCCCAGGGCGGCGGCGCCGTCGAGCAGCGCCAGCGCCCGGTCCAGCCGGTGCCAGTTCTCCCGGCCAGCCGCCTTGACGTGTGCGACCTGGACCCCAACCCCCGCCCGCTCGCCCACTGTGATCGCCTCGGACACGGCGGTCTCGAGCGTCTCAGCTTCCCCGCGCACGTGGCTGAAGTAGAGACCGCCGTGGCGGGCCATCGCGCGGGCCAGGGCCACGAGCTCGTCCGTGTCGGCGTAGGCGCCGGGCGGGTAGACGAGGCCGGTCGAGAAGCCGAAGGCGCCGGCCTCCATGGCCTCTTCGAGCAGGCGCTCCATCGCGTGGAGCTCCGCCGGTGCCGACGTCCGAGCGGCGCCCCCCATCGCCGCCAGGCGCAGGGTGCCGTGGCCGACGAAGGGCACCACGTTGACGCCGAGCGGGCGGGTCCCCAGCCGTTCCAGGAACCCGGCGAAGCTCGCCCAGTCCGTCCGAAGCGGCGCCCCCAGGGTGGCTGCCATTCGCTCGAGCGCGGTCCGGTCCGGTCCGTCGGGGACGGGCGCCGGCGAGAAGCCGCACATGCCGACGACCTCGGTTGTCGCGCCCTGCCGCACCTTGGACTCCGCCGACGGGCAGTCGAGCAGAAAGAAGTCGGAGTGGGAGTGGGCATCGATGAAGCCGGGGGTGACGGCCAAGCCAGCAGCGTCAAGGGTGAGCCCTGCCTCCCCGCGGACTTCGGGCCCCACGGCAGCGATGCGGTCGCCCTCGACCGCCACGTTGGCCGGCACCCCCGGTGCGCCGGACCCATCGATGACGAGCCCGCCAGTGATGAGCACGGACCACGCACGGCCCACCGTCAGCCTCCCGCCCGGCCGGCGCCGCTCACAGGATCGACTTCAGGAACATGCGCGTCCGTTCCTCGCGTGGGGCCGTGAAGAACTGCTCCTTGGTTGAGACCTCGATGATCCGGCCGCTCTCCATAAACGCGATGAAGTCCGCCACCTCGCGCGCGAACCCCATCTCGTGGCTGACTACCATCATGGTCATCCCCTCACCGGCCAGCTCGCGCATCACCTCAAGCACCTCGTTGACCATCTCGGCGTCGAGAGCCGAGGTGGGCTCGTCGAAGAGCATCACCTCCGGCTGCATGGCCAGCGCTCGGGCGATCGCCACCCGCTGCTGCTGACCGCCCGAGAGCTGGGCCGGGAAGTAGGGCGCCTTCTCAGGGATGCCCACCTTCTCTAGGAGGTGCATGGCGATCCGCCCGGCCTCGGCCCGCGGCCGCTTCAGCACTTTGCGCTGCGCGATGCACACGTTGTCCAGGACCGATAGATGGGGAAAGAGGTTGAATTGCTGGAAGACCATGCCCACCTTCCGCCGGACGCGGTCGAGGTCCGCTCTGGCGCCCGACACGTGGATGTTGCCGATCCAGATCTCGCCGGCGTCGATGGCCTCCAGCCCGTTGACGCACCGGAGGAGCGTGCTCTTGCCGGAGCCGCTGGGCCCGATGACTACGACCACGTCGCCCCGGGCGACGAACAGATCGACCCCGGCCAGGGCCTGGACCGGGCCGAAGCGCTTGGTGACCTTCTCGACCCTCACCATCGGATGAACTGGCCCTCGGCCCGGCTCCCGCGTCAGCTCGCCCTCCCGTACACCTCGCCGAACCACTTCTTGTGCAACTCGTCGAGCTGGCCCTCGGCCTTGAGCTCCTCGATGGCCTTGTTGATCGCCGCCAGCAGCTCGGTGTCCTCGAGCCGGGTGTTGACGCCCACTACGCCCTCGTTGTAGGACGTCGCGACCTTCAGGTCCCTGTACTGGCGGGCGATGAGGTACATGGAAGCTGGCAGCATCTCGGTGACCGCCTCGATGCGCCCCACCTCCAGGTCCTTGAAGGCCAGCATGACGCTGTCGTAGATCTTCACCTCTCGGGCGCCGACCGACTTCGCCTCGAACTCGCCCCGCGACCCCTGCTCGGCCCCCAGCACCTTGCCCTTGAGATCGTCGCGGTTCTTGATCGTCGCGTTGCCCTTGCGCACCAGGACGGCCATGGCCGTGGTGTAGTACGGCACCGAGAAGCCGATCTGCTGTGCCCGGTCGGGCGTCTTCGTCATGGCCGTGATGAGGATGTCGGCGCGCCCGCTCTTGAGTGAGGCGATGATGCCCTTCCACTCGATCTTGACGAAGTTCGCCTTGACCCCCAGCTTGTCCGCGATCAGCCCGCCGAGATCGATGTCGAAGCCGACCAGCCGGCCGTCCTCGACGAACTCGAACGGCGGATAGACCCCCGACGTCCCGATGACGATCTCGCCCCTGCGCTTGATCTTGTCCAGCGTGTTCTCGGCAGCGGCCGGAGCGCCGGTGGCACCTAGCGCCACCGCGACGGTCATGACGACGACGAGCATCCGTCCCCACATCCCCGTCCGGACGTTCCTCATTGTTCTGTCCTCCTCCGTCTCATCGCATGTTGTAGCGGTACCCGCCCGGCGGCTCCAGCGAGTCCCAGTCCGCCAGGACCCGCACGGCGTAGGGCTCGAGCTCCTGCGCCAGCGCGTCGTGACCCGGACCGGGCGAGGCCGCGAAGGCCGGCGCGGCGTCCTCCGCCAGTCGCCGCGCGAGCGTCGCCTGGTCGATCAGCGTCGTACGTCCGCCCTCGACCACCACCCGGCCCCCGACCAGGACTGTGTCGACGTCGTCCCCCCTGGCCCGCCACAGGAGCAGGTCCTCGATGGGGATACCGGGATTGACGTACGGGCGGGCCATCCGCTCCTTGCGCAACAGCACCAAATCCGCGCGCCGCCCCGCCGCCAACTCGCCGATCTGACCGCTCATGCCGACCGCCCGGGCGCCCGCGAGCGTCGCCATCGCGAGGAGCGCTCGCGAGGAGATGCGCTCGGACAGGATTCCCGGCGTCCGCTGGAGCTGGTCCGCCAGGCGGAGATCGCTCAAGAGATCATTGTCGTCGGCGAAGGCCAGGCCGTCGCAGCCGAACGCGACGATCACGCCCCGCGCGAGCATCTCCCGGAGTGGTGCGATACCGCTGAACAGTCTCAGGTTGGACGCCGGGTTGTGGACGGCGACCACCCCGGCCGCGCGGTAGAGATCGACGTCGTCCCCCGTCAGCCACACCGAGTGTGGGCAGACGACGTCGGCGCCCAGGAATCCGATCTCGGCCAGGTGCTCGACGGCAGAGCGGCCGAACCACCGGCGCGCCATCAGCATCTCGTATCGGGTTTCCAGCAGGTGCATCTGGATCTGGGTCCCCAGTTCGCTGGCCGCCCGGCGGGACTGGCGGAGCAGGTCGTCGGTGCAGGACGGGAACCAGTCGGGCCCGACGTCGATGCGGACACGGTCCTCCCGACCGTGCCACCGTCTGAAGAGGTCGCGCACGTGCCGGAAGTACTGGTCGTTGCCGATTGATCGCGCCGCGTACCGGCCGATGGCCGACTCGCGCACCTTCCTCGCCAGCTCGGACGGCACCCGGCCGAGGAACCCGTCGTTGTCCTCGTGCACGTAGAGCGCCCGGTCCCGCTGAGCGACGGCGAACGCCACCCGCATGCCGGAGTCGAGGTAGGCCTGGAGCGCCGCCTCGGCGCCGAGGCGGGGCAGGTCAGTGTTGGGATAGAAGATGACAGCCGCGGCCGTCACGCCGCCGCTCAGGAGTTCCGCGCAGGAATAGAGGGTGCTGCGGTAGAGGGACTCCTCCGTCCCAGCGGCCACGAGCAGGTGGAGGAGCAGGTTACGGCGCTCGAAGGGCAGGTCGGGGAGGCCCGAACGGAAGGTTCGCCCCGCGTGGTGGTGCCCGTTGACGAGTCCGGGTAGCACCACGTGGCCCTCCGACCCCAGGGTGGCCTCGAAGGGCCCCGTGCGCTCGAGGTCAGCGCGCGCGCCCACCGCCGTGATCCGGTCGCCCTCCACGACCACGGCGCCCCGGGCGATGGGCGCCTGGCCCGGAGTCATCGGGATGACCGGGTCGCCGACCACGAACAGCCGGGCCACGGGGGATCCTCAGGCCTTGGTCTCGGCGAAGACCGCGTTGGCGGTCCGGAACGCCTCGACCCCGGCGGGGATCCCCGCGTAGACGGCGAGCTGGAGCAGCACCTCACGGATCTCCTCCTTGCTGCAACCGTTGTTCAGCGCGCCGCGGATGTGCAACGCGAGCTCGTGCGAGCGACCCAGGGCCCCGAGCATGGCCAAGTTCAGCATGCTCCGGGTCTTGCGGTCGAGGCCCGGGCGCGCCCAGATGGCGCCCCAGCAGTACTCCAGCACCATGTCCTGGAACGGCCGGCTCCACTCGTTGGCCGCCGGCAGCGGCCCCAGCACCTCCGCGCGCACCGCCTTCCCCGCCTCATAACGCTCCGTGTCCATGCACTCCCTCCGTGTTCGGTCGCCAGTGCCCGCCCTCGCTCGCGCCCGCCGCTAGGCGTCCACCATCCCCGTCGCGTCGATCTCGATGAGCAGATCCTTGTCGACCAGACTAGAGACGATGACAGTGGTGCTGGGCGGGTTGTGGCGCCCCAGGTATTCCGAGCGCACCTCGAGCACGGCCTGTCGGTGAGACAGGTCCGTGAGGTAGATGTTGAGCTTCACGACGTCCTGCAGGGTGGCGCCCGCCGCGCTGTAGAGCCGCTTGAGGTTCTCGAATGCCTGGCGCGCCTGCGCCCGGATGTCGCCCTTGCTGACCACGTTGCCCTGGGCGTCCCAGGCCACCTGCCCCGACACCAGGATCAGGCTGCCCCCGCTGACCTTGATGCCCGGCGCCGCCTTCGACGGCGCCTTGGGGACATCCGGCCGGTCCAGCATCACTCGCTGCATGAGCCCCTCCGATCGTGATGGTTTCGCCTCGCCGTCCCACGACAGAAGGGGATGACCTTCTCGCCAAGCACCCGCAGCACGTCCAGCACATGGCGGTGCGGCATCCCCTTCTTCTGGATGCGGAAGATCATCTGGGTCACACCCAGCTCCTTCCGGTGCCGCTCGATCTGCTCGATGCACTCTTCCGGGCCGCCCGTGATGAACCGGTCCCGGCACAACTCGTCGAAGCCGAAATTCTCGTCGGGGAACTCCGCGCGGAGCTGCGGCGCGCCCATTCGCCAGTACTCGCGATACTTCTGCACCACGTAGGGGGCGAAGGTCTCGCGCGCGCTGCGCCCGTCGTCCAGCACGAAGGTCTCGCGCATCAAGGGGCGCTCGAGCTCCTCGAGGCGGCGGCCGGCCTGCTCCAGCGCCTGCCGGTACACCTCGTAGTCGGCGCGCAGCAGGCTGATCGAGCTCGTGTCCGCCGGCAGCCAGGCGTCGCCCAGCCGGCCGGCCCGCCGGATGGCGGGCTCCACCTCGGCGCCCACCCAGATCGGCGGCATCGGCGAGGGGAACGTGTTCACTGGCAGGGACACGTCCGTGACGGTGAAGTGCCGACCCTGGAAGTTCACCCCGGTCTCCGTCCAGAGGCGCCGGATGAGGTCGACCTGCTCCTCCAGACGGCTCGCGCGCTGCTTGAGGGGCACGCCGAACGCGTTGAACTCCTCGGGCTTGTACCCGATGGCCACCCCCAGGATGAACCGCCCCCCGGACATCGCGTGGATCATAGCCACGTCCTCGGCGAGCCGCACGGGGTGATACAGCGGCAGGACCAGGATGTTGGTCCCCAGGCCGACGCGCCGTGTCCGCGTCGCCAGTCCGGCGAGCGCCGGCAACGGCTGCAGCCAGAGCTCTTCTGTCCGGTCGAAGGGGTGATGCTCGTTCAGGAAGAGCGAATCGAACCCCAGCGCCTCGGCTGCCTCCGCCTGCTCCAGCATCTCCTGGTAGAGCTCGGCCTGTGGGCGATCGGTCGGGTGCTGCGACAGGAGGTTCACGCCGAATTTCATCCGCCTTACCGGCCCCGGCCGAGCCGCCGCACGTCGACGCGCGGCACTTTCTCCAAGAACTCGCTGGCGAAAAGCGTGGTCGAGTCGACCTTCCGCTTGATCATTCCCATCTTGAGCAGCACGTCCTGCACGTCGTCCCAGCCGGCCTTGGTCTGGACTCCGAGCCCGGCCTGCAGCGAGTCTTTCGAGACGAGCAGCGCGAGCGACTTCTCGAGCTGAGCCCGCAGGATGTCCTGCCGCCCCTCCAGAACCGGATTGGCCTTGATGAAGAGATCGACGGCCTTCTCACGGTTCTCGAGCATGAAGTCCCAGGCCTTGAAAGCCGCCCGCAGGAAGCGCGTGACGGTCTCCGGGTGCTCCCTGGCGTAGCGCTCGCTGGTGACGTAGAGGTTGCCGTACAGCGGAAGGCCCAGGTCGTGGACCAGCATGAGGTTGAGCGGCCCGCCCAACCGCTCGGCGTGGACGGCCTCGTCGCTGATGTAGCCCATCACGACATCGACGCGGCCGGAGACCAGGAGCTGGACGACGTCCTTGCCGATCGAAACCTCTTCGATCTTCTTGCGGTCCACCCCGTACTTCTCGGTGATGGCGTTGTACATGTAGTGCGAGGTGGCCCCGAACTTCACGCCGACGCGCTTGCCCTCCAGGTCATTGGGCTGCGTCACGCCGGTCTTCTTCAGCGAGATGATCGCATGGGGGTCCTTCTGGTAGTAGACGGCGATGGCGACGACCGGGATGCCCTTCTCGCGCGCAATCGGCAACACCGTCCCCGCCGAGATGCCGATGTTCTCAGCGCCGCTACCCACGACCTTCGCGGTGTCGGCGCCGCCGACGCCTTCTTTAATCACGACATCGAGGCCTTCGCTCTTGAAGTAGCCGAGCTCCCGGGCCACGAAGATCGGGATATGCTCCACGGTCGGCGACCAGTTCAGCAGCACCGAGACCGGCTCGCCGGCTGCCGTCCCGGGGCCCGCCAGCGCCGCCACCGCCCACGCCGCGACGGCCGGCCAGAGCCCGATCCCCCCGAACTTCCGACCCCTGCGTTCCACGACCGATCGTCGAACCATGGTCACCTCTCCGGCCGCCCGCCGGCGGCCGCTTCCGGACTTGCGTTGCCCTCGCTGTCACCCTCGCGTGTCATGTCCCTGACACCGCCTCTATCCCGACTACCGCCTGGTCTGCCAGAACAGCGCCACTCGCTCCCAAAGGAAGATCACGCCGAAGAACGCCAGGCCCAGCATCGAGAGCGCGACCAGCACCGCGAACAGCAACGGTATGTCGACCAGCGAGTTGGCGGTGAGAATCAGATAGCCGAGTCCCTGGCTGGCGCCGACCCACTCCCCCACGACGGCGCCGATGACCGCCAGCGTGGTGGCGATTTTCAGCGCCGAGAAGATGAACGGCAGCGCGGCGGGGAAGCGGATATAGCGGAACACCTGGAGCTCGCTCGCGGAAAGCGACCGCATGAGGTCGATCAGCCGCGGATCGACCGAGCGGAATCCGTCCACAGTGTTCACCAGCACCGGGAACATCACCAGGAGGACGATCACCGCAATCTTGGGGGCCATCCCGAACCCGAGCCAGATGACGAACAGCGGCGCCACCGCCAGCTTCGGCACGGTCTGAGAGAACACCGCCAGCGGGTAGACGATCCTGGCCCCCCAGCGCGAGTAGAAGACGAGCACCGCCAGCGCGAAGCCACCGAGCACGCCCGCCACGAATCCGATCAGGATCTCGCTGAGCGTGATCAGGGCGTGGCTGTAGATAAGCCCCGCCCGCTGGTAGAGGGCGGCGGCGATGACCGTGGGACGCGGGAAGAGGTACTCCGGCATCTCTATCCAACGCCACACGAGCTCCCAGGCCGTGACGCCCAGGAGGACGAATACGGCCGGCGGCAGGTACTCCCGGACAGCGGCGCTGCCCCCGCTCCGCGCGGCCCCGGATGTCCCCGCCGGCCCGCGGCGAACGGCCGTCTGCAGCACGTCGCCCTGCTCCACGGCGCTCACTGCCGTGCGCTCCCCCGCGGGCGCCCTCATCCCAGCTCCTCCATCAGCTCGCCGGTCAGCCGGTGGAAACGCGGGTCGGTCCGCGTCCGCCGGTCCCGGGGAAAAGGCAGGTCGATGACGAGCGTCCGCTTGATCTCGGCCGGGCGGCTGGACATGACCAAGACCCGGTGCGACAGGAACACCGCCTCGGTGAGGCTGTGGGTCACGAAGACGATGGTCTTGCGCATCTCCTCCCAGATGCGGAGCAGCTCCACGTTCAGGGCGTCGCGCGTCAGCGCGTCGAGGGCACCGAACGGCTCGTCCATCAGAAGGATCGCCGGGTCGAACGATAGCGCCCGGGCGATCGCCACCCGCTGCTGCATCCCACCGGACAGCTCGAGCGGGAGGTGGTGGGTGAAGTCCGCCAGGCCGACGAGCTGCAAGAGAGACTGCGGGATGCGCTTGCGATCGTCCTTCCCGTAGCCTACGACGTCCAGCGGCAGCCGCACGTTGGCCCTCGCGTCGCGCCACGGCAACAGGACCGGCTCCTGGAAGACGAACCCGAAGGCCCGATCCCGCCGTGCCTCGTCGGGCGTCCGGTCCCCGATCCGGATCCGCCCCGCCGAGGGCGACGTCAGGCCGCAGATGATCCTGAGCAGGGTCGACTTCCCGCAGCCCGACGGGCCGATGATCGACACGATTTCCCCGGCGTCGATCGCGAAGGCGAGGTTGCTCAGGACCTCGACCTGCCCGCGGGGGTGCGCGTACGCCTTCGTGAGCCCTACCGACTCGATCAGCGTGCCCATTGGCTGCCCGGCCCCGCCCTACAGGCGGGCACCGACCTCCAGCACGCCGTGGACGACGAGCCCGGCGTGGAGGACCGCCTGGATGTCGCCGGCCTCGGCCCGGCTGACCAGGCTGGCAACGGGGTCGTGCACCGGCCGGAGGTTGAGGGTTCCGAGATTGAACACAATCATGTCGGCGAGCCGCCCCTTCTCGAGCAGGCCGAGGTCGCTGTCCCGGCCGAGCAGGCGGGCGCCGTTGACCGTGGCCATCTTGAGCAGCTCGCGGGCCGACGGCGAGGACGCGTCCTTGCGCACGGCCCGGATCACCCGGGAGCTGTATTCGAGTTCGCGGAGGGGATCGGGCGACGCCAGCATCACGTTGTCGGTGCCCAGCGCCACCAGCATGCCGCGCTCCAGCATCCGGTCGAACCGCGGCACCCCGAGCCCCATGACTCCCTGGATGCGCGGGCAGACCACAACCGGGATGCCGGCCGCCGCCAGGCGGTCGAGCTCCGTCTCCGTAGCGTCAGTCAAGTGCACCACGAAGTTGGGCCGGAGATGCTCGGCGATGCGGTCGACATCACCCCGGCCGGTGCGCGAGAGCGAGCGATCCCGGTAACCGGGCGCCTCCGCGGCGTGCACGGCCAGGAGTCCGTCCCGAAGCCGGACGCGCGCCCCGAGCTGCCAGAGCCCCTCGTCGGTGACCTCGTTGGCGCTCGGCAACCCGAACCCGTCGCCGGCCTCGAGGAGCGCGTCGATCTCTGCCAGGTCCTCGGCGCTCAGCGCCCCCTCGTTCCGCTCGAGCGCCCCAGCCGGCTGGGCGGGCGATCGCTGGAAGCGGCCAAGCGCAAGGGCGTGGATCGGCTGATCGACCGCTGCCTCCTTGAGAAGCCGGACCCCGGCCAGGCCACCCTCCCGGAAGTCGGCGAACGCCGTGGTACCGCAGCTCACCATGTGGCGCAGGGTGTCCCGCACGGCCTCCCGCAGGACAAGGGGCGTGGTCTCACGGAGCACCCGGTGACGCAAGCCATCCGGCGGCATCACCAATTCCCAGAACGGCTGGCCGAACCCCCGGTCCTTCATGACGGCGTCGCTGACGTGGGTATGGGCGTTGACGAAGGCCGGCGTCAGGAGGCCGTGCCGCGCGTCCAGGACGGGCCCCGCCTGGTCCGGCGGCCGGCCCGAGCCCACCTCCACGATCCGCCCGTCCTGGATGGCCACCCAGCCTGGCGCCAGCACCTCGAATTCGCGCCCGGCCAGAACCATGCCCGCCGCTACCACGCCCGCCTGCTCCACGCCCCCCTCCTCACCGGCGCGCCGCGCCGCACCACTGCGCATCCGCGGTCGGGCCCCGCCCCGCTCGCCGTCAGCCCAGCACCGGACGACCTACCAGGACGCCGGAAGCCCAGGAGCCGGAAGCGCAGGGTTGGCGACTGCCGACCTCGCCGCGCTGGGCGGCGGCAAAGAACTTTTCAGGAGTATGCACAAGTGAAACATTCTTGACAACCCTTTTTCAGGCCGGGGAACCGTGTTTCAATGAGGCGGATGCCGAACGGGCAGGATCGCGTGGTGCGCCAGAGCATGAAGAAGCGGGCCAGCGCCGGCTCCGCCGGCGTCGCACCCGTGAACGACCGATCCGGCCTTCGATCGCGCGACGAGCTCAGTCCGTTCCTGGAGTTGATCCAGACGAAGCACCCGTCGCTGTCGCCTGTTCAGAAGCGCATCCTGGATTTCTGCCTCAGCCATACCGATGACGCCATCTTCTTCACCACGACGGCCCTCGCCCGCGAGCTGAACATCAGCCCGGCCAGCGTCGTGCGCGTCTGCCGTGCTCTCGGTTTCGATGGCTTCCGCGACTTCCAGGCGGCCTTCCGCCGCTACGCGCGGGAGCCGCTGTCACGGGTCTCACGGATCAAGCTGGTCGCCCGGCGGGGCAGTTCGCTGGCTAAGCTCGTCGACGACGTGATGACGAACGACGTCAACAACGTCCGGGCCACGCACCAGGCCCTCGACCGCGCGCTACTGCTGCGCGTGGCAGAGCGCCTCTGGCAGGCCCGGCGGATTTACGTGCTCGGCGTCAGGAGCTCGCATTCCCTGGCCGTGTTCCTCCACTTCGCCCTTCGCCTGCTCGGCCGCGACTCGCGGCTGATGACGCCCGGAATCGGGGACCTGCCCGAGCAGCTGGTGGACGTGACGAGGCAGGACGTGGCCATCGGGATCAGCTTCGAGCGCTACGCCCGGGTGATCGTTGATCTCTTCGAGACCTGCGTCGGCCGGGGAGCCACCGGCATCGCCATCACGGACAAGCTCACCTCGCCGCTCGCCCAGCGCGCGAAGCTGACGCTCACCTGCCAGACCCGCTATCTCACCTTCATCGACTCCTACGTGGCCCCCTTCAGCCTCGCCAACGCCATCCTGACGGTTCTGGCAGTGCAGCGGAGACGCACGGCCACCAAGACTCTCGAACGCCTCGAGGCCGCCTGGCAGCGGATGGACACCTACCTATCCACACCGTAAGGCGCCCTGGATAAAGCCCTTTCGAGGCACGAAGCCCGACCTATCCCGCCCAGGGTCTCGTGCTTGACCGGCAGGGTGACTTACCGATTCTCGAGAGCCCGCGCCTTCGACGGTGTGTGGACGATAGCCGCGTCCCAGGCGTGTCAGTTTCCGGAAGGCGGCCCTGGGCCGGGTTATGAAAGGCTTTGCCGTTCCGCGGGTTACATCCCGTACCTCATCTCGACGTGGAACCCGTCCTTCCCGGCGGCCTCGAGCGCGCTCGTGGCCGCAATGCCAAGCGCTTGAGCGCGAGGATGCCCGCCGTCGGCGCGAGACCCATCGGGCATACCTCCACGCAGTCGAAGTGGGTGTGGCAACGGTAGATTCCGTCCTCGCCCAACAACCGAAGGAGACGAGCGTCCCTGGCACCGTCCCGAGAGTCCCGGACGAGGGTGAAGGCCCGCAGCAGCGGCGCCGGACCGAGAAAGCCGGGGGCCGACCCGACGAGCGAGCAGGCCGACAGGCACGCCCCACATCCGATGCACTCGATGCTACTGTCAATGTCGGAACGTTCCGGGGCCGCGGGACTGATCCTGGCAAACCCCTCGCCGTCGTCGGAGGGCACGAATGCCGCCCCGAGAGCGGTCATCCGCTCGGTGAGCGGCGCCATGTCGACCACGAGGTCGCGTACCAGCGGAAAGTGATACAGCGGCCGGATGCTAACGCGGTCGCCGCCGAGACGGCTCAACAGCGTGCGACAAGTCCACCGCTCGCGTCCGTTCACCACCATCGCACAGGAGCCGCACATCCCGACACGGCAGGCGTACCGGAACGCCAGCGTTGGATCGGCTTCGGCCTGAACCTGGACGAGCGCGTCGAGCACCGTCGTCCGCTCGCCCACCTCGACGATGAACCGGTCGGTACGCTCTTCGGTGGTACCCGGATCGTATCGATAGACTTCGAGGTTCAGTACCATCGCCACCACCAGACGAGGGCCACGAGGAGGCCGACGAGGACGACAGCGCCGCCGAAGAGCGGGCGTTGCCACTGAAGCGGCGCCCCCAGGTCGAACACCATGGCACGAATGCCAAGCAGCATATGGAGCAGCACCAAGCTGAGGAGGCAGAACTGGATCGTGCGAATGAAAGGGTTCTGCAGGTGGAACGCGAGGACGACCACGATCGCTGCGGCGGACGCCCGCTGCAGCACCCATGCCCACATGCCAGCCTTCGTGTCACGCCAGCCACTCGGCCTCCATAAGGAGCGTGTGAGAACCTTCGGCTCTCGGCCAGCGCCGGAGGAGACCATGCTAGTCACTGATGTCGACCGACTCGAGCGCTCTCGGGCCCGCGTCGGGACGAAGTCGTGTTAAACGCACTGGCTCAGTCCACACCTTCATGCCGTCCCCACCGGACTGCAGGCAAACGTTGACGAGCCAGCGCGCGTCGTCGGCCAGCGGGTGATCCTGCCGGAAATGTGATCCACGGCTCTCCTCGCGGAGCAGCGCACTTCGCACGATCATCTCGGACACGAGCAGCTGGTTGCCCAGGTTGAGCCACTCCTGCCAGGCGAGGTTGTATGTCCTGCCCGCGGGCACGCCGGCCTGCTGCCAGGCCTCTCGGAGCTGGTCGACCCGGCTCCGCGCTGCGTCGAGGCCCGCCGCGTCGCGTACGAGGCCGGCACCGGCCCACATCGCCTCGCGGAGTTCCGCCTTCAGCGCCGCGGGGGACCGCCCCCCCTGCCGGCCGAGCGGGAACAGGACCCGCGCCATCGTCTCTCCGGCTTGCGCCTCGCAGATCACCGGTTGCGACCGGCCCTCGATCCAGTCGGCCATCGTGTCCCCCGCGATCCCGCCGAAGACCGTTGAATCGGCCACTCCATTGCCGCCCAGGCGGTTCGCCCCGTGCACGCCTCCGGCGTCCTCGCCGGCGGCGAACAGCCCTTCGATCCCGGTGAAGCATTCGGGGGAGATGCGGATGCCGCCCATCATGAAGTGTGCGGTCGGCATGACCTCCACCGGCTGGGTCGCGAGGTCCCACCCGAAATCCCTGCAGCGCTTCACCATGCCGCGGAAGTTGCGCTGGACGAACTCGGCACCCAGGTGGGAGACGTCGAGGAACACGCCCCCGTTCGGCCCGCCGCGTCCTTCGAGCCCCTCCAGGTAGTTGGCCCGCGCGACGACATCCCGCGTCGAGCGCTCCAACCGTGCCGCGTCGTATCGACCCATGTACCGTTCGCCCTGCCCGTTGTAGAGCCGCCCGCCGGCGCCTCTCAGCCCCTCTTCAAGCAGCGCCCCGGTCATCAGCGAGCCCGGAACAACGAGCCCGGTTGGATGGAACTGGATCATCTCCATGTCCTGGAGCGGCGCGCCGGCCCGGTAGGCCAGCGCGATGCCGTCGGCGGACTTGTCGGCCGAACACGCGAAGACCTTGTACATCGCGGGCCCACCGCCTGTGGCCAGCAGCATGGCCCGGCTTTTCACCAGGACGAACTCGCCCCGCCGCATGTCCAGGAGCAGGGCGCCTCCCACGCGGCCCGCCCCGTCCGCCAGCAATTCAAGCGCGCGGTGCTCCTCCAGGACGCGGATCGACGGCCGGGCGTGGGTCTGCTCGGCCAGCCGGTTCATGATCTCGATCCCCGTCAGGTCCCCCTTGTGCACGGTCCGGTCGAACGTCTGACCCGCGAACGGCTTCTGGTGCAAGCGCCCATCAGGAGTGCGGTCGAAGAAGCAGCCGTAACGACTCTCGAGCTCGAGTACCCGTGCGGGCGCCGTGCTGACAAGGGCCCAGACGATCTCCTGGTCGTTGATCCAGCCGCCTCCGCGAAGCGTGTCCCGAAAGTGGGCCTCCAGAGAGTCATCCGGCGAGACGACGACGTTGTAGCCGCCCTGGACCATCCGGGTGCAGCCGGCGCGGCCGAGCAACCCCTTGACAACCACGGTGACCGACAGCCGGCGGCCATGATCGGCCGCCCGGAGGGCCGCGCAGAGGCCCGCCCCGCCGGCGCCGAGGACGAGGACATCGGTCTCGATCTGCTCCATGCCGGCCAAACGTGCCGCCTTCAGGCGCTCCGGTAGAGCTTCGTGAGCACGAACTCCCTATGGCCTTGGACCTCGGCCGCCGTAAGCCGCCGGGACGCCCTGCGCGTCAGCATGACCATGACGCGGTCCGCCGCCTCTTCGAGGCGCATCTCCGGCCCAGCAGCCCGTAGACGTCCACGTCGACGTGCTCGGGGATCGTGGCAGCCGTCCCGGGATTCGCGGAGATCTCTACGAAGGGGACGATGGCGTTGCTGCCGATATTGCCCTGCCCGGTTGTGAAGAGGTGCATCTGGACCCCCGCCGCGAAAAGTGTCACGCACTCCCGCAGCGGTCGGCGAGCTATCCACGTAGTCAATGCCCTCCTTACCACCCGGCGCCTCTGCCAGCTTCAGTACCCCGACGACCGGACGCGTGCCGGTCTTCTCGCTGTTCCGGAGCTCCTTCTCCTCGATGGTCGTCAGCCCACCTTCGAGTTGACCTGCGTAGGTGTGAGCCCGCGGTTCACACCAGTGCCTCGATGATGCGGAGGTAGTCGTCGAAGGCCTCCTCAACCCGTTGCCTCAGCTCCAACGCCGAAATCCGGCCGGCGATCGTTGGCGATCCCCCGTTGGGTAACCGAGCATCTCGGCCTTGTCAAGCCCGGGGTTGCTTTGTGCTGTTGGTCTATAGAAATGTCATGCCTAACACTACTGTGTCACAGTAGTGCTAACTGCTCCGTGAAAATGTCGCCCCATGGAGACCTTCACGATGAGCAGAAAGGAAGTCCCGCGCGCGGGCCTCATCAAGGCCGCCCTGGCCGGGCGCATCACCAACGCCCAGGGCGCGGCCGCCCTGCGCCTCACGGTCCGGCAGTTCCAGCGGCTCAAGGTCCGCTTCCGGGCCGGCGGGGCCGGCGGCCTGGTCCACCGCTCGCGGGGCCAGCCCTCGCGGCGGCGCCTGGCCGGGGAGGTCCGCGAGCGGATCGCCGCCCTCCTGCAGACTATCTACAGCGGCTTCAACGATTGCCACTTCACCGACAAACTCCACGCGATCGATGAGCCCGCCTTGCACGTTAGCCGGGCCACCGTGCGCCGCCTCCGGCGCACCCTGGGCCTGCCCGCCAAAGCGGCGCCGGCGCCGCAGTCAGGCCCGCCACCGCCGGGTGCCCGAGGCGGCCCTGGGGGCCTTGATGCAAGTGGACGCCAGCCCCTTCGCCTGGCTCGAAGCGCGCGGCCCGCACCTGGCCCTCGTCGGCGCCATCGACGACGCCACCGGCACCATCCTCGGTCTGACCTTCCGACCGACCGAGGATTTGCATGGCTACGCGGTGGTCCTGCACCAGGTCTTTACCACCTTCGGCCTTCCCCTGGCCGTCTACGGCGACGGCAGCAACATCCTCGTCCGCAACGACGCCCACTGGACCCTTGAGGAAGAGCTGGCCGGCACGCAAGCGCCCACCCATCTCGGCCGGGCCCTCCAGGACCTCGGCATCGGGTACATTCAGGCCCATTCGCCGCAGGCCAAGGGCCGCATCGAACGCCTCTGGGGCACCCTCCAGGACCGGCTCGTGAGCGAATTGCGCCTGGCGGGCATCGCGTCCCTGGAGGCCGCCAATGCTTTCCTGCCGCCGTTCATCACGGCGTTCAATCGCCGCTTCGCCCGGGCCCCCCTCGATCCGCGTCCCGTCTGGCGTCGGCCCCCGCCCGATCTCGACCTCCTCCTGAGCTGTCGCTACTCCCGCGTCGTCGGCCGCGACCATACCGTCCGGGTCGGCGCTCGTGGCATCCAAATCCCCCGCGAGATCGCGGGCCGCTCCTATGCCGGCTATCGCGTCGACGTCCGCGAACTCCTCTCCGGCGAGCTCGTCGTCCTCTACCACGACGCCCCGCTCGCCCTCCAGCGCTTCCCCGGCCCCTTCACCCTCAAGCCTCGCGCCGCCCCCAGTGAGTCCCGGGCTCGCCCCCCGCGCCCCGCGCCCTCCCCGGCCCACCCGCCGCGCCCACCGCTTCCGACCCCGCCGGCGGCGACCCGCGTCACCGGTCCGCCGACCACCCACCCCTTTGAGGCGATCTCGGAACGCTGCCGCCGTGGTCCACGGTGGAGCCGGCCGACGACGCATTTCCGCGCCTCCGCGACGATGCGATCGTCGCGGTGCCGAGCGCCGCGGTCTCCGGCGGGATGAGAACGCCTCGTCAGGAACTTCGACCCGGAGTTCAGTCTGCCGCGGTCCGCGGAATGTCCGCCGCCTGATCCATCGCATTGGCGTCGCAGTCGACGATCCAGAGCAGCGTCAGCAGGGCCGCGGCCACCCCCAGAACGATGACCACGACCACCAGCCCCGGCCTTCCGTCCGCGCCGTCTCGTCGGCCTCCACCAGATCGTCGAAGATCCAGCTCCCACGGGCTCGTGCAACTCCCGCGATCGTCGGTCATTTCCCGCGCCTCTCCGGCCACCGCTCGATCACCACCTTTTTCTCCGTGTAGAACTCGACCGCGTCCCGCCCCTGGCCGTGGAGGTCGCCGAAGAAGCTCTCCTTCCAGCCGCTGAACGGGAAGAAGGCGATCGGTGCCGCGACGCCCACATTGATGCCGATGTTGCCCGCCTCGACATCGTACCGGAACGTGCGGGCTGCAGACCCGCTAGTCGTGAACAGGCAGGCCATGTTCCCGAACGGAGAGCGATTGACCAGGGCAATGGCCTCCTCGACCGTCTCCGCGTGCACCAGGCTCAGGACCGGGCCGAAGATCTCCGTGCGGGCGAGCTCACCGCCGGGGTCCATGCCCTCGAGTACCGTCGGGCGGATGAAGTTCCCGCGCTCGTAGCCCGGCACGCGCGCGCGACGCCCATCCACGCGCGCCTTCCCACCGGCCCGGACACCGGCCTCGACGAGACCCTCGATCCTCGCTTTGCTCTCTGCGGAGATCACCGGGCCCATCTGGACGCCGTCGATCAGGCCGTAGCCGACGACGCGCGAGCCCGCGACCTCGGTCACCGCATCGGTGAAGACGCTCCGGGCCTCGCCCACCGTCACCGCGGCCGCCGTCGCGAGGCACCGCTGCCCAGCGCAGCCGAAGGCAGACTCGGCGACAATGCCGGCCGTCATCTCGAGATCGGCATCCGGAAGCACCACGACCATGTTCTTCGCGCCCCCCTGGCACTGCATCCGCTTGCCATTGGCCGTCCCTCGCGCGTAGACGTACCGGGCGGTCGCACTAGATCCGACGAAGCTGATCGCGCGCACGGCCGGATGGTCGAGCATGCCATCCACCGCGCCCTTGGCGCCGTGGACCAGGTTGACCACCCCGCGCGGAAGCCCGGTGCGTTCGAGCAGCTCGACCAGCCGGACGGCGGTCATCGGCACCTTCTCTGAAGGCTTGAGGATGACCGGATTCCCGCAGGCCAGCGCGTATGGCACGAACCACAACGGGATCAGCCCGGGAAAGTTGAACGGCGTGATGACGCCCACCACCCCGAGCGGCTGGCGGATCATCGTCTCGTCTATGCCGGTCGCGATGTCCTCGCTGTTGTACCCCTGCATCATCAACGGGATGCCGCAGGCGACCTCGACGTTCTCGATCCCCCTCCGCAGCTCGCCCACCGATTCGGCATAGGTCTTCCCACATTCCTCCGTGACGGTCCGGGCGAGCCCATCGAGCTCGTCCTCCAGGAGCCGTTTGAAGCGAAACAGGTACTGGATCCGCTCTCCCGGCGGCGTTCGCCGCCACTCCCGGAAGGCGGTCGCCGCCGCCTCGACGGCGCGTCCCATCTCTTCCCCGCTGGAAAGCGGCACGGATGCCACCGGCTCACCGGTGGCCGGATTCGTCACCGGAATGTGCTCGGTCGTGGCCTCGACCCACCGGCCCCCGATGTAGTTCTTCAGCGTCTGCGCGCTCATCTCATTTGCCTCCATCGTCCACCGGGGGTCACCGCCCGGTGAACTTCGGCTGGCGCTTCTCTACGAACGCCGCCATGCCTTCCTTCTGGTCCTCGGTCGAGAACAGATACGACCATCCCGACCTCGTAGCCGCAGCCCAGTGCAGCACCGGCTCGCCACGGAAGCTGGCTCCAGCCGTGACTCCGGTGGCACCCCTGGCGTCCAAACGGACGGAAGGGGCTAGGTGACCGCACGCCCTTTGCCGACCCGAGGATGGGGCCGGCCGCCGTCGGCGACCGCCATGACAACGACGATCTCGCTCGGACGCGGCGCGTCAGCAACCATCACCGACATCGTATCCAACTCGTCGAACGACCAAATGTTGTCCTTGTTGGAGAGCGGGATATCGATGAGGCTGCCCGGCGCGGCCACCTTGACGTTCGAGGGGATGATGGCCTCTCCACCTCCCACCGCAGCCCGCATGGGCTTCCCCATCTTCGGGTGGAGAATGGCAGCGCCATGCTCCACGTCACCGGCCGCTCCGACGATCGCCGCCTTGCCGTAACTCACCGGCCGGGAACCCAGGAGGTCGACGACCTGCTTCATGAGCAGCTCCCCGAGCTCCTGTCCGACGTCGAACAGGCTCGACAGGTCCTCGACCCACCGGCCGGCGTGCGGATTCGCGATGACGGCGATGCCGGCGGCCCGACGTACGGGCCGGGCCGCCGGGTGCCCGGCCTCGCCCCGTACTTCCTCCACGGTCAGCACGATCTTCCGGATCTCCATCAGCCCCTCCCAGCCTGGCGACGGCTCCCGCCCGGAGACCGCATCGCCTCCGCGTTCCCGCTCAGAATCCGCTCGACGACTCCCGGGTCCTGACACGCCGACCTCACGAAGGCCACTGGGTCCGGCTCGCCGAGCGGGAACGGGGCATCGCTGCCGAGCAGGAATCGATCGCGCCCCACGACGCGAATCGCGTACGCCAGGTAATTCGCTTCCAGGCACACCGTATCGAAGTAGAGGGTACGCAGGTACTCGACGACCGGCCGCGTGATCCTGGCAGCCAGCTCCCGGTTGGTGTCCACCTCGCGCTGCACGCGGCCGTGCAAGAGCAGCGCGTAGCCGCCGGCATGCGTGCAACAGAGGCGCAGCTGCGGATGCCGATCGAGCAGGCCGCCGAAGATCATGTTGAAGATATTCAGCGTCGTGTCGAAGAGGTACCCCCCGACCACGGCCAGCTCGTACTTACCAAGCCGGTCCTGTCCCGGCGGGTTGGAAGGGTGGACGAAGAGCGGCACGTCGAGCCCGGCCGCGGTCGCGAAAACGACATCGAACGCTGGATCGTCCAGATAGCGTCCGAGCACGTTGGAGGAGACGTGGCCTCCACACAACCCGAGTTCCCGCACGGCCCGCTCGAGCTCCCCGGCCGACTCCTCGGGCGCCTGCATCGGCAGGTACGCCCAGGCGTCGAAGCGTTCGGGATGGGTCGCCTTGAGCTTGGCCAGCTCCTCGTTGACGAGACGTGCGCCCTCGATCGCCACGGCGCCTTCCGCCCGGTAGTTGATCAGCGGCGTGGCCAACGACAGCACACGCTTCCGAATCCCGAGCCGATCCATCTCATGGAGATGGCGATCGGCCTCGACGAAATCCCTGCACATCGCGAACGACATGCCGGCTGCGTCGAGCCGGGCCCGTTCGTCGTCGAGCCAGTTCCACCGCATCCCGAAGCTCGACTCGTGGGCGGCGATGTAGTGGAGATACTGTGGCGGCACGTAGTGACAATGGACATCGGTCGCCATCGATCCTCTCACATGCAGCGCGGGTACGCCTGCACATCACGCCCGCTCCCGCCCGGCCCCGGAACGCGGAACCTGCAGGGCTGGCTCCGCCCTCACTTCAACGGTGAAGCCGCAGTGGGCAGGAGTATGGTCGATTCCATAGCCTGCATCAGCGTGGCGAGCGTGGCCACGGTCTCCCGCCAGAGTTCTTCGCCTAGGGCGTTCGTTCGCACCTCGTATCGGTGCGCTAGGCTCTTGTACGGCCAGAGATGCACGATCCGGTTGAGCTCGCCCAGCTCGGAGTACCAAATGCCGACGGGCTTCGAGTATTCCTGACGAACGCTCATCCCCCGTCTCCAGACGTCGAGCCACTCGCGTGTCTTGCCAGGATGGAGTCGATAATTCCTCAACTCGTAGATGTTCTCGCCGCTCGGCGGCGTGTAGGGCCACACATCGGCCGGGACGAGGACCATCGATCGCACACGCTCGATCAGGGGGGCGCGGGGGACCATGTAGCGCCGTTGCCACCCCTTGTCCCGCGCGAGGGCCTCTGCCGCACGAGTCCGATCGGCGAAGTCCTCGTACTGCCAGAGCTGAACGATCTCGTTCACTCCTTCCATCTCCGTCGTCCAGTGGCCCGCGAGCTTCGCGTACTTCGCGGCGATCTTCACTCCCACCCCCGACGCCAGTGCTACCAGCCGCGAGAACCGATCGGGTCGCGCTCTGTAGGTGCGGAGCTCGTAGAGCATGGTCCGCGCTCTGTCCTCTCAGCCACTCACGATGCTGCGCAGAAGACGCTGCAGCTCCATTCTGAGCGACTCGTCCGGCACCTGCTTCAGACACTCGTTGATCTGCTCGACGATGTGATCGACCATGACGGCCGGGGCTGGAAAGGCGCGGACCTCGCGCAGGGGGCTCCGCACGTCGCGGTTCACATTGAGCGACAGGAGGTCGAAGCGATTGTAGTTACCGGAGTAGTCGTGGTAGAGCTTCCACTTGATGCCCTCGGTCAGATCCAAGTCGGCGTAGGCAAAGCCTTCCTCGTTGTCTGGGAGCGGACCCGCGATCATCGCCCCCGACGGCGCCGCGATGCCCGTGAACCCCGTTCCCCCGTCCTGGAACATCTCCTTCCGCTCCGCGGTATCGCCCAACAGTCGTTTGATGTCGTCGTCGATGACCGCCGCCGAGGAGATCGTGAAGACTTTGCCCTCGAACGAGTGGGCGGCCGTCCGGATCTCAGCGGCGCGCTTGATGCTGTACTGATTCACCTGACCGGACTCGGGGAGGGAAGGGTAATTCGTGATGTGGACCTGTTCCGCCTGCGCGATGAGGGCGAACCGGGCCAGAGCGTTGGAGTTCTCGCCGCAGATGAGCATGCCGAGGCGCCCGATGTCGGTGTCGTAGGTGCGCAGCGCCGACGCGTCGCCGAAGCTCCATACCAGCTTCTCGTAGAACGTGGGAATCGTCTTCCGATGCTTCGCGATGATGTGGCCAGCTGGGCCGATCAGGAGCAGCGTGTTGAAGACCTCTGCGAAGCTTGAGGCGCTGCTCTCGTTGATGCCCATGGCCACATAGATGTCGCAGTCGCGCGCCGCTCGGCACAACTGGTCGGTCGCCTTGCTGGGCACCGCCACGCTACTCTGCACGAGCAGCGGGAAGAAGCGGTCGCCCTCCTTGACGGGGTGCGACCACGCCCAGTGGGGGTAGCCGGCGATGTAGGTCTCCGGGAAGACGACGAGACGTGCGCCGTTCCGGGCTGCCTCACGAATCAGGCTGCAGGCCTTATCCGTGGTGCGCTCTCGGTCCATGAACACGGACGCGGCCTGGACCGCTGCCGCTTTGAACTTCGGGAATCGGTGCTCCATCTCAGGTTCCTCCACTCGGATCAGTTCGTTCGGGCGGGGTGCGCACCTCCCTGTGTCCTCCGGACGCTGGGGTACTCGCCTGCCAGAGCACGGTGAAAAGGTTGCGCATCAGCTGACAGAACTCGGAACTCTCGATGATCATGCCGAAGTTCTCGCGCAGCGAGGAGATGAAGGACACCTTGTCATCGTAGATCCACGTGGTCATCCCGAAGACGAGGCCGTTGGGAGCATACCGGAGCTCGCGGAGCTCGGTTTCGCTGGTCGGCCAGATCCCGTCGCCGATCTCCTTGACGCGAGAGCGCACGACCCGGAGCCTGATGCCTCGTGCAACGCGGCGGGCGATGTACTCGTCCTGATGCCCTGGGGCTTCGCGCAGGTCCGCCATTGAAAGGACGGCATCGAGCTCTCTGCGCCGGCAGTCCAGGGTGTCCTCGAGAACCGTCCGGAGCCCCTCGATGCCCTCGTAGAATCGGATTCGCGGCTTCACCGTGGACCGGTTGTAGATGGACTTCAGTTCCGGTAGCAGGCCGTTCAACGCACTCTGACGCTCCTCGAGGAGCCGCACCAGTCGGGCGGGCTCTTCGGCGGAGACGTAAAAGCGTCCTTGCTTCTTGACCGTGACCAGCAGCCCATCCTTGGCGAGTCGCTGCACGACGTCGTAGGCGGTCGTCCGCCCGATGCCGGCCTTTCGCGCCAGCACCGTGACCGGCACTTCGCCGAGTTCCAAGGCCGCCAGATAGACCCGCGCCTTCTTTCGGGTAATGCCGACTTGGGCGAGTGCGCGCTCTAGTCTCATCGGGCAAGTGTCGAGATGATCCGACGATCGATCCCGAAAGTCAATTCGGTGTTAATTCTCCATTTTTATATGAAGTTGCAGCGCAGAACAGTCTTTCTACATATAAGACTTGGATCTCTATTTGTCTAAGTTACTTGACATCGCAGCGAGCGCCGCCGATACTACCGCCGCAGCGGCGCCGACCGGCGGATCGGGCATGGCGGAAATCCTCGTACTCCACGCGCTGAACGGTCTCGTCTGGGGCCTCATCACCGCCCTGATCGCTCTCGGGCTGTCCATCATCTTCGGACTGCTCGACATCGTGAACGTCGCCCACGGCGACCTCTTCATGGTTGGCGCCGTGCTCGCCTGGTACCTGGTGCGCTACGTCGACAACTTCTGGCTCGCGCTGGTTCTGGCACCCCTCGCGGTCGCACTGCTCGGTATCGTGCTGGAGCGGCTCGTGCTCCGATCCATCGACGTCGCCCGCTCCCTCGTCGTCACCTTCGGGCTCTCCTTGATCCTCCAGGACGCGGTGCGGTCGACCTTCGGCCCGACCCCCCAGCGGATGCTCCCCCCGTTCGAGCACACGATCCCGGTCTTCGACTTCAACTACTCCCTCTACCGCCTCCTCGCGGCCCTGATCGCGCTCGCCGCCATCGCCGGACTGTTCCTCTATCTCCATCACACGAAGTTCGGCACATGGATGCGCGCCGTTCGGCAGGACCGGGACATGGCCACCGCGATGGGAATCCCTACCGATCAGGTCTTCATGGTGACGTTCGCCGTCGGGGCGGGTCTTGCAGCCCTGGCGGGTGTTGTTGCGACGCCGATCACGACCATCGAATTTCGGATCGGCCTGGTCATCCTGCCGGCCGCATTCATTGCGGTGGTCGTCGGAGGGCTGGGAAACCTTCCCGGTACAGCAGCCGCGGCGGTCTTGCTCGGCGAAGCCGAGGGAATCGCGAGCGCCTTCTTCTCGCCAACGACCGCCCGCATCTTCTCGCTCATCTTCATGTCGGCGGTCCTCCTCCTCCGGCCCCACGGCCTGTTCACCCGTCGAACCGGTTGAGGCCCATCCCATGAAGCGCCGCGCGCGCAGGGTGCTCCCCTTCGCAGTCGTCGTGGCCCTCGCCACCGCGGCGCCGTTCGTTCTCTCGGAATTCGCGACGAGCCTGCTCGCCGAGATCCTGATCTGGAGCATTCTCGCGATGGGCCTGGACCTGTTGTTCGGATATACGGGAATGCTCTCGTTCGGTCAGGCCCTCTATTTCGGAGTCGGAGCGTACGGCATTACACTCGGGGTGACGCGTCTGGGTTGGGCCTTCCTTCCCTCGCTCCTCCTCGCCGTGATCGCGGCCGGGGTCGCGGCCGGAATCGCGGGCTTCTTTGCGGTCCGTCTTACGTGGCACTACTTCGCGATCATCACCATCATCTTCTCGCTCGTCCTCTACTTCGTGGCCCTCAGTCGCGCCGATCTGACGGGAGGCGAAGATGGCATGTCGTTCGAAGTCCCGCCGATCGTCGACTTCGGCGGCGTGGAGCTCAGCGTCTACGAACCGCTCGTTGAGTACTATTTTGTTCTGATTGTCACCGTCATCTCGTTTCTTCTGCTACGGCTGATCACCCGCTCACAGCTGGGGCTCGTCTTCCGGGCGCTTCGTGACAACACCAATCGAGCCTCGCTCCTCGGCTACGACACGCTGCGCTACCGCTGGGTGTCGTTCGTGATCGCCGGCATGTTCGGCGGCCTCTCCGGGGCGCTTCTCGCCGTCAAAATGCGCTACGCCAGCGCGTCGTACCTCTTCTGGACGGTGTCCGGCGATGCCGTGATCTGGACGGTCGTCGGCGGTGCCGGGACGCTGGTCGGCCCCATCGTGGGAACCGCGACACTCATCACGCTGCGGGACTACCTCAGCACCTGGTTCGAAAACCATCAGCTCTTCACAGGTCTCATTGCCATCGTCGTCGTCCTCACCGCGCCCCAGGGCATTGTCGGCCTCGCCCGCCGCTTGACGACCCGGTCATGAGTCTGATCCTCGAGACGCGCGGCCTCACCAAGCGCTTCGGTGGCCTCACCGCTGTCGATCGCATCGACTTCGGGCTCGCCGCCGGCGAGCTTCGCGCGATCATCGGTCCGAACGGCGCCGGTAAAACGACGTTTTTCAACGTGGTGTCCGGATTTCTGCCTCCGACCAGCGGTGAGGTCTACTTCCAGGGACGCCGGATCACTGCCCAGGCGCCTCACCGCATCAACCAGATCGGCATCGCCCGCACGCTCCAGGTGAAGAGTGTCTTCAACTCGCTCACCGTCGAGGAAAACGTCTGGGTGGCCGCGCAGTCCCGCGAACCCATCCAGCGCCCGTTCCGGCAGGCGATGCGATCTTCGGGCGTTCGTGCCCGCGTCGAGCACTTGCTTCGCCTCCTGGGGCTCGACGGTCACCGGAACACCACGGCCGGCAATCTCGCTTATGGCGATCTCTGCCTGCTTGAGATCGCGATGGCACTGGGAACGGAGCCGAAGCTGCTCTTGCTCGACGAACCCACTGCCGGCATGAGCGCCGCGGAGACGGCCGGGACGGCCGAGATCATCCGTGCGCTCGCAAAGGATGTCTCGATCATTCTCGTCGAGCACGACATGGAGTTCGTCCTCAACCTGGCGACGACGATCTCGGTCTTTCACCTCGGGCGGTTGATCGCCGAAGGCACTCCCGCCGAGATCGTGAGGAATTCGCTGGTGCAGGAGGCGTACCTCGGGGCCGAGCATGCTTAAAATCGACGACCTTCACACGTACTACGGCAAGAGCCATGTGCTCCAAGGCGTGTCGCTCGAGGTCACGGAGGGGCAGATCGCCGGTCTCCTCGGCCGCAACGGCGTGGGCAAGACCACAACCCTCCGGAGCATCATGAAACTCACCCCTCCGCAGCGAGGACGCGTCCTGCTGGGCACCACCGCTTTGAGCGATCTACGCGCCTACCAGATCCCCCGCCAAGGCGTGGGGTACGTGCCCCAGGGGCGCCACATCTTCCCGAGCTTGACCGTCGGCGAGAACCTCGAGATCGGTATCCTCAAGCGCCGCGCGGCCTCGGACCTCGAGGAGGTCTATCGGCTTTTCCCCTGGCTCGCCGACCGCCGCCACCAGCTTGGTGGGACGCTGTCCGGTGGAGAGGCGCAAATGCTGGCGGTGGCGCGTTGCCTGGTAACCCGCCCGCGCGTCCTCCTCCTCGATGAGCCGACCGAAGGTCTCATGCCGACGATGGTGGCGCAACTCGGTTCCCAGATCCGGGCCATCAACCAGCGGGGCGTGAGCATCCTGCTCGTCGAGCAGAACTACAAGGCCGCACTCGCCATATGCGATCGCATCTACTTCATGGAAAAAGGCCGCGTGGCTCACGAGGCGAAAGCCGAGGAGCTTCGGAGCAACCTGAGCACAGTGAGGCGCTATCTCGGTGTCGGCACATAAGAGGTCGTCCACCGAAGCACGTACCCCCGTGCCCAGTACGGGGGGAATCACGGACCCTGACGGGCGCCAACGCCCGTCGGCGGGTCAGCGGAGCAGGCCATGGAAACGACCCGACGCAGCTTCCTTCAGTACGCGTTGACCGGCGCGGTCGCAGCCGGCACGGCATCTCTCACCATCGCCCGAGATCTCTACGCCCAGCCGCGTGGTGAAATCATTCTCGGCCACCAGACGGACCTCACAGGCGGCAACTCGACGTGGGGCTATTGGATGGAGCGGGCGGCTGACCTCGCCGTGAAGGAGGTCAACAAGCGGGGCGGTATCGGTGGCCGTCGTGTCAAACTCGTCGTCGAGGATTCGGAGTCAGACGCCGCTGTCGGCGCTCGCAAGATGCGGCGGCTGATCCAGCGTGAGCGTGCGGACTTCGTGATCGGCGCGCCCCACTCCGGTGTCAACATCGCGAGCAACCCGATCGCGAAGGAGCTGAAGACGCTGTATTTCGGCCACGGCATGGCGGACGAGATCACCGGTGAGCGGGGGAACCGCTACGTCTTCCGGTGCAACTCGGACACCTACTCTCAGGCGGCCGCCGGCGCGGCCTGGGCCACGCAGAACCTCGGCAAAAAGTGGACCTTCGTCTTCGCCGACTACGCTTGGGGCTGGTCGCACTTCAAAGAGCACACGGCGGTTATCTCGAAGTACGGCGGGGAAGCGATCGCAAAGATCCCGGTGCCGCCGAATGCAACCGATTTTGTCCCGTACCTCTCGAAGGTGCCCCAGGAGACCGAGCAGCTTTACAGCATCTTCTTCGGACCCGCATCGGTCGCGTACTACACACAGAGCAAGGAGATGGGGCTCGATCAGAAGATGCACCGCTACTCGGTGATCTGCACGCACGAGGCGATCAACCCCAAGGACCTGGGAGGCGCGTCCGAAGGCATCTACTTGCTCGAGTACCTGCCGCGGCAGCTCAAGTACAAGGACACTCCGCACCTGCGGAAGATCCGAGAGATGCTGAAGGTCGACCCGGTCGATGGACGCGAGGAGGGAAGCAACCGGACGCTGCTCAGCTCCCACTACTGGGCCGCCTGGGAGACCGTGTGGTTCATCAAGGCGGCGATGGAGAAGTCGGGGTACAAGACGAAGAAGGACACGCCCGGCGTCATCCAAGCGCTCGAGGGTATGCACGTCGAGGAGAGCTGGGAGTACCCGCAGGGTCCGAAGACGATTCGGCCCCAGGATCACAAGGCCACGATCGACTTCTGGATGTCGCGTGTCGAAAACGGCGTCCTGGAAGTGAAGTGGCAGGTCCCGCAGTCGGACGTGATCAAGCACTTCCCACCCCGGGTCGACTTCACGAAGGAGTCGCTGTAGCCGCCGGTGGGCGAGGTACGGTGGGCGGAGGTGCAGAATGACGGTCTCAAGGTCGGGGACAGAGGGTCGCCTCGAGCCGATGCTCTCTCTGCTCAGGGATATGATGCGCAGCTGGCGCTATCGCGATGGCTGGTCATTGGGACCTTCCTCACGCTGATCGTGGAACCCGTCCTCCTGGCTGGTGTCGTGGTGTGGGCGAAGCACGGGCGGCTGGACGTCAGGGTCTTCTTCGCGCTGGAGGAAGTCTCAGCCGCCCTCTCCGCCCCATGGGAGAATCCGTTCCGGCACGCCAGCATCGTTTATATCAGCTTTCTCAAGGGCGAGCTGCCGGGCCAGGTGTATGTCTATACGATCGAGGCCCTGCTGTTCTCGGCGACGCTCGGAGTCTTGATCGGTCTCAACCTCGCCGGATGGCTGGTCGTCAGTCGGCTGCCGCGCGGACCAAACAAGCCAGAGCGCTACCAGTCAGGAAGGGCCGGGCTGGGCGGAGCCGTGGGAGCCGGGAGTGGCGGGATCGGGACGGTGCTGGGAGCTGCGGTCGGCGCCGCCGGCTGCTGTGGTGTGAGCATCGGCGCTGGCGGACTTCTCACCGCTTTCGGACTGTCCTACTCCACCGCCGTCTCGTTCGGCGCTCGTTCGGAGGCGCTTCAACTCATCGCGATCTTCATCCTCGCTGTGAACTTCTGGTATCTCTCATATTTGCGAGCCCGAATGGCGTCGCAACGGTGACGCGGGCCGTCCCGGGTCGATCATGGACGTGGAGGATGGCATGGAGCGAATAACGACCGCGGTCGTCCTGTTCCGTCACGCAGAACTGCTCGACTTCGCCGGGCCCATCAACGTCTTCACGGCGGTCCGCCTCGATCCCACCCAATCCTGGAACGAAACGGAGTCGCCGTTTGATGTCTGGACCGTCGCTGAGCGACGTGAACCGGTCGAGACCTGGGGAGGCACGCTGCTCCTGCCACGAGCGAGCTTTGAGGACGTTCCCCCGCCCCGGTTGCTCGTCGTTCCCGGAGGCTGGGGCACCCGGTCCGAGGTCCACAACAAGCGCCTGGTGCGTTGGCTCCGAGAGGCGGCCAGGGGGGCCGACCTCGTCACCTCCGTCTGTACCGGCTCATTCCTGCTGGCGCAAGCCGGCCTCCTCGCGGGAAAGTCCGCGACCACGCACTGGGCAAGCATCGAGCGCATGCGGAAGACATTCTCGGATATCGATGTCAGGGAAGAGACGGCATACGTCGAGGACGGGAACGTCATCACCTCGGCGGGCATCCTCAACGGCGTTCAACTAGCGCTGTACGTGGTCGAACGCCTGTTCGGCAAGGACACAGCTAGACGGGCCGCCCGCCACCTGGAGTTCGACCTTCCCGCCTATCCGCGTCCTTAGCGCGACCAGGATATCGCTGAGCGAGGTCGAGCGCAGGCTCCAGGCGGTCGAGCAGACCTCGTGAACGCGATCACCGCCGGCGGCCCGGTTGACGAGCTCGCCGAGCGGCTCAAGGCGAAGCACGCCCGCAAGGCAGACTCCTCGAGGAGCAGCGAGGGAGGCAAGGGGCGCCGAGGGGAGGTTGGCGGACCTTACCGACCGCCTCCTGGCGTGTGGGGCCGAGATCTGAACGGCCGCTCGGCCGGAACGTCTCGCGCACGCGGCATTTCCTTGTGGCGATGGTCGCCGAGAAGATCCCGATGGTGGCGGTCGTCGAGAACGGCTGACGCGGCTAGGGTTCAAGGAGCGGCCACAGCTGGGGCGGGCTCCTGCTGGGCGAGGCGCTGGAAACTGGTCAGCCGGTGGTGGCTCCATATCTGAAAGCGCTGCGCCGTGCGAGGGGTTTTTTCGACGCCCGGGGCGATCGAGCGCTGTAGAGCCCCAGCGCGGCGCGTCATCAAGCCCGCGGACCCTGGCGAAGGCCGGAATCGATCCGCGTAGTCCAGCGCTCGTCGGCACACCCTCGCCCTCTTCGTCTCCTACAGCATCAACCCGTTTCGTCGGAGCCATATCTTCGCCGTCGTGGGCGGCATGATGGTTGTCTCGGGGATGTCGCAATCAACGGTCGAGCTTCCGGGAGCTCAGGAGCCACCCGCGCTTATCCCCCGTGGACGAAACGGCCGACGCCTTCGGGTCCCGATAGGGTTCGTGTTTGCTGAGGATCCAGTACGTCGCTTCGGCCAGATGCCGGGCCACAGCCCCGATGGCTTTCGCGTGGCCTTCCGCCGGGCGATACGGTCATAGAGGCGACTCACATGGCGGTGCGGCGCCCGCCCGCGCGCGATGCAGATCACGTTCGCGGCTTCGACGAACGCCCATTTGAGATAGCGGTTGACGTCCGGGCGGGACGGGCCGAAGCGCGTCTTCCCCCCGCTCGCGTGGACGCGTGGCGTGGTGCCCGCATAGGCGGCCAGCTTCTCGGCGGTGGCAAACCGCGCGACGTCGCCTACCTCGAGGGCGATCACGACGGCGAGCGTGAGCCCTACCCCAGGCAGGGTCAGGAGCCGTTGAATCGCCGACGTCGGCTTGAACACGGCCTGGATCCGGTGCTCGAACTCGCACACCTGGTGGTCCAGCCCCTCGACCTGCTCGAGGAGGTGCTGGCTGGCGTACGCCGTGTGCGGCGGCAGAAGGTCGAAGCGCTGCCGCAGAAGTGTGCGGCCCCGGACGCCGAAGCAGTCGCTCACCTCGAAGTCGTGGAGGGCGTACTTGGCCAAGGTGGCGTGAATCCGATTCTTGAGCTGCGTGCGCTGCCGGACGAGCACCATCCGGGTGCGCGGCAGGTCGCGCTGGTCCCGTACCTCACCGGGCGGAATCCAGACCGTGGGCAGCGTGCCGTTCCGCTGGAGCCGGTTGAGCCCTCGGGCGTCGAACCGATCGGTCTTGTTGATCTCCCCCATCATCAGCTTCGCCTTGCGGGCGTGCACGAGCTGGGGGACGCAGCCCGCAGCCTCGATCTCGTCGACGATCCAATACCAGTTGCCGATGGTCTCGACCGCCACGGGTGATCCCCGCTCGCACCGTCCCAGGAATTCGCGCAACGAGCCGCGGTCATGCTCGATCCGTTCCTCTCGCACCAGCTCGCCGTCGGGCCTGGCGACTGAGGCCAGCGTGTAGTGCTTGTGTGCGTCGAACGCGATATATTCCATCTGCTGCGCCTCCTCTCTGCGGTCCCCACCGCAAGGGTTTCTGCCCACGCGCACGATACCTCGCGTGCGCGGAGGCGCAGCGCTTTCATCCCATCAACGGGGTAGAGTGAGGGACGAGCGCGGTCGTGTGCAGGTCCGGCGGCGCCCCACTGTTTCCGCCCTTTCGGGTCCGATGTCCATTCGCCGAATGGACCATCACGCGTTTCTCGCCCCTCCTCATCGAACCGGACGTGCGGTTTTCCCGCATCCGGCTCTCGGACGGGTTTCACACCCGAGCATGCGCAGGCGACCCAAGCGCGAAGCGCCGGAGCCTGAACACTCCCAGCTCCCCAAAGACGACGTCTCCGGAATAGCGCTCCGTCCCTCGCTTCTTCTATACCCGCCGGCTCGCGTTGCGCGATCTCCACGACGCTATCATCTATTCGGCGGTGATCAGTTCCGTGCTGGGAATGCTGATGGGCTCCGGGGTGATCATCGGTTGGATATTCACGCGCAATCAGATAAGCCAGCAGTTGTCGGACTGGCTCCTGTCGCTGTCTGCGGAGCCGATGGTCTTCATGCTGTTGGTTGCCGGGCTGTTGTTCCTCCTTGGCATGGTGATGGATGCGACGGCGATCATGATCA
>Ga0187892_10001637_pt1 | contig 49879 bp, 45 predicted proteins | sample MA1701073metaG_FD_139345 | JGI IMG/M metagenome (GOLD analysis project Ga0187892, IMG submission 139345) | Bio-ooze microbial communities from a basaltic lava cave in the Kipuka Kanohina Cave System on the Island of Hawaii, USA - MA170107-3 metaG ...
AATGAATCAAAAGCGCATCGCATAGCCATGAAACTTCGCAGCTGAAACCCAATCGAACCGAAAAGTGACAACAGTGGAAACGAAACTAGTCCCAAACACTGGTTTTTCCGCAGCCTGCTAGACAACGGCTTCATATAAGACAAAACGGCGGAGACCTGTTTGTAGGAAACTCAAACTGCGGGCCGGGAAAGCTAGGCATCGCTTTCGCCACGTCCGTTACGCAATGCACATATGCTCTTCTCGGTGGAGACGCCAACACGTACATCAATCGTTTTTTTGGCGGAACGATCATCTTCCGCGAAGCTAATGGCCCTAACCAGGTCGAGATCAGACCTGGCGGGACGGTCGGCATAGCTGTGCTCGACACCGGCGGCTCGACTTCATTGTGTCGAAATTCGATAGCCGCTATATCAACCTGCTCGTCGAGCCTGCGATATAAGAGAGACATTCAACCATTCGCGCGAGGGCTGGATCTAATTGAGCAACTGCGGCCAATCACATTCACGTGGAAGCAAGACGGTAAGCGGGATGTCGGCCTCGCTGCGGAAGACGTTGCGGCGGTCGAGCCGCTACTGACATTTCGCAACGGGAAGGGTGAGGTCGAAGGTGTGAAATACTCACAACTGACCGCCGCGCTCATCAATGCAGTCAAGCAACTGAATGCGGAGAACGAACAGTTGAAACAGGAACAGCAGGCGCAGATCGAGGCGCAGAACCAGAAGATTCAGACACAACAGCAACAGATCGATGCGTTTAAACGGCTCGTCTGCGCTGATCATCCCAACGCCGAGATCTGCAAACGAATTAAAGAGCGGGCCGGCCGCTAAGTGGAACATGTCTTCTTTTGCGAAGTTCTTAGTGGGCTTGGCGCTTTTGCGTGAGCATTGCCTTGCAGAGAAGCATGCTCCCGCAAAGACAAGTTATGAAACGACCAGCCTTACCCACTCAATCCTTCCGCTGCAATTCAACGACGACGGCTCTTCTGCGTTCTAGCGCCGCAAGTGTGAGTGACTACGGTACAAGCTCGTTGCTGGTTGGAAAAATCCGCAATATCTTTTGCCGCTTCCTGCCACTATTCAGTAGAACGACTTCAAGCATGGAGAAGAGAGATGAGAAGAACTTCATTTCAAGTACTGGTGTCCTTAATCGTGACCGTTCTCTTTTCGGTCGGAGCCTGGCCCCATGCACGAATGGACAGCGACGACCAGCCCACAATCGTCAAGGATTCGGTTCAACTAACGCCATTCACTTTTGACGTCTATCGCAGGAACTACGACGTCTGGAGTTGGGTCCCGCGAATGACCTTTCGCGTCAACGGGCCCATCCCAAGCGGTAGTCAGCTCTATGCAGAATTCAATCTTCCGACCGGGCCATGGGTGAAGTTTGATTGTCGCACCGAGGAGACACAGAAGGGCTATTGGTGGGAGACGGAGTGCGGGGCCCGAGACATCCCCGAAGAGAAAGGCAGCACATACATAGGACCCGTCAACTTTGCCATTAAAATGCGGAACGAACTCTCCGGCACTGATGCGACCCTCTTCACCGGCAAAGCCAAAGTCGAAAAGGTCCTATCTAATCTGGCCGGACCCAAGGCCGCAAACAAATTCGTCTATTTCGTGAATCAGGATTGGAACCTACCGATTGGTTACGTCTTCCTGACGCCTGACGAGGTGCATGGCTGGAGAAAGACAATGCTCAACGTCGCGTTTTGGATGCGCGGCGCCTATCAAGGGAGTTTTCAACCACACCTCTTTCACCAGGGCAAGGAGATCGGCAAGGTGGTTTTCGAAGGCCGCCAGGTTGGCCAACCCCTCTGCGACCCGGAGGTTGACAATTCCACCACCCACTACGTCGCTGACACAGTTCCACAGAAAGCGAAGTGGATACGCGTCAAGTGTCGCTTCTTTTCCGTGCAGGGTTGGGATCAAACAGGTGATGGGCCGGGACTTTTCGGACCATTACATCAGCTGAATGCAAACCCCGGTGAGTATGAATTCAAGGTGCTTTGGAACAACAAGCTGGCGCGCTCAATCAAGTTCACAGTTGGTTCAGACGGAAAGTTTGACAACGGTATTGCGTCAGCAAACAAGCTTGGCAGCAACCGCGTGATCGTTCCGGTCCAGATCATCGGCGACCAGGATGGCGCGTGGGATCGGACGGCGTGGAAGACCGAAGCGTTCTACGGTAATCCGCTGTCAGGGTTCTTAGCCATGCCTAACTGAAGGTATCGAATCAGAGTTCCCCAGTTAATAACAATCCGATTTGCTAAAGCGAAGGGAACGGTGACTGGTAGCGATTTCCTTTAAGTAAGGAGTAGACACCATGAAAGCAGTTCGATCTCATGAATCGTCACGTAGACATCTCGCGGGTTCCAAGTGGTTGAGCGTCACGCTAGCCAGCGTCCTCACATTATTGGCCGTGTTCGCAACTCGACCGGATACCGTGATCTCCGCTTCAATGGCTCGCGCTCATGCCGGCAACGCGCCATTTGTGCTTCAAACGGGCGTTATCTATGTCGTCAATACCACAAGTGACAGCGTCGTTGGGGGCGCCTGTCAAAGTGGATCAGCTGGCTGCTCGCTGCGCGGCGCGATCCAGGTCGCGAACGATCATGTCGGTGACGATGAGATCCAATTCGCCTTGCCCACCGGCTCCATAATCAATCTAGGTTCTGCACTGCCCGATATCATCGAGAGCGTCAACATCATTGGCCCTGGCGCTGACAAGCTAGCCGTGCGACACGGCTCACTGGGCAACTACGATAACTTCAGGGTGACAACGGCGACTACCGTGTTGTTGTCGGGCCTGACTATCGACAGCGTCGCAATTGAACCAAGAGGTACTGGCATTCAAAACGCCAATACCGGCACAGTGAACGTTATTAACGTCTCTGTAAATGGCCATAAGGACGGCGGAATCATCAACACCGGGGGTCATGTGAATATTATCAACAGCACGATCTCTGGCAACTCGGCAAGCAGGGGTATCCTAAGCTCCCCGGCCGGGGGAGGATTCACAAATGCCGGCACTGCCAACATCGTAAACAGCACCGTAACTGACAACTTTGTACAGGGCTTTGGTGGAGGCATTCTTAATTCATTTGGCACGATTAACGTGACTAACAGTACCGTGAGCGGCAATCGCGCTGCCAGTGATAGCGGAAATATAGGCGGTCAAGGTGGCGGCATTTTCAACGCAGGGACTGCTAACGTGAAGAGCACCCTGATCGCCAACAACACAGCCACCCAGAGTGGCCCGGATGCTAGAGGCGCGTTCGCGTCAAGTGGTTTTAATCTCATTACCAGAGCTGACGCAAGCACTGGCTTCACTAACGGTGTGAACAACGATCAAGTCGGCACGGTCCTCTTACCGATTGATGCGAAGCTCGATCCTCTTGGGCTAAGAAATAACGGCGGGCCAACGATGACTATCGCTTTGCTCTCCAACAGCCCTGCTCTAGATAAAGGCACGGCTGCCGGACTGACTGGCCCGTTAGACACTGACCAGCGTGGCACTGGTTTTACTCGCACCGTCAACCATCCTACGGTCCCGAACGCCGCCGACGGTACAGACGTCGGTGCCTTCGAGCTTCAAACCTTTGCGCCCACACCGACACCCACGCCAACACCGACACCAACACCCACACCAACCCCAACACCTCCCACGAGTGTGGTGCAGTTCAGCGCTTCCAACGTCAACGTCACCGAAGCGTGCACCACCGTAACCATAACCGTGAACCGCATCGGTGATACTTCCGGCGTGTCATCGGTCGATTACAGCACCTCGGACGTGATCGCCACGGAAAGAAAGGACTACATCACGGCTCTGGGGAAATTGAACTTTGCGGCCGGCCAGACTTCCAAGTCGTTTGTCGTGCTCATCAACGACGACTCCTTCGTCGAAGACAACGAGATTTTCAACCTTAACTTAAGCAATCCCTCCGGTACGGCGCTCGGCGGGCCATCAATTGCGAGCGTGACCATCAATGACAATGCGTCGGAGCCATCGACGAATGTCATCGATGAGCCGCGCACCTATGTTTGCCAGCAATATCACGACTTTCTCAATCGCCAGCCGGATCCGAGCGGGTGGGACTTCTGGACCAACGAGATCACCTCGTGTGGAGGGAACCCGTCATGCATTGAAGTGAAGCGCACCAATGTCTCGGCCGCCTTCTATCTCTCGATTGAATTCCAGAACACTGGTTACCTGGTCGAACGACTTTACAAAACGGCTTACGGCGACGCCCTCGGCAGTTCAGTCTTTAATGGTGCGCATCAATTGCCGGTGCCCATGGTGCGTTTCCGGGAGTTTCTGCTCGATACCCAGCAGATGGGCCAGGGGGTAATCGTGGGGCTGCCGGGTTGGGAGCAGCAATTGGAAAGTAACAAGCAAAGCTTCACGTTTCAATTTGTCCAAAGTTCTCGATTTGCGACCGCATTGCCGACGACGATGACGCCGGCCGAGTTCGTGGACCGGCTGAATGCCAATGCCGGCAATGTACTCTCGGCCGGTGAGCGCACGACAGCGATTAATCTGTTTGGCGGAGGGGCTAACACCGCGAACCTCTCAGCGCGGGCGCAAGCTTTGCGACAGGTGGCAGAAGATCAAGGGCTGCATACCGCCGAGTCCAATCGCGCGTTTGTCTTGATGCAGTACTTTGGTTACTTGCGCCGCAATCCGAACGATCCGCAGGACACGGACCATACCGGCTACGATTTCTGGCTGACGAAACTGAATCAATTCAACGGCAATTTCGGGGATGCCGAGATGGTGAAGGCCTTCATTCTATCGATCGAATACCGGCAGCGGTTTGGTCAATAACCATCACTAACTCAACGCCCGGATCGTCGTCCAACCTAAGTCTCTTTTTTGACGTGAACGTAATTTCCGCACGTCTCAACTCGGTTCTACCCAACAGCACCAGAACGGAGGCAGCCATGAATAGGGACGCAGAACTCGTTCATCGCTTTTGGAGCTCTGTCATTGCTTATTTGTGCGATTTCCCTCGTTACTCCGCATACAACGCAGGTACAAAGCGGAGTAAGTTCCAGGCCACCGGCGGACGTCAATGTCGTGGTGCGAGTCATCGATGGCGTTAGGCGCTTGGCTGGTTGATCTACGCTCTAAAATCGTGAGAACGGGGTTGATGACATACAAAAAATGCAGGCTGCTGATCTTCCTGGGAGGCTCCCCCAAGCCTCATCAGGACGTTGATCAGCAGCGCTGCAATTATTGCCCTTTGACTATTTGCAAACGTTAACTCCGTTCCCCCGAAAGAGTCACCGCCTGCTTTTTCAAAACCGCGAGAGGATGCCTCCCCCAAAGCCTCCACTCACCACAGCCGCCGGGCATTGACCCGATTTACCTTATTTACCCTTTGTTCTGCTCGTGTTTTGGCAATGGGCGTGCCAAACGCCTTCGCCAGTCGCCGACGGTAAACAGCTGGAAAGTTTTCTAGGAAATGGGAGCTGAAGGGCTATTGAAGACGAGATTTAGATTGTGAGAGCCGTACATGTTCCGTACATTTCGACGATCCCGCCGAATGATAATCACTCGCCTTCCTCATTGGCTGTCTGAATCGAACAAAATTAAGGAAGAGCGCGGACAAAAGCGTCGATTTCTTCGATAGTGTTGTAAAGATGCGGTGCAATCCGTAGCCGGTCCCCTCGCGGGGCGGTGATTATGTCTCTGTCCTTGAGGTGCACATAGAGAGCCATCGGGCTGAGGCCGCCTTTGTGGCGCAGGCAAACAACTTGAGATTTTTCCTGCGGACTACGAGAACTGACGATCTCGTAGTTCGAGCTAATCAGCCGTTCGCAAAGATGGTCGGTGAGTTGCTCGAGATACGTAGCAATCCGACCTACTCCAGTTTCACTGAGCAACCTTAGGCTGGCTTCGAAGCCGTGAATCAGCGCAGAGGGGGCAGTGCCTGTTTCCCAGGCAAGCGTTCCGGGTTTCCAGCCCTGCTCGAAATTTCCATAATCCTCAGGGTCGGGAACGCTCGTCCAGCCAACGAGCGTTGGCTCAATTCGCTCCCGCGCTCGGTCGGAGAGATATAGAAATCCAACGCCCTCCGGGGTCAGGAGCCACTTATGTCCAGCGCCCGCGGCCGCGTCGATGAGCTCGACGTTTACGTCTGTAGGCACCACTCCCATCGCCTGGATCACGTCGACAACCAGCAAGGCATCATGACGTCGCGCTACTTTTCCGATGCGCTCCAGATCAGAGCGGAAACCCGAAGCGTATTGAACCTGGCTAATCGCCACCACTCGCGTGCGGTTGTCAATGAGGCTTGTGAATTCATCGAAGTCGATACGGCCGTTTCGCTCTTCGCACATTCTAATTTCGACGCCGAAAGCATTCCGTACACGCAGCCACGGATAAATGTTCGAAGGAAACTCGTTTCGGAAAGTGACCAGATTATCGCCAGGTTTCCAACCGAGACCGTTTGCAATGGTCGCCAGCCCGTCGGAAGTGTTGCGCATGAATGCAACTTGAGACGGCTTTGCGCCAAGCATTCCGGCCGCTAGCTTCCGAGCCTGTTCTTTGACTTCGAGCCAACTCCGGTAGTTTAGGGAACCGTTTTCAGCAACATCCTTTAATTGGGATTCGACTGCTTGAAGGGTTGGGATCGGCGGTGGCGAAACGGCTGCGTGGTTCAGATAGATCGCGCGTTCCGTGATTGGAAAAAGCTGGCGCAGGTGGAGGAATTTCGGATTTCGGATTTCGGATTTCGAATTTCGATTTATCTCGGTGTTCACGCTTCGAATTAACACCTCAATGCGATGCAGTAGCGAAATTCGAAATCCGAAATTCGCAATTCGAAATTCTTAGGGGGTGTAAGGCCGACCGTAAAACTCCTTGTAGAGCCAGCCCAGAACTCTGGCCTCGGCCGTACACAGCGTTTCCACCCAACAATTGACCAGGAAGTCGTTGCGTCCGCGTTGAGATGGAATTTTATCCGCTTCCCTGACCACAGATTCTGCGGCAGATAAATCCAGGCCATAGGCTTCAGTCACGGATTCGTTGGCCTTCAACGCCGTGTCGAGCGAGTTAAGAAGTTGACCAATCCAGGAGTGCAGGGCGCGTTCGTTGGAGTTCTCGGCAAGGGCATGAATAATCCCAATCGCCAGACGATCCTCAGCGTGATTAAAAGCAAAGACATCTTCGCCGGCCAGGCGACTCTGCTCCTGTTTCCAATGGAAGACTTCCTCAACGCGCGGATGTTTGATAACGGCCACCCGCGCGTCATTATCGAGGAACCATTGGATAACGTCGGGAACGGTGTCGACATCAACTCGCCCTTGAGCATCGCGCACTGGCGGTGGGTTCGGCGACTCGTTTTGAGGGCGCGGCGTCGACATCGTTGTTCACTCGCTCAGGCGATTTAGTTCAAAGAAGGCCCTTACTTCACCAGTAACCTCACCTGTACGATTGCGTATGGGAAAGAATGCGTATCGTGAAACCGCCTCGAGAGCGTCATCATTCAGAACACCCAGTTGGTTCAGGGATTCGATCACAACGGTTGGACGCGCGCGATGGTCGTCGCCATCTTCTATTTTGAGAGCTACTCCGAGACCTTTGGGCCATTCGGTGCATGGCAGAACGCCGGCCGTATAAACTCCTTCCGCCCCCACCTTGGACACCAGGCTCCCTTTAGTGCCCCTCATCATTTCGGTGTCGAGGCGATCTGAAGTCCCTCCGACGAGCTCGGGGTGATTTGTCATCGCTGTCACGATCCTACCGCACGCATTGCGAGTGGCATCGTTGAAGTCAGGCGGTGGTGCTGCAAGTCGGGCATACATCAACGCCATCGCTTTAACTGTTATCCCAAAGACAGGGACGCCGCAACCGTCGACGCCCACTGAGATATCTTCGATTGCAATTCCAGAAAACTGCGAGACCGTTTCTACGATGGCTAACTGCACTGGATTCTCAGGACGATCGTAGGTCTCGGTCGGCGCCCCCAGATGCACTGCCAGAGCCAGCATTCCCGCGTGTTTGCCCGAGCAATTGTTTTGCAGCACGTTCGGCTGTTCGCCTCTCTCGCGCAATTCACGAGTGACTTCGAGACTGAACGGTTCATGAGTGCCACACTTCAAGGCTTCAGGACCGAGTCCTATCTTCAGCAGCATCGAGGCGGCAAGCTCTGTATGAATTGGTTCGCCGCTGTGTGACGCACAGGCGAGCGCTATTTCCTCTTCGGTGAAATTGAAACGATCGGCTGCACCCGACACGATTAATGGAATCGCCTGATGTGGTTTAGCGGAGGATCGAAGGAAGGTGACCGTCTCGGGCGCCCCGAGATAAGCAACGATCTTTTCATCAGGTTCTACTGCAACCACATGTCCACGGTGGCGCGACTCTGTGATAGCGCCGCGAGTCACCTGAACCAGCGGTTCGGGCACTGGAATCTGTTGCGTCACAACTGCAGGTGCCGGCTGGCGAGAGAACCGCATTTAGGTTGAAGACCTCATCGAAGATCTGATTTATGGCCAAAATGCGGGCCATCTTAGCATAAGCAGCGGATCCAACTTATCTCCGAAATGCTTCGGGAAGCCTTCATCTTGTCGCGTGTCGCGAGAGGATTTCGGTAACTCGCGAAAAAGGCAAAACCTCCGCAGGACTCACGACAAAACAAAACGGGCAAAGGATTCACGTCCTTTGCCCGCTATAAGCGAAACTGTTTTGTGCTTAGATTTGAGTGCGCTTTTTCGCTGTGGCACGTCTGCCACCGTACTTCAGCACAGTTAGTTTTACAGTGCGGCGGCCAAATCTCATTGCTTCGCGCGTGCTGGGAGTCCAGATATCAATCTTACGACCCTTAATCAACCCACCTGTATCGGCCACGAGGTATTCCCCGCTCCAGGGCCCGGCCTCGAGACGTACTCGGGAGCCCAGGGGCAAAACCCTCGGGTCAGCGGCAATAATTCCCTGGCTGACATACTTACCGCTGGCCGTTCTGCCTCGAAGGCTGTAAGCGGTCGCCACATACGACATGGGAGGTGCTTCTGGCACCTCTGGCTCCAGCGGATCGATCACCTTACCGCTCAGAGTCCCTGGGGCGTCCTTGATCGAAGAGTCTTTAAGTGCCGTTTCAACCGGCGGGTTCTGGGAACGGATCTGAGAGGGTTCCTGAACTCCCGAAAGAAGGGTCTCTGCTACTAAAGGTCTTGCCGAAAGGAATAGAAATGCTGAAAAAAGCGCGGCAGCAACAATAGCACTTCCGCCAAAAATTGATTTCATGGTTAGTCGGGTCTCCTGTCCGATGTTACTTGTCGACTTCTCAGCACGGTGCGCGAGTCCGTTCTTTCCTATGACTCGACCTCCGGCTCAAGGAGTCTCCTAAGACGTCAGCCGGAGTTGGGGGCTTGCATCCTTGATGCAGGCACTGAAAAGAACCCAAATGCAGGCTAAAAACAAAAACAAGCGAGTGTAAATCTCGCTTGTTTCATAAAGTCGTAATGAGGCTAGCATGCCAGGGAGGGAGCGTCCAGCCGATGTCAACCCTACTGCCAGAGGGTCCGGAGACCTCAAAAGTTAACTAGAGAAATAGCTAAAGTTACCCGGAAGGAAGGACATTATTATGTTTTTATTGTGGCTGGTATTCCTAGTCGGTAGGATTTCTGGAACAGCTTTGTGAGGCTTCCAGACTTGCCCATGGTAGTTCGGACTCTTGCCCAAGGTAGTCAGACTAAAGAGCCAGGAAGTTCTGAATCACCTGCCGGCCGTCAGGAAACTCTTCACTAAACAGCTCGGGATGGAATTGAACTCCGAAGAGCGGCCGATCGGTGTGTTCCATGGCCTGGATTGCGCAGGTTTCGTTCGAGGCGGTCCGTCTGAAGCCGGAAGGCAGCTGCTTCACTTCGTCACAATGGGAATGCCAAACGGTAATGTTATTCGGCAAATCCCTAAAGAGTCCTTCTCCGCTGGTTTCGACCTCAAAGAAGCCCCTTTCCCGCTTGGCACCCGCATAGCCCTCTCCAGGCTCCAAACGCCCCATCAAGCCCACTTCGGCGCCAAATGCCAGCGCCATCTGTTGATGCCCGCCACAGACACCCAGAATCGGCCTTGGCGCGGTGCGAATTAACTCAAACACTGCGGCCAGCGATTCGGGCTGGTATCGATCCCAGGGATCGCTCTGGCCACTCAAAATGATGTGCGTGGGATTCAATTTGCGGACCCGGTCAACCGACGCGGATTGGGAAGGTTCGGCGACGATTTCGACGTCGGGACGGAGTTGCGCCAAAATCGAGCGCAATTCACGTGGACTCGCTCCCTGTCCATCAATGGTGTTGTCAACGAGGTAAATCAACATTCTCATTCAACAAGATTCTACCAAGCTCAGTCCCGAGGCTCTCAATTCGATCTTTGGGTCGATTTAGTCATCAGCATCATCAGCGCCGACCGATGTGAACTTATACTTCCCTTCCATTCTCTCAAAGGCATAAATCTCCTTACCGCAAAACACACTGTAGCCGTCGACCACCACTTCCTTGACCGGCTTCGCCCTGACGAAGCATCTCTGAATCTTCGGCGTAAAGATCTCGTTGTATCTCTTGATGAACTCCGCTTTCGTTAGCTCTTTGTCCAGGGAGAATGGGAAATTAGTCATCGCTGCGACGGATTCTTTGTCATTCTTCGCCACAGCGGCTTTGAACTCAATCCAGAAAGAGGCGAACGTTTGCGTGTTAACCTGCTCACTCTTCACTTGAGTTGCGATAACAGTCAACACTAAAAGCGCCAATACTGACGGAAGAAACTTTTTCATTGCTCTGGCTCCTTTTGGGGTGAACGGGCAAGAACGTTGAGAGGATTAGCCCAGACAGTACAGCTTTCCATTGAATGCGCCGATGTAGATGCGGCCATTCAGAATCGCCGGCGTAGCGTTTATGTTATCGCCAATTTTCAACTCCCAGAGACGCTCGCCATTTTCGGCAGAGAGCATGTACATCCAGCCAGCTTTGTCGCCGAAAACCACGCGCCCGTCGACGACTGGTCCAGTTCCCCAGATCGGAGCCCTCGCCATGTGCTGCCAAACAACTTCGCCTTTGTCTGCAGTGAGGCAGTAAAGAAAGCCGTTGTTCGAACCGATGAAAAGAAACCCATCCTTCAACACGGGGCTTGCCCAGAACCCACTGCGCTCTTTGAACGACTTGCTCAAGCCTCCCACGGCTCTGAATTTCCAAACCGGTTCTCCGTTTGACTGTTTGAAACAGTAAACATAGCCATCCTCAGCGGCGGTGTATACGAGGCCGTTGGCAACTGCGGGTGTCGAATCGGAATCGGCTCCGATCCTCGCTTTCCAAACAGTTGCACCAGTCGCCAGCTCCAGGCAAAAGAGATCGCCTCGCTCCGTGCCGATGTAGACTCGACCATCGACAACCGAGAAGCTGCCTTCCATGGAACCCAGGTGCTCGGTCTTGTAAACAAGCGAACCATCTTCCAGATTCAGACAGTAAAAGAAGCCGTCTTCGCTGCCGAAGTAAACTCGCTTGTCGATCACTGCTGCCGAGCAGTCAACTTCAAATCCGGTTTTGAACTTCCAAATCAGCGAACCGTTCTCAGCATTTACGCAATAAACGTAATGATCTAATCCGCTCGCAATTATTCGGTTCCCGACAATTGTAGGTGTCGCTTTGAGGCTATCTTCCGTTTTGAAACTCCAGACGAGGCTCCCATCCGTGGCATTCAGGCAATAGAGATAACTGTCCGCCGATCCGAAATACACCCGATCGCCACTGACAGATGGCTGTCCGGGCCAACTTGATCCTCCCCAACCATCTTTGTGAAGACGCCCTTTAGTTAGCTTGGTCTCGAACGACCAGATAACTTCCGGTGGTCGATTCGGCCAAGGCCCCGACCCGTAGAAGTTCCGTTCCGTATTTCCCAGCCACATCGACACACTCGTAGGAGTGGCTGGTGAATTTGTTGCGATTCGGGGTTCTGCTTCGGTCGGCTTAACTACGCGGGTGCCGCAACTAACACTTGTCAGCAAGACACACACAGACAGGAGATATAGACATGGCCGGAAGATCGTCGGGACAGGAGAGAGCATCGGGGGGAAAACCTTATTTCAACATCATCTAAAACACTGGGAGCCCGAGGGAATTGGCGACTTAGCCGGCAGGATTGGGGTTCGCCTGGCTAAGCCACTCACCAGCATAGACTATTTCAGCCGGCGCGTTAATTACAACCTCGCCATCGTCCCGCCAGTGAATCTTCGACTGGCCGCCCGGCATCAAGACACGGATCTCGCGTTCGACCTTGTCGTTTATCATCGCAGCCACCGCGGCAGCACAGGAACATGTGCCGGAGGCGGTTGTCTCACCTACGCCACGCTCCCAGATTCTCAATTCAATTGACTGGCGATCCCGCACTTTGATGAAGACAACGTTGGTTCGATCAGGGAATTGCTTGTGGTTCTCGATCAGTCGACCAAATTTACGCCAGTCAAGTTCATCGAAATCATCAACGAAAATGCAACAGTTAGGGTTCCCCATCTGGAGAGCCGTCACGTAGAGGGTTTTGTTGTCTACACTGAGTGGATAATTGATCACGCCGTCCACCTCTGCTTCCGTCCGCATGGGAATCGAGGCACTGTCGAATCGAGGCTGACCCAGTTCTGAGTCAAAGACGTAATTCCCCGGAGCAATTGTTTTGACCAGGACGTACCGCTTGACTCCTGAACGCGTACTTAAGCGCAACTCATCACGCGTCCAGAGCTTGTAATAGTGAAGGTACGCGGCGGCGCAACGTGTTCCGTTGCCTGACAACCCCGCTTCGCTTCCGTCGGGATTGAAGATGCGTACCTGGAAATCAGCATTGTCATCGCCCAACTTCTTGATGACTGCTATACCATCGGCGCCTGCGCCGTAATGCCGATTGCAAATCTCACGAGCGAAACTTCCGAGGTCGGCAACACCTGACAGTTGCTCTGCTTCAATGACGATGTAATCGTTACCAAAGCCATGAAACTTGGTGAAACAAACCGGCATGCGACTTAGTCAGACGCTCCAGCAGCGCTTTGGGCGGAGAGGATCTTCTCGAAACGCGTCGTCAACGCGGGTTTGATATTCAGCAGGCGTTCGTAAACTGTGAACTGTCCGCGGTGGTACATTTCATGCGCGGTCGCAAACTGGAGAAAATCCAGTTTCGACATCTCTTTGCCGTCGAATCGGGTCATCGAAGCGCCTAGATTGTCTCCGTGTGAACGGATACAGGCTTCGGCTACTTCCATGCTGCTGCGCAACATCTCCAGCAAACCATTCTTGTCAGTTACTGGTCTGACGTCGGAGGCGTATTCCTTTATGTGGTCAGCGAAAGATTGCCGCATGAGGTTGGTTTCCTCACGGCAGGTTTCCCCGACGAGCATTTTCTGAGCTTCCAGGATGTGCTGAAGCAATTCCGCAACGCTGCGCGTGTCAGGCGTCGGGCGAAAAGAAAACTGATCCTCGGGGATTTGGGCGGCCTCTTCGATTAGTCCGGCTCTTACTTCTTTCCATGAGCCAATAAGTTGTTCTGCGGCCATGTTGGTCTCCTTTTCTAAAGTGATTCCTTTACTCTTAAATTAAACGAAACGTGCGAATTCTTTACGACCAGGGTTATCAGGCTCTATCAAGATCTGCCGGCAAACGATGCCAGCAAGACCGTAATCGGATCAATGCAGACTGAGCGCACATCAGTATCCGGTGGGTAGTTGTTTACCATGATCGAGAACACCAGGTTCTCGCCTGCCGCGGTAGTTAGGTAACCACCCAGGCTGGCCGCGGAACTGAGCGACCCGGTTTTGGCGCGAACGTTATTCTCAGCCACGGTTCCGCGCATACGATTTCGTAGTGTCCCGTCGACGCCTGCAACCGGCAATGACTCACGGAAGACAGCAGCGTGCCGGTGCCGGTTCATGTAAATCAGCAACTGAAGCGTTGCTTCCGCAGTGACCATGTCATTTCGGGAAAGCCCGGAGCCATCACTCAAAGCGAGGTTTGCGTTTACCCCGGCTTCTTTGAGAAACGTTTTCACTACTTCGAGACCAGCATCCTCGCTCGTACGCACCGTATTGACTGACGTCGTTGGCGGCGGGACGACTTTCCCCAGGGTCCGTAGGATCAGTTCGGTGTAAAGATTCTGACTGGGCTTCAGCGTCTGTGCGGCCACGATGCTGAACGGCACTGACTGCAGGCTCGCGATTTCGATCGAGGTGGTGGGCGACTGGAGTTCCGGGCCATTTGCATAAGCTGGGGCGGTTGTCACACGCGATTTCCCCGTCACAATGATTCCGCGTTGCGCCAGCGACGAACGAAGCAGGTAAACGAAAAGGAGCGCCGGGTGCGAAATGCCGATTCCAGCTGTGTAACCTCGATCATCCAAAGGCAGAGAGCCGTTAATCTCAATTACGTTCGTATTGAGGCCGCGATGCAGCGTCAGGTTGCGTTTGCTTCCTTTAGCCCCAGTGGTAACTCGATTGAGTACAGTCAGCAGAGGATCAGGCGGACCGGTTGTGATGATCGCCGTAGCGCCGACTGTGGAACCAGGCTTAACTGACAAATCGAGGGCGTTGTCGTTAATAGTCAGCGCGCTCACTTCGGCGCCGTACCACCATTGCAAGTCTTCCCAGGACCATCCCGATCCGTATTGGGGACCGATAAAGTAGGTCTCATCTCCGACCAAGTCGCCTTCAACACGCTTTACTCCCGCGGCAGCAATTCGAGACGCGAGTTCATTAATGCCTTTGAAATAATCTCCGTTGTTAAAACGTGCAGCAATCGACGGATCGCCGCGACCGTAGATGGTAAGATCGCCATGAAGAATGCCGGCGGCATCAGGTCGGGCTGCAGCATAGACGGAAGTATTGAAACGATAGTCGGGCGACAGTCGATCAAGTGCGGCGGCGACTGTGTAGAGCTTCATGTTCGAGGCTGGTCGTAATAACTTCTCCGAATTCTCATCAAACAGAACGCGGCCGGTGTCCAAAGAAGCGACCTTGATACCAACCATTGCTGCCGTCAATTCGGACTTCTGGAGGATCTCCTTTATCCGCGACTGCAGCTCCTCCTGCGTTCTGGTCGTCTGAGCCAGCCTTGGCGAAGGACCTGGCACCGGGGAAGCCACAGGAAGGGGTGTCGGGCTCGGTGTTGGTGCGGGGGTTGGGGTTGGAGTAGACGGAACGACAGTTCGTCGTTCACGTTGCGGCTGTTGCAGCTGAGCCGGGAGATTCGCGGGAGCCACCAGCGAACAAAGCAACAGCAGACTAATCAACCCCAGTTTCAGCTTCTGCTTAATCATCACTTGTCGTGTCTGGAAAACCTTGTCAGTCAGGATGGCCGTGAGAGGATGGTGGCGGCCCTCCGTGCAAAGCTCGAACCTTGTTCATTACCTCGACAAACCGAGGATCATCACGAAGCGAAGCCCAGTTAGGATCGTTCTCAAAACAAGGGCGATTGTCATTTCCCAGGGAGACGGCGCGTTCCAGCCATTGAAAGGCCTCATCTCGCCTGTCTTCGAGTGCGTATACGGAAGCGACCGAGTAGGCGATATCAGGATCTACTTCAGCATTTCGAATCACGGAATCTGATAACTGCGCCAGCGCTTCCTGGTGCTTGTTTTGAGCGCTCAAAAACATCGCCATAAATGGTCGCACTCCGTGCAAGTTTGGATGGCGTTCCACCACCTGTTTCATGAGTTCCGCGGCCGCGTCAGTCTGCCCTGTGTAGTAAAGGGTCAGGGCACGGAACGTCCGCACGAGGGGATTGTCGGGCTCGCCCGCATTGTCGAGCTGGCGGATTGCTTCGTCGAAGTGTCCCATGTACATGTGGACGATGGCGCGGTTGTAGCTCGCCACTACGTGAGCCGCCGGATCCAAACGCACCAACCGATCGTAACTACGCAGTGCCCGCCCATACTCGCCGTCCAATCGATGAAGTGTGGCTTTCACAAAGTGCACCACCGGCTCGTCTGGTGCTTCTCTGCGAGCTCGGGCAACTTCTTCGCGCGCTTTCTGCTTCTCTCCGCGCCACATATAAACAAACACCATCAGCATACGGGCTTCGATCAACTGAGGGTCAATCGCCAGTGCTCTGTCAAAGGCCACCTCGGCGCGTTCGAAATCTTCCGCCCCTCCGAGTCCTTTGAAGACGCGATTGACAAAGGAAGCGCCCAACCCATCGTGGGCCAGGGCGAAGTTCGGATCGATCTCAACGGCTCGTTGGAAGTGCTCGATGGCGTTGTGGCAGTCTTCCGGATCGATGCTGCGGAAGATGAAACGGGCGAAGAGATCGCGTCCGCGCAGGTATTGCTCATAAGCCGCTGCATTCTGAGTAGCCGGCTTGGCAAGGCCGGCCTGCTCTGCGTGGCTGAGTTCGAGGCTCAATCCCTCGACGATGCGTTGGGCGATTGTGTCCTGGACCGCAATGATGTCTGCTGCTGACGTGTCGATCCGATCGCTCCACAGAATCTCGCCTGAAGCGACGTCTAGTAATTGCGTGGTTACCCGAAACCGCTCGCCCGCATGAATAAAGCCTGCGGTAAGAACTGCGCTGACCTTCAAATCGTGCCCGACTTCGCGCGGGTCGATCTGCTGACCCTGATACTTTGAAATAACAGATGACGGACGAACAACCAGCGAGCGTACCCGCGCCAGTTCCGTGATGACTGCGTCAGCCAGGGAAAACTCGTAAAAAGTCGACCCGGGATCGTTATTCAAGTTTCGAAACGGAAGAATCGCCAGGCTCTTTTTGTCCTGGTCCGTCAAGGTAGGTGTTTCATGAACGCCCGTTCGTGTTGGTGTCATGAAACTCGGCGAAGTAGTTCGGGATTCGGACTTTGTTACCGACTTCAGCCAACGCATAGCGCGGGAAACTGTACCCGTGCCACCGAGATGACGGGGTGGTTCAGGTGTCACACTCAAATATGGCTGGCCTGTGGCTTCAGCCGTCGAGACCTCCTGAAGGACGGTGCGCAAATCGTCGCGCATTTCCTCCATCTTCTGATATCGATCGCGCGGCTCCTTGGCCATCGCGCGATCAAGAATCTGCTGAATGAGAGGCGGAATCGCTTCCTTTCTCATTTCGGCGACTGGGCGGGCCGCGTCATGCAAGACGGCGTGGCGGACATCGATGGTCGTCTTGCCGCGAAACGGCCAGGTTCCGGTCATCATTTCGTAGAGGAGCACGCCGGTAGAGAAGATATCAGCGCGCTTGTCGACCCGATCGCCGCGGGCCTGCTCAGGTGCTGCATAGGTCGCCGTTCCGTAAGGAACTCCCACTTCGGTTAATTCCGTTCGATGTATTCCCGCAGCGCCGGCTTCCTCGTCGTCCAATAACTTGGCCAGGCCAAAATCCAGAATCTTCACCTGACCTGACGGTGTCACCATCACGTTGCCCGACTTGATGTCCCGGTGAATGATGCCTCGCGAGTGGGCCGCAGCGAGGGCGTCTGCCACCTGCAAAGCAATCAGCAGCGCGCTTTTCAATTCCAGCGGGTGTCCGCCCACGAGCTGACGCACATTCCGACCTTCGATGTGTTGCATCGCAATGAAGTGGAGTCCTTCGGCCTCATCGAGATCGAAAATTGTGCAGATGTTGGGATGGTCGAGGGAAGAAGCCAGCCGCGCCTCACGTTCGAAACGTTTCAGGTTCGCTTCTTTGGCCGTCAGCTCGGGAGGGAGGACCTTCACCACAACTGTCCGACCGAGCTTGGAGTCGGTCGCTTTGTAAACTGTTCCTTGTCCGCCCGCCCCGAGCTTTTCAAGGATGCGATAGTTGTTGAGATTCTTCCCGATCATCTGGATTACTGTAGGGAGCAACTCCGTGTGCGCCCGGTAGTGGCTAATAGACAGCGAGGTAAAACTGTAACTTGAACGAAATCATCGCGAGGGTGGGACACGGAGTTCGCCCCTACAAACTATTCAAAGGAGGCCAGAAGCTCCTCAGAACTAGCGGTAGCTGTGCCTACTTTCCCGACGACAATACCGGCTGCATGATTCGCCAGATTCGCAGCTTCAAGCATTGATGATCCGGATGCCAGCGCAGCCGCAAGAGTTGCTATCACCGTGTCTCCAGCACCGGTGACATCGTAAACCTCCCGGGCAGCTGTTTCTACGTAAACTGGTTGGCCGTCACCCTCCAGAAGCATCATGCCTCGATCCCCGCGCGTAATCAGCACCGCATCGCAATTCAGTTTCTCCCGCAAGAGTTTGGCCGCTCGATGCAGTCCGCCATCAGAATCTTCTTCGGTGTTGGTCATCCGTAGCGCCTCATGATGATTCGGTGTGACCAGAGTTGCGGGGCGATATGAAGCCAGATTTCGAATCTTAGGATCAATCAACACGGGCATTCGCTCATAGGCAAGGGGCAAAATCTCGGCCAGGATGCCTGGGGTAACTGCACCTTTGTCGTAGTCCGAAACTACGAAGGCATCGGCGTCACTTATGGCATCCTTCAACGTCGCTATTAGCCGTTCTTGCGTATGACCATTAACCGGCGTTCGCAGTTCCCGATCCGCACGAACCACGAGCTGACTGTGGGCAATGATTCGGGTTTTAACGGTTGACGGTCTGCTTTCGTCAACCACCAGGTGATCCTCTGACTGTAAACCACCGGCTGCGCGCAAGCTTGCGCGCAAACGCTCGCCGGCGACGTCGTTACCCACCACACCAATCACGCAGGCTCGGGCGCCGAGCGCCGTAAGGTTTGTCAACACATTCGCAGCACCGCCCAGATGAACCGACTCCCGACGGATGTCGACCACCGGCACCGGCGCTTCCGGCGAGATACGTGTCACATCACCCCAGACAAACTCGTCGAGCATGACGTCGCCGAGAACTACGATCTTCCGGTCACGAATCTCGTTGGTCAGCTTCTCGACCTGCTGCCGTGAAAGTTGTTGCATCTGAATCAACCTGTAGAACTGACTGTCGATTCCTATCAACCACGGTTGGTACTCGGACAAGAGCAAATCCAACCAGTCCGCGACAGCGGACGAATGGGAGTAGCCCAGCCCCGATGAGTCGGGGCTGGGTTCAACATCACAAAAATTCCTAGTCCGTGTAACGGACGACTGCGGTTTCAGTCAATCTTGCTGAGGTTGTCATCCGTCCGTTTCCACGGACTTTAGCTATTCATCGACGAATCCCAGCACTCAAAGTGCCGGGCTATTGTCGGTCGTCCGCTCCGCGGACGGAAAACAAAACTCGCGCAAGGCCCAGCCGCAGACGATCATTACCTGTCAACGTCTTACTCGCTCTCTTTCAAAACTCGCCCAATCGCCGCCACCACTCGCTCAACCGGCACGCGTTTAATGCATTCCGGCTCGGCAAACTTCTCACAAAAATATCCGTGGCACGGTTGACACTCCATCTCTTCAAGCACGACCTCGGCGGGAGCTTTTGCCCACGGTCGCCAATGGGCAGTGTTCGACGATCCAAATATGACCACCGACGGCGCGCCCACCGCAGAAGCGATATGCGCGATGCCGCTATCATTGCCGACGAAGAGACGTGCACGGGAAGTAAGAGCCGTCACCTCTGGCAACGAAAGATCTGTCAGTGTGGTCAAAGGCGCGTTCGCGTTTTGCATCAATGCTCCAGCTAACTTCGCCTCTGCCGGTGCAGTGATAACCACTATCCCAAGATCTCGCGCGGCGAGGTCCTCCGCAACGCGCGCAAATTTTTCTACCGCCCATTGTTTGGTATCAAAAGCAGCTGCCGGATGAATGACCGCGAAAGGCCGGTCGCTCAATCCTGCCGGACGAAGTCGTGCTGCCACGCTCGCATTGGCGGCGTCAGTTACTGTCAAACGTGTAGCCGGCCGATCTGTTACCGGCACCCCGGTCCAGCCAAGCAGTGCCAGCTGCTGCTCAACCGAATGCGTTTTATCCTGACCCCAAAGTAAAGACGATGACGGCGCCCGATGATTGTGCAGGCGTGCGTACTGATAATCCTCGTAACCGATTCGATGCGCCGCGCCGGACGCGCGCGTGAGCAGCGTAGCCGTTGTCCCGCCGTGGAGGTTGTAAGCCACCTCATATCGCGAGGCACGGATCCGTCGGGCAATGCGCGCCCGCGAAGCCGCGCTGCCGCGTTTCAGAGTGATTACTTCGTCCACCCACTCAAAACCCTCGAGAGCCGGGGCTACCCAGTCTTCCAGAAGAATATCGACTTTCGCGTTTGGTAGAAATCGCTTCAAAGCGAAGAGCGACGGCGTCGTCAGAACGGTGTCCCCGATTGAGCGAAGCCGAACGACGAGGACACGGCGTACGCTCTGCCAGTCCCAGCGCGATGGCCCCAGTGCCCTGGGCGTTTCTTCCCCACGCAAGCTACGCATTGTCAGAGCGCTCATCTGCGGTGACGATTCAACTATTTCACGCAGACTTTTCATTTGTCGCGGTTGAGGGTCCGTCTTCGATTGTCGCTTCGTCAATCAACATTACTGGAATGTCGTCACGGATGGGATAAACTCGTTTGCATTCCACACATTTCAAAGCGCTGCCATCGGGTTTCAATTCCACCTTGGCCTTACAGGCGGGACACGCAAGTATTTCCAACAAGTCTTGACTGATTGCCATGGGCGTGACCTCTCCGGACTGCAGATTAGCGTACAGGAGTGCTTCTAGTAAGTTTCTTTGGAGTAGGAGCTTATCACAAGGCAGGAGCGGGAAGCAGGAGGCAGGAGCAGACGGCAGCAGGCAGTTGGCAGTTGGCATTCAGCAATCACCAACGCGTGAACACGCGGACATTCCGTCAACACATTCTGCCTCCTGCTCCTGCCGCCTGCCTCCTGCCTCCTGCCTCCTGCTTCCTGCTTCCTGCCTCCTGCCTCCTGCCTCCTGCTTCCTGCCTCCTGCTTCCTGCTTCCTGCTTCCAGCTTGCCATTGCTGCTAGACTCGCATTCCATGTCTCTCGAATTCGTCGTTCAGTATCCTTGCGTTCTCCGCGCGCGATATCCAGAGAAACATCTTCGCGACTGGGGCCGGTTGAGTAACATCCACACACGCCTGACTACCGGCGACACGAGCGCGCCTTCTGATGACAAGTTACGTTGGGTTGAAAACGCCAGCTCCGAAGTTGAACTGATGCAGGCGGAAACCGTAGTTTGCCCAAACTGCCCTGCTTGTTTGCCAATCGCCGCCGCTGGCGAAGGCGAGTCAGTCGGGTGTATCGGCCGTATCACTTATCCAATAGAAGCTCAGTTTGAAAAGTTCCTGGCTGACCGGGTGCAACTGTTTCTCGATACGCTCGACAAGGAGGATCAACCGCGTCTTCTGCGCATTCTGGTGGATGCTGAATCACCATTTGATGGGGAGGCGACCAAGGAGTTGAGGCGCGTGACAACGAACGAAGGGCTCCGGTTCTATGAACTCCGGATTCCGATACGTTTGACGAGAGAGGCGATAGGAATCACCACTGACCACATCTTTGACCTGCTTGCGGGATTCCGTTCTGAAGACAACGCCCAAACCACCTACACTCGCGAGTTCCCATTCGCAGCCACGGCGGATTATTACGACTTCCTCGATTTGATTTTGCGTAACGACCTGAACCAATCCGAGATTGAACGTCTGGCGGGGCGCAGCAAAAACTACTTGCAGTTTGTCAGATTACTGACGGCCATCGAGCGTGCCGAAGCATTGAATACTCGTGTATTGCTGGATTAGTGATGGAGGCAGTTTGCTTCTTGCTTGGTGAGCACCGTGGCCTAGCCGGGTGTTTTCGAGTAGGTAGTTTGGATGAAAGAAACGATCCACGAATTCACACGAAACATCACGAAAGAACTCCTTCGTGTTGCTTCGTGTGAATTCGTGGATCGTTTAGTTTATTGCCCGCTTTCTGGACCTTAATAAACCCCCGGAGAAGAGGTCTCAGTTCTGTTTTTCTTCATCCAGTTGCCGTAGCGTGTCGAGCAGAAGATTCGTGTTGCTAAGGGCTTGAATCACGACCGGATATTCCTCGGCCGCTTTGTGGAACTCAAAATTGCCGGCTGATATTTCAACGATCTGACGAAATCCGCCTTCACCTTTTGAGATACCCGATTCTGCATCCACGATTCGGCCCTCATTGAAAAATACGCGCCCCGTGATTGTCTCTCCCGTGATTTCTAAAGCACCAGTCAGCTTGGCATTTTCAATTACCTGAACCGCATCAAAGACACTGATCGCCGAGAGGTCGCCGGCAAGCGTCGCAAACCGCTTTTCAAATTCCGACTCTTTGGAAGAGGCAACGGGACTGAGATCCGGGCGTCGCGCTCGACGGATAGCTTCCAATCCTCCCGCAATGTTGATCCGGGGATCGAGATGCTTGGCCTCGAGCAGTCGGTCATAGGCGTCGTCGAAGTCGTCTCTTTCAATGTAGAGGCTTGCCAGTGCCAGACATTGCCGAGCAGCCTCATCTGTGTGCTTGTGGGTTACGGCAACGTCGCGCAGTCGTTCGCGAAGAGGGATTGATTGTGGAGCCGCTTCCAATGCAGTTCGCAGCCGCTCCATGGCCTTCTCAGGCGCCTTGTATTTGATAAACAACTCGGCGTCGAGCATTGCCGACTCGGCGTCAGAGACATGATCGGATGATTCGGTCTTAACCATGCTACCTGTGGGAAACACCGAGATGTGGGAGCCCATCCGGTGTTGTGCGAAGTTTACCACGGAGAGCCCCAGTCGGTTCCAACCATCGATTTGGTTCTTAGTCCCACGATATCGTGTGTCCGATTAGTGCTGCGCCCCCAGATTCGGCCCTGGAATGGTCATAAACATGGCGGTCATGACAAATGGTTGAGGATTAACAAAACCGGAAAAACCCCAATAGCGAGGGAACTTATGGCACGTTTCAGGATTCTAAAGAGTGCTGCCCCGGCCCTCTTATGAATCTGCCGAGGGCGAGGTCCTCTGGTGGCACACAAGCTGCGACGCCTTAGCGTGCAGGCCAAAGCGCCGGACAAAGAAATGTGATCCGAATTTTGGTATGAGTCGTATGCCTAGCTAAAGACTGGGAAGGTTGATGGAAAATGGCCCGATGGATGAAAAGAAGAATTGAACGCTCACGTGCACGGTGCCAGAAGGCGCTGTCTGAGTCGAAGCGTAAATCAGCTCAGCAACAGGTGAAACAATCTGCTGGAGCCGGCCGCCACGAGCGCGTTGCCGAAGCTTCCGCTGCTGAACGAGTTTGAGAACGACGTTTGGTTATTGTGTATCTCCCTGCTGCGCGTTCCTCTCACTCCCCAAACTTATTGCCGGACTCAGAAGTCGAGGCGAAGCCCTAAGCGTAACTGGCGTGGCCGATGTGTGCGCGTCGCAACCAGAAACGAATCCAGGAACGCCTGTCTCTGCTCAGCCGATGCTGTGGGCGCCAAGGCGCTGAAGTTGATAAATTCGCTTCCGAAGCTGAACACAGTTTTGTTGAGCACATTATCAACCTCCACAACCGGACGACAACGTATCCTCCTTCCCAAACGAAACTCACGAGTAAGATTCAAATCAAAAACAAATAAGCCGGGGCCCAAACCGGCATTTCGAGGCAGATTACCTGACTGACCAATAGTCGGCAGCGAAAAAAGATTTAGGATTGATTCATCAATCGGCCGGTCCGGGCTGCGCCAGCGAAGGCGATTGGTGTCGCCGTTGAAGTTAGGTCGATCGTTGCTCACATCGTCAAGATTGCGATCGACGCCACCGAGTGAAATGTTGAAAGGCGCGCCTGAAGCCAGGCGAAGAATTGACGAGACGCGAATTCCGCCGAACAAACGCGGCGTGTCCAATGAGCCGGAGAATACAAAACGATCACGGCGATCCAACAGGCTCCGAGAACGCTCGCTGCGAAAGTCTCCTGGAACGAGCGCGTCTGAGGTATTCACCACGCCATCGTCTGTTAGGAACGAGTGTGTGTAAGCCGCGCGAAATCCCAGACCGAATCCCGACTTCTTTCGTTTAAAACCGCGCCGCAGCTCAACAGTGAAACCGTGGTAGAAGCTGTTACCAACGGAGATGAGCTGTTCGACCTCGGCGCGAGTTGGATCCGGCCTGAGATCATTCAACGCAGCCAGCGCCACCTCAACCGCAGTGGATGAAGTGAAGCTGTTGAGATTGACGATCGAAATTCCGACGCCAAATTCGTTCAATCGACCTACGGCGTTCGGATTTGTTTGAACCGGAGGTGAGAACGTGAACCGAACCAGGTCCCCGGCTGTCGAAACGGTGTAGATCGGTCGATTGCCGCCGGCGTGGTTTAGAAAATTCGCAAAATCGCGTGAGGCGAGATATTCAGAAAAATTATTGTAGCCCGCAGGAAGCGCAGGGGCATTTGCGTTGAATTCGCGCCATAGATGAATGCCACGATTCCAGGTGTAGTTAGTTTCAAGTACAAACCCGCCGCCCAGTTCTCGCTCGAAACCGAAGTTAGCTTGATAGCTTTCGGGAATTCGCAATGTGGGATCCAAGCGACGCGAGAAACCGAGGTTCAATACACCGAATCTTTCAACGAGCGCGGAGTCGACTGTCAGGCTTTGCGGGAAGTGCAGGTTTTCGCGAATGAACGTGCGTCGCTCTTCAGAACTCATCAGCTTACCGCTGATCGCACTGCGCACGTGATCTGTGTCAAAGAACAGTTGTCTTGCACCGAGGGTGAAATCGTCGATGGTGCGTATGAGCGCGCGGTTGTAGAAAATTCCCGCACCGAGCCTAACTACGGTTTTGCCGGACTTAAACGGATCAAACGCGACTGAGAGTCTTGGCGCGAAGTTGTTTCGATCACGAATGATGCTTTCGTTCTCATAACGAACTCCGTAACTGATTACCAGGTTAGGGCGAACACGCCACTCGTCCTGTAGGAAGACGCCGAAATACTTGTTTCGTTGCTTCGATTCAGTCTGAAAATTCTGTCTGAAACGGCTGGGTATTCCGGCCAGAAAATCTCCGGCACTCGCGAAATTGAACGTTCCAGTGGCGTCTGAGAGGTCGATGAAGGTTGAGTTGATGCGTTGGAAGTCGAAACCGAACTTCGTCGAGTGGTTGCCTTTCCCGATGATGAATATGTCCTGGATTTGAAGTCTGGTTTCCCGTCGGTCTGTGGCGCCAGCTGTTGAAGAGCCGGCTACCAGAGTTCCGGAACGCCTGGATGTGTCTCCTACCGGCAGGGGATCGTTGATGGCTATGAGCACGACGGGACTCGCTTCATCGCGCGTCCTTACAGTGGGCTGCAAGCGCGACAGTTGTAAGCGCACCTGATTAACGAGGGTGGCCGAAATCACGTAATTGTCGGAGTAAGAGACAGCGTCAGACGTTCGGGTCTTTGCCTGTAGTGTTCCGGCAAGACGATTGCCCCCGCCAAATTGGCGCAGGTTCCTCAATCTGCCCGCCTGGTAAAGCAAGGCACCGAAGTGACGTTCGCTGAACTGATGATCGATTCGAGCCGTAAAAGCGTGGTTGCGGTTAGGAGTCTTGGTGGACGAAACGAAAGGCGCGACTTCATCGCTGATTGCCGGAGAACTAGCGTCTTCGAGGCGACGGCCTTGCTGGGTGGTGGGTGACGGCAGGTTAAATGCCGGATTTTGACGAACCGGAACTAACGTATCGATGAGTGCCCGATCCAGGACGTCCGTGAATTCATAAGATGTGAAGAAGAACGTTCGGAGACGCTCTCGTCCTGGTAACACGAGCGGGCCACTCAGCGTCAGGCCAGGATTATGTTCCTGTAACGGAAGTCGCTTGAGTCCGAGCAAGTTATTCCGGAATGTGTTGGCATCGAGCGCTTCGTCTTTGAAGAAATAGAACCCTCGTCCGCGAAAGTGTTTTGCGCCGCCGCGTGTCCGAATGTTAATTCTCCCGCCCGATGCCCGGCCGTATTCTGCCGAAAACTGATTTGTGATTACCTGGACTTCTTCCACGGCCTCGATCGAAGGTTGAAAACGCTCACGAGCCGCGCGGTCGTCGTTGTTATCAAATCCGTCGATGGTCAGGTTGTTGGAGTAAGCCGGACCGCCGGACAGTCCGAAGGTGCCTGCCTCTTCCGGCGTCGGGTTGGGATTCTGACCTCGGTCTTCTGCCAGGTCACGATTAGAAAGCGGTTCTTCCGTGACTCCGCCCAGGGTGAAGATCAAATCGAGCGGCGAGCGCGAAACGACCGGTAATGATTCGATTTCATCTGTAGAAAGCGTCCCGCCGACTACGGTTCGAGTTGTATCTACCAGCGGAGTGTCAGCGGCTGTTATGACAACCGGATCGATGATCAGACCTGCCGGCAAAAGGACGATGTCGAAGTCGATGGTTTGCCCGGATAGTGTCGTGATGTTTTGTCGTTCTCCGGGTGCGAAGTCAGGGGCCGAAGCGCGCAGCGAATAGACGCCGGGCTCGAGCTGCGCGATTCGATAGCGTCCTTGCGAGTCAGCGACCGTCGCTCTTTGCGCACCATTCTTAACAAGAACCGCCGTGATGGAAGCGCCGGAGATTGCGGCGCCATTCTGATCAACTACCCGACCAGTTAGGGTGACATAGTCGAGACCTTGAGCCACAGTGCTCATTTCTACCGCGCAGAAGAGGAGGGACCAAAGGATGGACAAGACAACTCGTCGCAGAATAGGTGAGGTATTCATTTGAATTCTCCGTGCTGGCGTTTGAGCCAGCTAGAAATCGGACGATGATGTTGATTGCAAACTTAGCTTCACAAGTCGAGTCGGCGTAATGAGGTAACGTGAGGAGAAGCTAAGTGACTCGTGTCTGAATTCGGCGCGGACTCTATCACGCAGACGAACAGCGGGCAAGATCAATTTGAGGCGTGTTGGAGTCTAGCTACGCGATGCGCCTCGACGACGCAGTGCGGCGGCGCGGGTGAGTGGAATAAGGGCATCGGTGCTGCCTTCGGGAGGCGGTTCGACGAAGTTTGTAAGTTCTTCGGCATGTGACTGGAGATACTGGAAGAAGCGCTCAAACTCGTGTTGCATCGCATCCATCTTTTCACGCATGTTGAGGATGATCTCTACTCCAGCCAGATTCACGCCCAGATCTCGAGTTAGCGAGAGTATCAGTTCGAGCCGCTCCAGATCAGGATCCGTGTAGAGGCGTGTGTTGCCTTCAGAGCGAGAGGGTTTCAATAGACCCTCGCGTTCGTACATACGCAGGGTTTGTGGATGAAGACCATATTGGTCCGCAACCGCGCTGATCGTATATGTTTTGGGCTTGCGCTTCATTTCATTTCCAAGTTCCCTTGCCAAATTGCGAATTGGTCAGCCGCTGAACAAATCGGCAATTTGAAATTGGCAGTCGGCAATGTTATTCCAGTCCCATCTCTACTCGTGGGTTCTCGGAATTCATCTTCGAGTACTCTCGCAACAGTTCCTTTGTCTCCTCTGAAATCACTTTAGGGAGCGTTACCTGAACCTCCACGAACTGATCGCCGTGCGCCCCGGGCTTTCGCAGAGAGGGCGCGCCGCGTGTCCGCAAGCGAAACTTCTGACCCGACTGCGTACCCGGCGGAATTCTTAGCTGAGCCTTGCCCTCAACCGTAGGCACTTCGATCTTCGCGCCCAAAGCTGCCTCCGGCACTGTGATGGGCACGGTTACGTAGATATTGTCGCCTTTACGCGTGAAGTGTTTGTGCTGGCCGACATTGGTGATGATATGCAGGTCTCCAGGTGGCGCACCCATCCGGCCACCCTCGCCTTTGCCTGGGATTCTCACGCGTGAACCAGTTTCGACGCCCGCAGGTATACGCACTTTCACCGTTTCAGTCTTAGGCAAAGTCCCTTTGCCCTTGCACGAAGAACACGGTGAACGTCTGCGTCCGGTTCCTTCACAATCGGTACACTCCTGAGCAAACCGCAGCCGGCCGCCGGCACGCTGGACCTGCCCGGACCCTTTACACGTTGGACAAATCATGACTGGACCGCCGATGTCGCCCGCGCCGTTGCAACGTGTGCATTGCTCTGAACGATTGACTGTAAGGTTGGCAGTTAACCCTTTTATGGCTTCTTCGAAAGAAAGCGCCAACGGCATTTCGATGTCGTCGCCGCGCTTTGGCTGAGGCCGTGGGGGTTCCTTTTCTTTAGCGGCGCCACCGCCGAAGAGGTCCGAAAAGATATCTCTAAAACTGGTGCCACCACCCGAACCGGCGGTCGTGCCCCAGTCGAATCCAGCGAAATCGAATGGCGCTCCGGTAGCGCGTGTAGAGTGGGGTGTTGCGCCGCGGGCGGCTGCATCAGCGAGATTGTCAGAATACTGGCCAAAGCGATCGTAGACCGAACGTTTCTTCGGATCGGAAAGAACGTCGTGCGCCTCGGTTGTAAGCTTGAAGCGTTCCTCCGAAGCTTTGTCGCCCGGATTTACATCAGGGTGATACTTGCGCGCCAGCCTTCGGTAAGCTTTCTTGATCTCTTCAGGCTTGGCGTCTCGCTTAACACCCAGAATTTCGTAGTAATCCTGCTTGGCCATTTATTGCTGTCTAAGTTCGGATCTTTAATTCCGGTTAAAAAAGGGCGGAAGGATCTTTCATCTCCCGCCCTGTTTTTCAAATGGCTAATCGCAATCGACTATGCCCTACTTGTTTTCGTCTACGTCGACGTACTCCGCATCGATAACATTATCGTCACCGGAACCTGCGGACGATGAAGCACCTGCCGCAGATGCTTGATCGGTCGACTCGGCAGCGGCGTCAGGTGAAGGCGCTTGCTGATAGAGCGCTTCGGCCAGTTTATGAGATGCAGTCTGGAGTTGGTTGAACGCATCGTTGAGCTTATCAACTCCGCCTTCCTGCAAAGCTTTCTTGGCTTCCGCGATGGCGGTTTCAACCTCGGAGGCTACCGCGCCAACTTTTTCGCGATTGTCGTTCAGCGTTTTCTCCATCTGGTAAACCAGGCCGTCCAGCCGGTTACGCGCTTCAATCTCTTCTCTCTTCTTAGCATCTTCTGCGGCATGTGACTCCGCGTCGCGCATCATCTTGTCGATCTCATCTTTAGCCAGACCGGACGACGCGGTGATGGTGATCTTCTGCTCCCGACCAGTACCCATGTCTTTGGCCGAGACGTTCACGATGCCGTTCGCATCGATATCAAAAGTCACCTCGATTTGGGGCATACCTCGGGGCGCCGGCGGAATCCCGACCAGATGGAATTTGCCCAGCGTGCGATTGTCGCCAGCCATCTGCCGTTCGCCCTGCAATACATGGACTTCCACAGAGGTTTGATTGTCCGAGGCTGTCGAGAAGATCTCTGACTTACGTGTCGGAATAGTGGTATTCCGCTCGATCAACTTGGTGAACACACCGCCAAGCGTCTCAATGCCCAGGCTGAGCGGCGTCACATCAAGCAGTAGAATGTCCGTCTTCTCACCCGAGAGCACGCCCGCCTGAACCGCAGCTCCAATCGCGACTACTTCATCGGGATTTACACTCTTGTTCGGATCCTTGCCGAAAACATCCTTTACGAGCTGCTGCACTTTCGGAATACGAGTCGAGCCGCCAACCAGAACCACCTCATCGATCTTCTTCGAGTCGAGACCTGCGTCTTTCAACGCCTGCTCAACTGGTGGACGGAGACGCTGCAGGATTGGATCGGCCAACTGCTCAAATTTGGCGCGGCTCAGTTTCATAGCCAGATGCTTGGGGCCAGATTGATCAGCCGTGACAAACGGAAGATTGATCTCGGTCTCCATCGTGCTCGAGAGCTCTATCTTCGCCTTCTCTGCTGCTTCTTTCAGACGTTGCAAAGCCATCTTGTCGCTGGAAAGATCGATGCCCTGATCGCGCTTGAACTCTTCGATGATCCACTCAATCAGTCGTTCATCAATGTCGTCGCCGCCCAGGTGAGTGTCGCCGTTCGTCGACTTAACCTCGACGACGCCTTCCCCTACCTCCAGGATGGAGATATCAAAAGTACCCCCGCCGAAATCGAATACCGCGATCGTCTCGTCTTTCTTCTTATCAAGTCCGTACGCTAAAGCCGCGGCCGTGGGCTCGTTCACGATGCGCATTACTTCGAGACCCGCAATCTTGCCGGCATCTTTCGTAGCCTGCCGTTGCGCGTCATTGAAATAAGCCGGAACCGTAATTACCGCCTTATCGATTTTCTGACCCAGGTAATCTTCGGCTGACTGCTTCATCTTCTGAAGGATGATTGCCGATATCTCCGGTGGGCTCCACTCCTTGCCACCCGCATTGATGCGGACGTCGCCGTTTCCGGCACCTTGAACCTTATACGGGACCTGTTTGATCTCCTCCGTCACCTCGTTGTAACGGCGTCCCATGAAACGCTTTATAGAATAAACAGTGTTCTCGGGGTTGGTTACGGCCTGGCGCTTAGCCACTTGCCCAACCAGGCGGCTGCCATCCTTCGTGAAGGCCACGACCGACGGAGTGGTGCGCCCGCCCTCTGAATTTGTGATGACCGTGGGTTCGCCACCTTCCATGACCGCCACGACCGAATTGGTCGTTCCCAGGTCGATTCCAATAATCTTGTTACTCATCAGTTGTTATTCTCCAGAACCAAAAATTAGCGCCCCAATGGCCCATTTCAACGTCACCAAGGCTCCGATATCAAAAGGGTGCTCCGCATACTTGAACGGTCCCGTAATATAATACCTGAGTGTCGGGCTGTCAACTTTGTCGCGCGGCGCGTATTGGGGATCTTGAACCCATGCCAGGAGGGTTTTTGAGGGGAGGCTGTCTGGGCTACTGAGAGTGAGGTTGGCGATCCTCGTTTAGGAGCTTTGAGGCAAAGAAAACATAGTGGCTTCCGGATAACACCGCCATGGCAAAAACAATCGCATAGACCGTCGGTAGATAGTAGCCAGTACCGTAAGGGAAACTCGCCGCAAACATGATTACGGCGATGGCGGTTATCTGTACCGTGGTGTTGAGTTTGCCTAGCCAGGAAGGCCGAAACCCACGGAAGCCCGTCATGATGTTGATTGCGGCCGCCCCGACCACGATGAATACGTCTCGGCTAATTACTGCAACAGTCACCCAAAATGGGATTGGAAGGTGACCTGGCAGAGGCTGCGGAAAGATGCTTCGCATCGAAAGGACGACAAACGCCGTGACCAGCATCAACTTGTCAGCAATCGGATCCAGGACAGTACCGAGTTGTGAGCGTTGGTCGAAACGACGGGCCAGCAAGCCATCGAGGCCATCAGTTACACCGGCGATGATGAAAACTGTTAAGGCAAGGACAAAACGTTGGTAGAAGAGGAGCGTAACAAAAACCGGGATCAGCACCATCCTGAAGATGGTGAGCATGTTTGGAACGGTAAAGATCCGCGAGGACGTCAAGACTTCGATGTTCTGGACCACCACCGGCAAAAGTTGCGACCGCGCGTGCTCAGACTTCCGGTCTATTGCGCCGAACGCAGCTCAAGCAGCGATACTTCAGGGGGGCAACCATATCTAATGGGAAGCACAACAGTTCCCAAGCCGCGCGTCACATAAATCTGCGTTTCGCCTTGTCGGCCCAAGCCACGCAAGAGTCGCCTCCTCGGCCTCCCAGAGGCACCGCGTTCGGATCTCAGTGATACTTGGCCACCATGCGTGTGGCCACTTAGCACCAGATCCACTCCAGCGCGAGCCGCGCGTCGCAAAATTATGGGGTTGTGCGCCAGCACAAGTTTCATTTCCTCATCACGGGATCCGGCGAGGGCAAGCGACAAATCCTCGAGCCCAACCATTGTGTCGTCGACACCAGCCAACCAGAAGGCCTCACCCTTCAGAGCAAAGCGCATCCCCTGATTGATCAGAACCGTTATTCCTTCAGCACGGAAGAGGTCAGTGATCAACGCAGCGTCAGTCCAGTGATCATGGTTGCCTAACACCGCGTAGATCCCGTGACGCGCCTTTAAACGACCGAGGAGTTCAGCACATGGGGCAGCAAACTGACGCTCGTGGGAGATGTAGTCACCAGTTAGCGCAACAATGTCCGGCTGCAGGCGATTCGCGGTTTCGACCGCGCGTTCTATTTGCTCCCGACTTGTAAAAGGACTGTGATGAAAATCTGAGAGGTGAACTATGCGCAGCCCGTCAAGCACTTTGGGTAATCGACGAAGATGAATTGGTTGATGCTCAATAGTGAGCATGAACGGTTCCGTCAACGCCGACCTCGCGGCCTGACTAACATTGATCGCGAGAGTCCGCAACGGTGTTTCACGCTTGCCCAAATAGGGCGAAACACGACGGCGCTCCTTCCACCTGGTTTGAATTGCCATTGTTGCTGAGGTTTGCCGCTTTGGTCGGGGTGGCTTCTGCCAGATTCCAAACCCTTCCTTCAAGTTCGGCGCATTATAGTGATGATAGTTGCGGGACGCAAACCAGTCAGGATTTTTGTTTCACACGCGTTTTCGTTCCGCGTGTTACAGAAGTTTGGCGAAATAGTGCTTGACACGTCACGAAATGCACGTATAATTTCGCACAACCTAGGAAATGTTCTTTGGATTGGATGGATGGGCGCGTCTTGGTCTTATCCCCCAGCCGCGAATTCATTTAAGTCGCGGCGGCTTCATCTCACCCGTACCAACGCACCGCCTAGAGTACAGGATCGGCCGTAAGAGACGATTCTCGGTTCTTAACTATCGCCACGCGTATTTACCCGAACCTTCCTGGTAGTAGGGCCCCGGCAATCTTCTGATTGCGGGGCCCTTTTCATGTTTGAACTGTTGGAATTCGTCAACTACCTGGTATTCAATTCAGACACCGACCGACTTTGAAATCGTGGCTGGATCCGGTGCATCGACTCGACCGCGATCCATTGGTGGTACGGGCTGCCCGGACATCTTTGCGAACAGTTCCTCGTAACGGTCCACCACCCTTTCCCAATCATAGTATTTTTGGACCCTCATCTGCGCGCGTTGACGATAGCCATGGACGAGTGAGCCATCACGCAGGACACGCTGTAACTTCTCGACCAGGTCGTATTCATCTTCATAAGAAATACCAGCCTCTCCTACTACCTCGACGTTTTCCGGGGCATCAAGAGTCAGAACACAGTTGCCATAGCCCATGGCCTCCAGCAGCGCTGGATGGGTCCCACCGACCTCGGTCGCATGCACGTAGCAGTATGCGTTTTGCTGAAGAGCTCGGTAATCCTGTCCAAACACGAATCCGGTAAAAATTATTCTCTTGTCTCCACGCGCCCGCTCTTTCAGATCACAAATGTAGTCGCGCGCGTAGGGCGCGTCTCCAACAATCAACAATCGGTATGCGGTTCTGACTCGCTTAAACGCGTCGATGACGAGGTGGGCATTGTTCTCCGGCTCCAGCCGGGAAACGTACAGAACGTATCGATTAGGTTCCACTCGCCACCGGCGTACCGTGTCACGATCTGGCTTTCGTTCAACTTCGCCGCCATACGCGATCATGGTGGATGGGGTCGCGTAGCGCGCCATGTAATAGTCCTGAATCACCTGAGCATCCGTAATGGTTATATTCGGAAGGATCGTGGAGAGGCGCTCTGCTAATAGATAGTAGTGCCGGCCCAACCAATTCCATTTCTTTCGCTTGTGTTCCAAGCCATCCACGTTGATGGCGACTGGAGTTCCGGTAAGCCTCAGGATCGATGCAAATGGAGCGTTCGCGGCATTGCAGATCAGAGCTGCGTCGAACCTCGATGGCACTGCATGCAAAGAGGAGAGGAAAGCATGAATAACCGTGTCGAAATACTTGTGCCTGATGGTTGGTAGGACTTTTAACTTGACGCCTCGATACTCCAACTGGCGCGGTGAGACGTAATGGGCGCGGCAGTAGACAGTAACGTCGTGTCCGCGCGCAACGAGACGAGTTGATAAATGCTCGGCGAACGTTTCGAATCCGCCGTAGCTGGCTGGGATGCCCCGGGTTCCAAGGATAGCGATGCGCATATTCTCTTAACTACTTATCGTCCGGGAGGATGAACCAGTCGGGGCACTATGTTCTTGTTGAATTGACAGTCGGAGAAGAATTCTCAACGGCCCGCCTATAGACTTCAATAGTTTGGGCGGCCGTCTTCTTCCAATCAAACATTCTAGCGCGATTCAGGCCCTTCTCCCGAAGTTTTGATCGAAGTGCTGAATCGTCAAGGACACGAGCTATCGCTCCAGCCAGCGCTTCCACATCAAAAGGATCTACCAGAATCCCTGCATCTCCCACCACTTCAGGCAAGCTGGTCCTATCTCCTGCTATGACCGGCGCGCCACACTTCATCGCCTCCAGGGGTGGCAAGCCGAAACCTTCGAAATAGGACGGATAAACAAAACACTGCGCACCGGAATATAGAGCCGGCAAATCAGTTTCCGGGACATACCCAGTGACAATTATTGAGACCGTGGGCCTGATTTCGTCAATCGCCCGGATTGTATCCCCGTAAAGCCAGGCACGTTTGCCGACAATGACAAGTTTCGGAAGGCTGTTCGCCGATCGTTCTCGGAGCAAACGCGCGTAGGCAGTAACCAATCGCACCAAATTCTTGCGAGGCTGAATGGAACCAACCGAGAGGATGTAGTCCCCCGCTATCCCATAAGTGTGTCGTACTCGTTGAAGTTCTCTTTCATCCGTTACCGGTCCAAAGTGTTCTGGCGCAGCGATGGGGATTGACGTCACACGGTCCGGAGGAATCCCGTACGTTGCGATGATGTCCTGACGGGCGAACTCCGATAAGGCCAGTAACTGGGCCGCCTTTTGGGCCGATCGTCTAACCGTTAGACGCAACTGCGCCCGACTTCGCCGATTGAAAGTTTCGGGCAAGTGCTCGAATGATAGGTCGTGAAGACTTACTACAACTGGACAGGGTGCAAACGGCGGGCTGGTGAATTGAACGTGTAGAACGTCTACTGGATTCTTTCTTAACTCCGCGCTCAGGGTCAGAGGAATTCTGATTATCGGGCTGTGCGGGAGCGTTGAGCGAACCTTGAAATTAGGCCAGCGGTTTCGGAAGCGTTCTATTGCTTTCTGGCGCGTTACGTAAAGAGTGTAACTGTTGACCGAGTCGATTTCGGCCAGCGCCTCGATCAGGTTCGACACATAACTTTCATTGCCACCTAAACCGACACCGACCGAGTGAGCATCGATTGCAATACGCAAGGGTCTGCCTGCTAAGTTTGGGTTCGGTTGGGTATGCGAGGCGTACGGCCTTCGTTATTCTTACTTGTTTTTGCCGGCGACCGAAGCCTGTGCATCGCCGCCTTGCTGGCCACGAGTATCGCGTTCGCGAATACGCGCCGCCTTACCCCGCAACCCGCGCAGATAATAAAGTTTGGCGCGTCGCACGCGGCCCTTTTTCACCAGATCTATATGGTCGATTATCGTAGCGTGTAGCGGAAAGATTCTTTCAACACCAACACCAAAACTCGTTTTGCGTACGGTGATAGTTTCCCGTGGGCCACCATGTTTACGCGCGATCACCACGCCTTCAAACGCCTGCAAACGCTCCTTCGTCTCAGACTCCTTGATACGCACGTGTACGCGTACAGTGTCGCCCGGTTGAAACTCAGGAATGTTTTTCCTTAACTGAGTGTTCTCAATTTTGTCTAATCGGTTCATATCATCACTCCAATAACTAGTTGTTCGCGATTGGGCCCACAATTAAGAACGACGGCTCGAACGCTTGCATCATTTGAGTAGATCCGGACGATTCCGTTGAGTCTTCTTCAAAGCTTCCTGGCGTCGCCAGCGTGCTATCTCCGCATGGTTTCCGCCCAGCAAAACGTCCGGAACCTGCATACCTTGAAATTCCGGTGGTCGCGTATATTGCGGATAATCAAGCATTCCACTGGTGAAAGACTCGTTAGCCGCCGAAGTTTCGTTACCCAATGCGCCCGGCAACAATCGGATCATGGCGTCAACCACAACGAGCGCCGCAGGTTCTCCACCTGAAAGAACGTAGTCGCCGATAGAGACTTCGTCAGTGACCAGCGCTTCGGCGACTCTCTCATCCACGCCTTCATAACGTCCGCAAATCAGGACCAGTTGCGATGTACTCCCGGAGAGATCCTCCGCAACTGCCTGCGTGAATACTTTTCCCTGGGGCGACAATAGAACTACGCGCGTCGTTTCCGGGTAATCATCTCGACTACCAACACCCGTTAGGTCTTTAACCGCTGCAAAGATCGGTTCCGCCTTTAGCACCATCCCATCACCGCCGCCAAATGGTCGATCATCGACCGTGTGGTGCCTGTCTGATGTCCACCGGCGCAGGTCATGTGCTTCGGTACTCACTATGCCTGCCGCGCGAGCCCTGCGGACGATCCCGTAGTCGAACGCCTCTCGAAAGAACTCCGGGAAAATAGTAATGATGTCGATCCGAAGCACTTTAGCGACGTCTACAATTCCATTAGCCCCTCGGGAGGATCTATTCGAATTCTCTTCCGCGCCACGTCGATGTCGACAACAATCGACTGAACCATGGGAATCAGATGGTCATGGTGTTCGCTGTTTTCAACCACGAGCATTTCAACGCCTTCACCAACCCTCATGACGTCACGAACGTGGCCAATTGGCTCCCCTTCAACCGTGGCAACCTCGAAGTTGTGCAACTCCCAGCTGTAGAAGTGGCCTTCGGGAAGTTTTACGCGATTCTCTTCTAAAACAGCGAATTCCTGGCCGACCAGATCGCTGGCCGTTTCAATACTGTCGTAGCCTACTAACTTCAACACCACTCGGTTCTGATGAAACCAATAGTTCTCCAGCTCGACTTTGGTTCGTTTTCCGTCCGGGGCTACGGCGATCAACTGAGAAACATCAGCGAAGCGTTCCGGAAAATCTGTCAAAAGATCCGCAACAAGCTCGCCATTTAAGCCTCTGGTCTTTGCGGCGCGGGCCACGGCAACCAGCGGTTCTGCGATTTCCTGCTGCCCTTCGCTCATTCCATGATTTCCAAAACGTAACGCTGTTTCTTTTTCAAACCCACGGCGTATGTCAGTGTGCGCAATGCGCGCACCGTCCGTCCCTGTTTGCCAATCACTTTGCCCATGTCTTCCGGAGCAACGCGAATCTCAATCAACGTCGCGCCATTACGGTTGATTTCTTTGACGTCGACGGCTTCCGCGTCGTCAACCAACGCTCTAACGATCATCTCGACGGTTTCCCGCATCGGTTAGTGCTCGCCTTAAGGAATTAGGCGTTCGTCGCCTGAGCCGACTCTTGCGCCTTCGCGCTTGCTTTGATCAGTCGATTGACCGTGTCGGTCGGCCGCGCGCCTTGGCCAATCCAATAACGTACCCGGTCCATCTTCAATTTTATTTCAGCCGGTTGGCGCGTCGGATCGTACGTACCAACGTTCTCGAGGTACGCACCGTCGCGCTTTGACTGCTTCTCCTTCACCACTACGCGGTACGAAGGGTGTTTCTTTGCGCCGGTGCGCATCAATTTAATTGCTAACAAAAGGATGTCCTCCAGTAATTTATGTCCGACATGCTTCAGCTTGTCGTTGCCTCACGACAAACTGAAGTTTGTCTTACACTCAAACTATTTTCTTCGTTTCTTACGTTTCTTTTTCAGTTTCTTCCGCGAAGGTCCGGCAGGCAATGCAGCTTGCTCCCCGTTTCCTGTCATGCCGCTCATCTCCGGCACTCCGGCCATTCGTCTCATCATCTTGCCCTTAAGGCCACCACCCCCGAACATACCGGAACCCGACAACTGCCTCATCATCTGTCGCATTTCGGTGTACTGCTTGATCAACTGATTGACCTCTGCGACTGAGGTCCCCGATCCTCGGGCAATACGTCGCCGGCGATTCGCGTTGAGGATCTTGTGATCCGTCCGCTCCTGCCAGGTCATCGAATCAATGATCGATTCAGTGCGCTTGAGCTCCTTTTCCATGAGCTTCGTCTGTTCCTCGTCCAGCTGGGGCATACCCAACCCACCCAGCAGCTGATCCGGCAACAGTTTCATGATCTTTGAGAAAGAGCCGAGTTTCTTTACCTGTCGAAGCTGCGAACGAAAGTCGTCCAACGTAAACTCATTCTGCTGGATCTTTTTTAACTGTTGTTCCGCTTCATCCTGGTCTACTTTCGACTGAACCTCTTCAATGAGCGACAAAACATCGCCCATCCCCAGGATTCGCTGGGCGATTCGATCCGGATAAAACGCTTCCAGCGCGTCGTATTTCTCACCGACGCCGACAAACTTCACCGGTTGGTTCGTAACCTGCTTGATGGAAAGCGCCGCGCCGCCTCTGGCGTCACCATCCATCTTCGTCAGTACGACACCGGTAATCCCAACCCGCTGGTGAAATTCTTCGGCAGAACGGACCGCGTCCTGGCCTGTCATCGCGTCAGCGACGAACAGGATTTCCACTGGGTGCGTCTCCTTCTTAATGTTAACCAACTCCTCCATTAACTCGTCGTCAATGTGAAGCCGGCCGGCCGTATCTATAAGCAGCGTGTCGAATCCGGTTTGCTGAGCGTGCTTGAAAGCTCCCCGCACCAGCGTGAGCGGATCGTTCGTCTCCGATTGTTCAAAGATCTGTTGGCCAGTCGCTTTCGCAATGACCTTCAACTGCTCGCGCGCCGCCGGCCGGTAAACGTCCACTGAAACCAAAAGCGGCTTCCGACTCTGGTTCTGCGCGAGCCAGCGGGCGATTTTTCCCGTCGAGGTGGTCTTGCCGGAGCCTTGCAGGCCGACAATCATCACCACGTTTGGAATCTGCTTGGTAAAGACCAGTCGTGACGATTGGCCGCCCAGCAAATCCACCAGCTCGTCGTAAACAATCTTGACGACTTGTTCCGAGGGCTTTAGTTCTTGCCAGACCTGCTGTCCTTCGGCCTTTTCCTTGACAGCGGCGATAAAGTCTTTTGCGACCTTGTAGTTAACGTCAGCTTCAAGGAGCGCCAGCCGAATCTCGCGGAGGGCCGCGTCGACGTGTTCCTTCGTCAGCACGCCTTCGCCGCGTAAATTCTTTAACGTCCGCTTAAGCTTGTCCGACAGCGACTCAAACATAGAACAATAGGCGAAGGTCCGCGCTGGAGACGGAAACGGAGATGATAGATGCGGGTCTAAATGGTGTCAAGGCAAGGATTTTGGCCGGATCTTGGGGGGTCTTGCACGAAAAGCGAAAATCCCACCCACGGCAGTGGGTGGATGGTTCAAGTCCTGCCTAAAAGCAGTGAAGCAATAATCATGACCAAAATCCCGCACACGGTAGTGTGCGGATGGTTCAAGTCCTCCCTATTCATTCAGGTTTCAAAACAAGAGTCTTTCAAAGGATTTAAGTGAACAGGTAGGACTTGAATAATCCCCGCACTTCCGTGCGGGGATTCGGTTGCCGGTGTCCCTCGTTTTCTAGGCCGGACTTGAACAATCCACACACTGCCCGTGTGTGGGATTTTCGCTTTTTGTGCAAAGCCCACCGGGGTAATTTCCCGGTAAGTATTTCTTTCATGCAATCATTCCATCTCTTTTCACCTTCCACAGGACTCAGTCCGGTCTGCCCAGGATTCTGCGGCCGTCAAAGCTAAGAAGAAACTACCTGGGACCATTCTTCAATGAGCTCTTATTCATTTGATCCAATACCGCTTTAGGATCAGCCGGTTTATCTTCCAGGATAGCTTGCAATGTTTCTTCAGCTCTTTCCTTGAATGCCGCGTACTTCATCCTCGCTGTTACGTCTTTCAACAACTCGATTGTTTCCTTCTCAGTTTTTAGGTCGTAGTGAAACGCGTGCATTACCTCAAATACATACATCAAGTTAGCCTCATTGTTCTCATTGTTCTCATTGTTCTCATTCTTCTCTTCTCTCAACCTCTTCATCAAGACTGGGAGCGCCTTTTTGCCCTGCTCGGCAATGTCGTCTCCTAGTCCAATAAGCGGGGCATGATGATAAGAACGCCCGGCCAGATAGTAATCAATCTGCTTGTCGACCGGGAACCTCTTCATCTCCAAGTGTTGCTCTTCCGGCGACAGCCTGAAGAAGGCTTTGTATTCAGGCGGCACCGGATCGCATCCCACCACACAGCAGAGACCGGAGACAATTAGCGCAAGCAACACTATTCGAGCGTAATTACCTGAGGCCGAGTTTTTTACATGGATCATCGCCGTAGTCCTGTCTTATTCGCTTTTGCATATTTTCCTGTGTACCTTATTTGCCCATCTTTCATAGGAGATCATGTCGTAAGCCAGTCTCTTTGCAGCGCATGACCGCACTGTTTGCATGAACATAACTCTCGCGCTTCTAAACCACTAAGGCAACGGGAATCTCTTCGTCAGAGACAAGCGGAAATGTCCTTGGAGTGTATAATCCACAGCGCGCGATTAGTCTTGCACGAACAAATGGGTGACTTAGATGACACCCACGCTACAAGATATAACGCAACTGGCCAAAGCCTGGCTGCGAAGAGAAACGACGGCTACGAGTAAAACCGATGGCACTGGGCTCAAAGGCGACTAGGCCGCAGATGAAAGCAGATAAACGCGGATTAAATCAAATGCTTTCTGGTCTGCGCTCGTCCGCGTTCATCTGCGGCTTCTCCTGACCTCTAACTGAGCCAACCACCAACCGAATTCCTGATCTCGCACGTCGCCGTCGAACTTCTCATCAACCGTCACTCCTCGTTCGTCACTCGTTATTGCTTTATGACACCTGAACGCTGGCAACAGGTCAACGAACTCTTTCACTCCGCTTTGGAGCACGACCACGGCCTGCGGGCCGAGTTTCTCTCCGGGGCTTGCGCCGGCGACGAGGCCTTGCGGGAGGAAGTCGAGTCGCTGCTGGCAGCTCACGAGCAAATGGAGAGCTTCATCGAAACGCCGGCTTCGGATGTCGCGGCTGAGTTGCTGGCCGGTGGTCAGATCCAGCTAATGGCAGGACAGAAAATCGGCCATTACACAATCACGGCCCTGCTGGGGGCGGGCGGCATGGGGGAAGTGTATCTGGCTGAGGACATGATGTTAGGTCGCCGGATCGCGCTCAAGCTACTCCCGGCGCAATTCACAGTTGACCGCGCACGCGTGCGCCGTTTCGAGCTGGAAGCGCGCGCGGCGTCGGCGCTGAACCACCCGAACATCGTCACCATCCACGAGATTGGGCGGTCAGACTCCTCGCAATTCATTGCCACCGAGTTCATCGACGGCGAGACGTTGCGCGCTTCGCTCTCGCGCTCGCGTCTCAGCTTGCGCGCGGCGCTCGATGTGGCGATCCAAGTCGCGTCGGCGCTGGTCGCCGCGCATAAGGCGGGGATCGTGCATCGCGACATCAAGCCGGAAAATATCATGGTGCGGCGCGACGACCGCCTCGTTAAAGTGCTGGACTTCGGGCTGGCTAAACTGATGGATACGCACACGCAGCCACTCGTCGATTCCGCAGCGCCGACCAAAGAGTTGCTCAAGACCGGGGCAGGCGTGGTGATGGGGACGGTCAGCTATATGTCGCCGGAACAGGCGCGCGGGTTAACAGTCGATGAGCGCACGGACATCTGGAGTTTAGGCATCGTCCTTTACGAAATGGTGGCGGGGTGTCTGCCATTCGCGGGTGAGACAGCGAGTGACGTGATCGCGGCTATACTAAAGGCGGAGCCGCCAATCTTGACTAGACATGCGCCGGAAGCGCCAGCAGAGCTTGTGCGGATCGTGACGAAGGTGCTTAGGAAGGATAAGGAAGAGCGGTATCAGTCGATCAAAGAGTTGGCGCTTGATCTGAAGAGTCTGAAGCAGCGGTTGGAGTTCGAGGCGGAGCTTGAGCGCAGCGGCACGCCGGAACAGAGCGAGCCCGCGCGAAGGGTGGCGACAAGCGAGCAGTCGACCGAAATTGAAACCGCGCCGGGCGCGGCGGCGCAGACCGCACGCGTGAGCCACAACATCCCCACGACATCGAGCGCCGAATCCGTCGTGGGCGAGATCAAACGCCACCAGCGCGGGGCGGCACTCGCGGCGGCAGCCGTTTTGCTTGCGGTTGCGGTCCTCTCCTATTCCTTCTATTCCACGAGCGGCGGCGAGGCGATAGATTCGGTTGCGGTCTTGCCTTTCGACGCGAGCGGCGACCAGGACACCGAATATCTATCAGACGGAATCAGCGACAACATCATTAACGGCCTCTCGCGACTGCCCAAGCTCAGAGTCATCTCGCTCAACTCGGTCTTGCGTTACAGGGGCAAGCAGATAGACCCGCAGGCAGTCGGGCGCGAGTTGAACGTCCGGGCAGTATTGATGGGCAGGATGACGCAGCGGGGAGACGGTCTGGCGATTAGCACCGAGCTGGTCGACGTGCGCGACAACAGCCGTCTGTGGGGCGAGCAATATAACCGCAAGTTGTCGGACATCCTCGTCGTGCAGGAAGAGATCGCAAGGGAGATTTCTGACAAGTTGCAGCTAAGGTTGAGCGGTGAACAAAGAAAGTTACTGTCCAAGCGTCACACTGATGACACCGAAGCGTACAAGCTCTACCTGAAGGGCGCTTATTACCGCAGCAAATGGTCGGATGAGGGATTCAAGAAAAGCATCGATCACTTTGAGCAGGCGATTGAACGAGACCCCAACTACGCGCTGGCTTACGCCGGGCTGGCCAATACTTATGTCAGACTCGGACTCCAGGGCGTCATACCTCCCAAAGACGCCTATCCAAAAGCCAGGGCGGCGGCATTGAAGGCTGTGGAAATAGACGACATGCTGGGCGAGGCTCACGCTTCGCTGGGGTTAGTTAAGCATCTTTATGATTGGGACTGGTCGGGCGCCAAGCGCGAATACCAGAGGGCCATCGAGCTCAACCCGAACCAAGCAGGAACTCACTTCTCATACTGCTATCATTTTTTGCATCTGGGGCAGATCGACGAGGCCATCACAGAGATAGAACGGGTCAAAGAGCTTGATCCACTCTCGGTTGAATATATGGTCGGTGCGGCTGACGTATACAAAGACGCGCGCCGGTACGATCAGGCGATAGAAGAATGTCGGAAGGCCCTGGAGATGGACAGCAATTACGGCCAGGCATATCTCTTTCTCGGGCAGGCATATGAGTACAAGGGAATGTATAAGGAGGCCATAGCGGAATACCAAAAGGCGATTGGTCTGATAGGGAACACCCCCGAAATAGCAGCATCACTTGGTCACGCCTACGCAGCGTCAGGCAGGAGAGATGAAGCGCGGCAGGTGATAAAGGATTTGAAGGAGTTGTCGAACCGGACATACATTGACCCAACCTATATAGCAGTGGTTTATGCCGGGCTGGGTGAGAACGATCAGGCATTTCATTCGCTCGAAAAAGCGTATGAGGATCGCTCTGGCTTTCTAGTACACGCCAAGGTGGAACCAATCTTCGATGACCTGCGTGGGGACCCACGATTCACTGACCTCCTCCGGCGCATGAACCTCGCGCCTTGAGAACTCTGAGGCGAGATGCCCAACCGTCCAATACCGAACTGAGGATCTCTCGGGTGCGCCGACGCCATGGTTGCACTAATCCACCTCGACGACTGGTTCGTATTTCCTCGGCTACCTGCTCGCAGCCGAACTGCAGGAACGTCATCGTCGCACCGTGCGTCTCAACTTACAGTTCACCCGCTTTCCTTATCACAAACGACTCGAGGACTTTGATTACGCGGCCCAACCAGCTGTCGATCGCCGCCTGATTGATGAACTGGCCACCTGTCGCTTTCTGCATGACGGCCGCAGTATTGTCTTCGGCCCGCCGGGTGTCGGGAAAACTCATCTGGCTATTGCCCTCGGTTTGCTCACCGCCGAAGCCGGTCATCGCGTCTACTTCACCACTGCCATTGAGATGACCCGTCGTTTGTCCAAGGCCCCGGCTGAAAACAAACTTCATCGCGAACTGCACAACCTGACCCGGCCTAAACTACCGATCATCGATGAGGTGGGTTACTTGCAGTTGGACCAGACACAAGCCAGTCTCTTCTTTCAGTGATCTCCCAGCGCTACGACAACAATAGCGCCATCATCCTCACCTCTAACAAAGCTTTCAGCGACTGGGCCGAAGTCTTTGCCGGCGACGCCATCATGGCCTCCGCCGCCTTAGACCGCCTCCTGCATCGCTGCACCATCATCAACATTCGTGGGGAGAGCTTTCGGCTCAAAGAGAAACGGCAGGCCGCCCGTTCCACTCTCAACTCCCTGGTCGAAGTTGCCACTCCACTACCCGCCGCCGCGACAAAGGAGGAAACCGCCATGACCTAATCTATTTGCCTCTTTTTTTGCGTTGAGGGGGTCAATTCTTAATGCAAAAAAGGGGTCACTTCTAAATGAGAATTGACACCACCACACAACAAAAGGACCTGGTTATCAGTGGAGTCCGCCGCAAGCCATTCGATGAGAGAGATACTCGGATTCCGGTACACTCCGAACGCCTGTTACATTCGCGCCTGGACTGAAAAGAGACCGTATACATAAAAGGCGCGCCCCCGATTGGAACGCGCCTTTTGTTACCTTGGGGCTTCACTCTCTAAAAGTAGTAGTCACGGAGCGAGCCATCAAACTTACCTTTAGGCAGGCAACACTTCTTGAAACCTACGTCCAGAACCACACGGACATAGGTCATTCCTGCCCAGCTTCTCACTCAATTCTTTTTCACCGTGAACCATTCTCAAACCTCGCTTGACTTGCCTCTCGGATGGATAACCTTTACGACGCTTGCTGGTCGGTTCAAAAGGCGCGGGTGAGGTGATCAATCAGTATTTCTGATTTTGGAGTGATGTGAATTCATCTCACTATTTCAACCTGAGAATACGTTTTCCTGATGACCAATGTCTGTTCCGGTTTCGCTACACCCATTGCATCAGTACGTTTATCGAGACCCAACACAAGAGTAATTCTGATCCCTTTAGCCTGAATGGTTCCGTTAGGTCGAAGAGGAGACGCCTGCTCCCGGCCGCCACTCTCGACCCCCAGAGCCGAACCTTTGGGCATTATTCTTTCCGACGCGATCCGCCACAATAAATCCTTCTGAGCCAGCCAAACCTCGCCCTCCTTTCCGGGATCGGGTCCGGCTACAATCGCCGCAATCAATTCATCTTCAGTTAGAGGCGGATATGCTGCGTACAAGGCCTTGCATTTTGTTTCTTCATTAAAGATCCTGATGGCCTCGCTGAGAGGAGTTTCAGACGGGTAACCATACATCTCGCGTGCTTGTCTTTTTTCGATTAGGCCGGACGGAATAGTCGGATCCTTAAGGGACATAAACCAGCACGGATCATTCGGTTTTTTATCTTCCACTTGTTCCTCGATGCTTAAAGAATTTAGCGACACCCATTTTCCGGCTCTGATCATTCTTGACCATATAAACCCGGTGACGAAGACGAGTATAACCACAATAAATGTAATCTGTTCAGTCTTTTCATGTTAAATCCTTAAGCCGGAATTACGGCGGTAGTTTTGACGCGGCCCGCTCGACTCCGTAAAGAAGATTACTATCTTCAAACGTGAAAACAAATGCCTCGAAGGTGGCCGATCTAGCTGGGCCTTGTCTCTTCATTTTTTTAGTGTCACTACGTTGAAACGCCCCGCGTTACTGTGATACTGCTGAGTTGAGTCGAAATAAATAACGCGAACCCTCGGCGGCCCACTACAGCTCCTCCATTAGAAATCACTCAAACTCGTTCCAGCCCGCAGATTGCTATTCCTCGTTGGCGCAGTTATCGCCTTCCTTTACCACAACAAGAAAATCCAAGTAAGAGCGCCGCTCGCCGCCATCGGTTAAGCCAACGGCGAGCGGTATGGTTAACAGCGGCGGACAGCCTCAGCAAGTATTGATCTTGTCGCCGTTACTAGTAATGTTGAAGCATGGATTGACGTCGAGCATCGTATTGAGAATCCGGTTAGCTTCATCGCGGGCAAAAGCTTTCATCGTCGAGTTGCTATGTTGGGAATCGGCTTCAAACGCGTACCACCAAAGCCACAGGATTTGATAGCCGTCCGCGCCTCTGCCGCTCGGCGAACCGATACCACCGCAGCCGTCCATGTACCTCTCGTCACAGGATGAACTCCCTGAGGAGCAAGGATTAGATCCGTCGTTTCCGTTATGACCGCACCAATCGGCGTGACGCGCTTCGTGGACCAGGGTACCTGCGCGTTCGACGACGTTTTCATTGTAGAAGAAGGGAATGTACAACCGGGTATAGTTGTCGATGAAAACACCCCACCGCGTATAAGCTCGTTTTGAGCCATCACCACAGCGGGCGTCCAACTCATCAATCTCCCGGATTGTGTAATTACCTGCCCAACGCAGGAAGTTTCCGCTGAAGTCGCCGGTGTTCGTCGGTTCATTCGGTGATGCGTAGTTGACGAGCTGGATTGCCTGGAAAGTTCGAGCCAGTGGCCTTCGCAGATCGCAGGCAGCCTCCCAGCCGAACCCATCGTCCCAATCACCTTTGTCGAAGTCGTAAGCATCCCAGAAGAAATCGATCCACTCCTGTGTGCACCAAAAACTACTCATCACCGCCGGTTCGGTCCCACGAACGGTGTCGCAGGTTGTTTGGGCTTGCACGCCCGTCCAACTCAGGAGTAACAAACACTAAGGTCATCACAATATTTTTGACTCGCATGGCCATCTCCTTTTAGCGTTGCCGCCTGACGAGCGGCGTGTCCTGACGACGCACCGGCGAAATTCTTTCCTTACCCGGCTTCTTATCCTGCGCCGGGCGCCCGAGACCTCTGTTGTGGTCCTTGTAATCAGCGACGTCGTCGGCCAGCGCCTTCCGCGCATCGACACGGCTGACGTCGTTGTTGACCTTTACGCCCAGCACAAAGAGACTGGCGGCCGTCGGGTTCTTTAGTACTCCTCCAATTTCGTGCAGGTCTTTCAACTCCTCGACCGCTTTGAGATTTTCAAGTCCGACGATTGCGCGCAGTCGAATTCTGTATTCATCGGCATACATCACTTCGTTCTTCTTGCAACAATCAGGAATGGGAGTTTTTGCCGTCTCAAACAAAAACGGACGAGCGTCCTTGAGGTTGAGCTCGCCCAGCAGATGAATTGCGCGCCAGCGCAACTCACCCGGCCTGACGTTAGCTTTGGGATTGTCGTTTTCAGGCCGGGACCACTGGTTGTAAGTGTCCTCTAGCGCACTGACGATGGGTGGGCCTTCGGCCGCCAGACTTCGCAACGACGTTCGCAGAGTTTCCTCGTCTCCGATTTCGCCCATCATTGCCAAGTGACGATCGACCTTTGCCTGAAGACTGGTTCCGGTTTGAGGTGGCGGATCGACGCCAACCGCGGTAAGTTTCGCCGTCGCCACGAACGCAACTGCGGCAATGGAGACAAGAAAGAAAAGGATACGGATATATTTGGAATTCATATTTACCTCCAGTAGGGAATTACTCTCGGTTCAGGCTGATTTTAACGAGTGTGCGGGGAAGTGAGCTCGTGAGAAGTCAGCCCATTAGTGAGAACGGGCGGACACTATTCCCAATGGCCAGCAAAGTCAATAGGGGTTTCACGAAATATGGGTGATGTAAGAGTCTGTTTGTAAAAAGAAGGGGGTGTAAGTTGGTTCGCTTACCTAAAGCCAGGGAAGCTTTGCACCAGATCTGGATGGACGAATGTCGCGTGGATGCCGAGCAAGCGTTTGATGTTTTCTTGTCCACCTACGAAGCGAAGTACCCAAAAGCCACGGAGTGTCTGGCGAAAGATCGCGACACCTTGTTGACGATTTATGATTTTCCGGCGGGGCACTGGCTGCACATCCGCACCACTAATCCATTCAATCGACGTTCGCCACGGCGCGCCTGCGCACCACAAGAACGCGTGGCTGTGTTTCGCGCGCCGGGCATCCTGGCGATGGTCTTCAAATTGACAAAGACCGCGGAACAAAACTGGCGGACATTGAAGGGTCACGCGTTGTTGGCCCAGGTGATTGAAGGTGTGAAGTTCAAAGACGGACTACAAGAGGGCACTCAGAGAATCGCCGCCTGATGATCGTCATACACAACATTTGAAAAAAACCCCTTCGCAGTTGCTCATAGACAGTGTTTCACTATGCATTAAACCGCGATGCGACACACTCCCCTGGGAAGCATTGGTAGAAAGTCCCAAGCGGCGGAGCATACCATCTGCGATTTACGACCAGTGCCGACGCGGTGTCCTTGCGCTCGAGACTCCTTATAGGCTTGACACAGGATTACCCCATTACTAGCGGATGAGCGATTGTTGGCTCTGATCAGGTCTAAGACATCGGTGTGAGGAAGTGTGTATTCCTTTGTCGTAACAGTATTCTGGGGCTATCCGGCAGGCGCCAAGGCCAACACCCGACGCCAAGTATTCCCCCCGTCCTCGCTGCGGTACAGATTATCTCGCCCCACCAGCCACCCGTTCCGCTTATCTATAAACCTAACCAAACTGAAAAAGGGATCATCAGAGGCGACAGGCATATTTGCCCAGTGCGCGCCGCCGTCCTGAGTGTGTAGAAGAACGGGCTGTGCCGAGCCGATCTTTAGATATCGACGGCCAGAAATCCAACCCTCATTTTCCACAAACGAGACCGAAGAGGGCATCATGTTGGGTTCATCAATTGGTAACTCCTCCCAAGACTCGCCACCGTCCTTGGTTTCAAAAAGAACCATAGAGATTGAATCGCGGCCGCTGGTATACCCGCAAATCCACCCCGTTCGGTTATCACTAAACCAAACATCCTTCAAATCAGGTTTCGTTCCAACTGTTTGAATCTTCCAATTCGCGCCACCATCCCTTGTGAGGTAAACTTGCCCTTTCCCACCGATGGCCACAAGAGTCATGCTGTCGAGCGGGTACATACCTGATGGTTGACCATTGACGCCGGGGGTCAGCACGCTTAACTTCTTACTCCAAGTAACCCCTCCATCTTGGGTGTGCCAGATACTTAGAAATTCCAATATCCAACCTGTTTTGTCGTCCACAAATTCAATCTGCTCCGCACCCGTAAAATCCCTCGGTTCTGTTTCCTTCAGGTCAGAAATCTCTGTCCAGGCGGATCCCGGAGGGTTAGCAGTGAAGACGCGGCCCTCGCGATTGACCGCGAATGCCCGACCATTAGGAGTAATCGTAGCAGACTCAAAGCCACCCACTACCGAATTCGCTGGGATCACTTGCCATGTTTGACCGCCATCAGTACTGACTCTAAGATCTCGGCCAATTTCTTCTACAAACGATGCTTGGTTGCTACCCAAAAACGAAACCGATCGCATCTGGGGCATATAAGCAAGCTTTGCCGTAGTCTCATAGCTGCCGGGCTGACGCAGACAGCTCGCGGCGACTATTGAGAGAAAGGCAAAAATAAACAGGGCTCGGGAAAAGTGCGCATTCATTTGCTAACCTCCGAGAGCTATCAAATCACCTCATCAAGCTAGAAACTCCATCTGATAGAAAACCGACGTTGCATTTCAGTCTTAGGTGATCAGACTCTCGACTATTGCTTGGGAATTTCCGTGACCAGGCCAAGGCATTTCTTTAGGATGGCTTGGCTGTGGCCATCTCCGGATTCAGCACCCCCCGGCGGTCCTGAATCTGGACTTCGGGTGACGTCATGTCGCAGCTCGTGAAGAATAACCAGGAGTCTGGCCTGATCGCGATCAATCCTCCAATACTCTGTAACGCGTCCGACATCTTCCGTGAAAAAGTAATACCCCGGAACTATTCGTGGAGAACTCCGGCCGAAACCAGTGTACGTACCTCGGACTGCGGAGATCGCAAGACCTGAACCATTGTTGAATTCCATGCCGTGGAAGTACGTAATGCCGCGGTTCTTTTCAAGCCAGGCAAGGCGCTCGATTGCATTGGTAATGCGAAAGTCGCTTTCGGGACCATCTTGAATGTACTCCCTGCAGTCCTTGTTATTCATTAAGCCTTTCGCAAGGGTATTGATGTACTCCACAACCTTCCGCTGCGCAGGTGACAAGTCGACGTCGCCTTGGGGATTCTGCGGAAGCAACTGGTCTGCCGCGTGTTTGTCGTAAGCCTGCCGGTAAGCCTGATGCAGTCTGCGGGTTAGCTCGACGATCGCCAGGATGAAGGCGGCTTGATAAAGTCGCGAGGCCCTG